>ERZ1034984.2310-NODE-2310-length-15576-cov-5.953418_pt1 | contig 15576 bp, 10 predicted proteins | sample MGYA00520589_ERZ1034984 | MGnify/ENA primary metagenome ERZ1034984 (study PRJEB33766, sample SAMN09781790) | gut metagenome | biome: gut microbiome | host: Homo sapiens | place: Madagascar | study: EMG produced TPA metagenomics assembly of the PRJNA485056 data... | reverse complement strand
CCACATCGTTTAGGTGTAATGTCACGTATGTATCCATATTTAACTACTTCTTTCCTTACAGAAGGTCTTAGAAATGTTTTCTATATGGATCATAAGAAAGAACAGTACAAATCATTAGAAGCTCCTTATTTTGAATGGGACATCGAAACTAACTACATTAAACGTGTAGAATTTGCTGCAGTTCCAGAACAGGGTGCAGCAGGAGAAGATATTATTATGCATTTTAAAGAAAGATACTACGAAAAGTATGACATCTTTAAAATTGATGCAACTCGTCAGCAATGTCAGGTTGTTTCAAGACCTATTAGAAAAGCTGATGATTTCTGGGAATATACAGTAAGACTGATTGACAACGATTATTCTTCAGTTCTTGACCTCGATGGTTGTCAGGTAGGTATGACTACTAGATTCCAGTCTAATGCTATGCCAGAAATGCACGAAGAAGGTTACATCAAATATCAATCTAATGTTGAAACACACAGAGGGTTAATAATTAGCTCCCTTATACTGAAAAGTATATTGAATAATTTCTTTAATTGCTGGGAAGTCCTATAATTAGGTGAAGTTATTAGGATAATCAGCAGCCAAACTTAAGATAACGTAAGCTAGTAATAGAAACGCTTAAGGAGGTTCAACGACTAGTCCGAATGGACGTAGGAGTAAAAGCTCCGAAATGGGAAAAATCTTTAATAAATATGGTAAAATATATAGTATATCAAACTACTTGTTTAGTCAACAATAAAATTTATATAGGAGTTCATAAAACTCATACTCCAGATAAATTCGATGGATATTTAGGATGTGATGTAAATATCAACTTTCCTATAACTTTAAAAAATCCAAAATGGCCTTTACAATATGCAATAAAAAAATATGGGTATAAAAATTTTAGAAGAACTACTATAAAAGAATTTGATTCTGCTGAAGAAGCATATAAATTAGAAGCAGAATTAGTCACTAAAGAATTTATATCTAGAAAGGATACGTATAATGCCTGTCCTGGAGGCATAGGAGGGGCTTCATTCTGTAGAATGGTTAAAGTTTATCAATATGACTTAGATGGGAATTTTATCGCAGAGCATGAGTCTACATGGAGTGCTGTTTGGAGTATAGACCCTGAATGTAAAACTAATCATATTGCTAGAGCAATTAAATTACATCATCAATGTATGGGATTTCAGTGGAGTTATGAATATATTGAGAATATGGGAAGATTTGAAAAAAATCCTTCTTATGAAAGAAAACTTACTGAATGTAAACCTATTGGAAAATATTCTTTAGAAACTGGAGAATTAATAGAAAGTTATCCTTATTTAAGAGCTTGTGTACAAGCTGGATATAAAAATGTAAAACAAGTATTATTAGGAAAAAGAAAATCTTGCAAAGGATATACGTTTAAATATTTAGATAAAGATTAAGATATAGTCTGGTCTTTATGGTAACATAAAGTTAACAAATAAACGATATTACTACACACCGTGTTGATGTATCTTACTCAGCTCAGTTTGCTGCTATGGAAAATGTATTTATCCAAGTAGCTGAAGGAAAGGATAAGAAATCTCTTATTCCGACAATCTACAAAATGGATAAGAAAGAAAAACAATTGTTAGACTCTTTCTTATATGCTCGTAACAACGGTTCAATGTTCAATAGAACTAACGTTGATAAAAACGGCAAAGCAACTATTCAAGACCCTGATACTGGTAGACCAATTTATATTGGAGATGGTGTTCTTCCACAAATCGAAAGATATTGCGGTAAGTATATCTTCAACAAAATGACTATTAATGTATTCCAGACTGCTATGAATGAAATGGTTCAAAAGTCTGAAAAACCAATTGGAAACAAATACATCTTCATTTGCAATGAGATTATGTGGACAATGGTTCAAAATGTTCTTTCAGAATATTTGTCTAGATTTAAACCATGTTCAACTTATATGTACTCTACTGCAAAGAATAAATATCTAGAGGTAGGTGCTACATTCCAGTCTTATGAATTTGCTGGAAACCAAGTTACATTCCAAGTTGACCGTGCTCTATCTTATGAATGGGATAGAAAAGCCTTTGGAGTATTTATTGACTTAACAGCTGACTCCGTAGACGGTAAACCTGCTTTGCAGATGTTCACTCTTAAAGGAGGAGACTTTATTTCTAATAGATTCCCTGGAGTTGGTGGTTTAGACGGTTTAAGTTCTGGAGTAGTTTCTTCTGCTGTTGCAGCAAGTAAACTTATTAACTGGGGTTATTCTGGAGTTGCAGTATTTAACCCATATAGATCATATATGTTAATTGAGGCATAGTATCAAAAAATATACAGATAAGTGGAGGGCAAAGACCCTCCACAACACTTTTTATATTTTAATTAATAATGAATTAATATGGCAAAAGACTACGTTGATAATAAAATTATCCTTAGAAGTGTATATGGTAAAGTAGGTCAAAAATATACTCTACAACCATGTAAAGATAGAGTGACTGGACAATATCCCGATTGTGTAAAATACGTAGATTCAAAAGGTGACATGATTATGACTGATGCTGAAAGAAACAGCGGCAAAGTCTATATTCCTGAAAACTTTTCTATTACGTTTGAAAGTGGAAAAGAATTTAATCTAGATAATCCTATTGAGAGGGCACAATGGGAGGCTATTAAGAATTGTTCTTTGATTGCTAAAACTATTGACCAAAAGGATAAGAACGGTAACTATGTTCTCAGTAGACAATCAGGTATTAAATACAGTGCAGCAGAACTATATGTGGAAAGACCTGGATACGAAACTAGCAAGAAGGTTAGCCGTAGAGAGAAAATCCACACAGCTGAGACTTACGTCTTTAATGATCCGGAAGGAGCAGATGGAAGACTCAAAATGGCAAGATTACTTGGAAGAAATCTTAGAAATGCTCCTGATGCAGATATTAAAGAGTATCTATTAGACATAGCTAGTAAAGATCCTGATAAAATTATCAACTTATATACTGGAGAAGATCTTGTACTTAGAGTATTATTTATGGATGCTAAGGACAAGGACGTTATCTACAGTAAAAACAGAGTTTACATTTATGGTGATGGAATACCTTTGGGAGGAACAATAGATGCTGTGTTAGCATGGATGAGAGACCCAAGAAATTCTAAGATGTTAGCACTAATTAAAAGAGACACGTATGGCGATGAATTAGAAGTCACTAATCCTAATGCCATGAAAGCTCTTGACCTAGAATAATTTTTTTTATGAAATATATTGTATACAAAACTACTTGTTTAGTAAACAATAAAATCTATATTGGAGTACATGAAGTAAAAGATCCCGAAGTTTTCGACGGATATTTGGCTTGTGGATTTTATATTAATAGAACCACACTTAAAAATCATCCTAAGTATCCAATACACTTTGCTATAGTAAAGTATGGAATAGAGAATTTCAAGAGAGAGACTTTATTTGTGTATGATACTGCAGAAGAAGCCTTTCTAAAAGAAGCGGAGCTAGTAAATTTGGATTTTATAAAAAGAAAAGATACTTATAATGTCAGTTTAGGAGGGTTTGGAGGACATAAGCCTGGAAGAGAGGTTTTTCAATTTGATTTTAGTGGAAACTGTTTAAAAAAATATAAAAATATAGCATTAGCATCTGAAGAAGTAGGAGTTACCTATAATAGGATTCTAGAAGCTATTAAGTATAAAACAACTTCAGCTAAATCGTTATGGAGTTATAATGATAATATTAATATATTAGAATATACTATAACTTTTCCAAATCCATATTATATATATGATAATGAAGGATATCTAATAATGGAATGCGAAAATATTAAAGAGTGTATGGACTTTTTAGAGGTTAATACTAATTCTAATATAAGTAGAGCTGTACAAGCTAGATATAAAATTAACGGATATTTTGTAAGTACCGATAAAGTAGACAAGCTTCAGGTTAATTTTAGTAGAAGTTCTGAGCAGTTAAATAGATATTCAATGAATGGAGAGTATATAGACAGCTTTTCTTCTATAAAAGAAGCAAAGGAAATTTTAGGACTTAAATTATGTAGTATTAGTACCGCTATTAAATTAAATAGATCATGTAACGGATTTAGATGAACTAGAAACAATAATCCTCCAAAATTTATAGAGGTTAAAAATAATCCCTCTGCTTCTAAGCAAGTAGAAATGATAGATTCTAATAATAAAGTTGTAAAAATCTTTAATTCTATAGCTGAAGCTGAAAAAGCTTATGGAGGAGCAACAGCTTGCATACGAGGTAGATGTAAAAAGGCACATGGCTTTGTATTCAAATTAAAAAATTAAATTTATGACTTCAAGAATGCTTTTTGAATACGCTCTAATAGAAACTAATAAAGTAGGAGCACAAAGTTTACTGCTGGAGGATTATGTGTATTTAATTAATAAATCTTTTTATCAGTATTTAGATAAGCGATATAACATTTATGATATAAATCAGCAAACATCTGATGATTTGCGGGTTCTTAAAGCAACAGCAATATTGAGACCAGTACTGGCTTCATCTAAATATGGAGACGAAACTGGAATTGATTCTTTATATGGTGCTGTCTATGAAGTAGAGCTTCCAAATGACTATTTTCACATTTTGAATTGTGTGTGTCAATACAATGTTGCCAAAAATTTCAAATGTTATAATAAAGGTAACAAGGTTCAGTTTCCAGCTCAAAGATTGACTGGAGATATGTGACCTACAGTTATAATTAATGCGTACAATAAGCCTTCCTACAAAAAGCCTTACTTTTATTTACATAATGTAAATGTTTCTGAAACTAATCCCACTAATCCTTATGACGGAACTTGGGGTACTGATGTTCAAAATGAGGAGGATTCTCAAATATCTGGAGGGCTTCCAACTACTATAAAGTTAACCAAAGGATCAGCTTCAAACGTAGAACGCTTAGCTAGATTAAGATATGGAAATGTCTCTCCAGTAAGAATGGAAATTCGATATGGAAAAGACAACTCATTATTTGAGTTAGAAAAAGTATTTATTGATTATATAAAGACTCCTCAGTATATAAGATTAACTCAAGAAGAGTTAGACTTGGTAGAGGATACATCTCAAGTTCTTGAGTGACCAGATTATGTATGTTATGAGATTGTAAAGGAGCTGGTAACACTTCTGCTAGAAAATGCAGGAGACCCAAGATTACAAACAAATATTCCTATTAATCAGGCTATTGCTTCGCCAGTTCAACAACAGCCACAAACTAAAAAATAATTTTAATCTATGTTTACTTACACAAACACAGTAGTTATCAATTCAGATACTGACGAACTAAGTGGATTAGTTAAGTTCGAAGGTAAAAACAATCAATTTAGAGTTAAGAGAGTTGGAAGATTCGATAAAAATTTCGTTAAATATATCTCCAAAAGAGAAGGATATAAAGGAATCATAAGTACAGCTACATTCACCCCTCCGACAGCACCGTCTGAGGCTGGAGCCGAAGATTTCTATAGAATTGAGTTATTTATGAGACTGTCTGGAAGTCAAGCTTCAACTATGGCTACAGCAGCTACAGTTTATAAGAGCAAACCTATTCATATTGAATTTAAAGTAGCTAATGGGGATAACGCTTCTACTATTGCTGATAACATGGTAAAAGCTGTTAGATTCTTTCAACAAAATCTCTACCCTTATATTAAGGCTAGTAAGGATGGAAGCAATAAAGTAATTATTTCTGGAACAGACGAATATGAAGTATTTAATAAAGCTGAACTTCAGAAATTAGTTTCTGCATCTGTTTCTGTATATCCTGACGACCAAAATCAATATAAGAAAGTGTCAGAAGCAGTAATTGCCAATGGTAAAGAAGGTTTCGGTACATATACTTATATTATGAAAAATTTAAGACTTCCGACTTTGGAAGCTCTACGTTTTGGTTCTCCTACGCAGGATGAAATGCCAGTTATAGGAATGCTATATAACCAATACACTCTAGAATACTGCAAAGATAGAGGAATTATGGGATCTGATGCTGTAGGCGATACAGTAACTTCCATTACGCATCATGTATTCTTCGTAAGACAGGATTTAGCTGAAGCATTTGAAGCAGCTATTACTGCTGCTGGTCTCTCGTTAGAAACTATTACTAACGAAGACGATCCAGACGTTCCGGAAATTGTAGTAGCTGTTCCTGCTGGACAGACAGTTAAACAAGGAGAAACTGTAGCTCTTAAGTTTACTGTAGATGGTCAAGAAAAGACTTCTGGAGGAACTTGGTCTATTGTCGGTTCTGTGACTGGAGCATCTATCACCGGAAGTAGTCTGAAAACTTCGGATAGTACACCAACTGGTGATATAAATGTCAAAGTAGTTTACCAAGGCAAAGAAGCTCAGGGTAAAGTAACTGTAACTGCAAAAGCTTAGTAAAATTATCAACCAAATAAAGGCGATGGGCACTTTTGCCTTTCGCCTTTTTTATTTTAAATATATGGTATATAGTAAACTTGCATCAGCAATATTTAATGATATCCAAGCTGGATTACGAGGCTATTCAGCTAATTTATCTTTATCATTAGATCAGCTAGAGGATGATGTTATAGACGAAAGATTACAGATTATTAAAGAGTATGCACTGAAGGGAATACTTCCAAAAAAAGATTTAATGCTATCTATAAATTGCATCCCAGTAGATTGTGAATCTCTAGACAGATGCTGTGTTCAATCAGAAGATGATGAATTAGTAGCACACTTTGAAATTCCTCAGGTGATAGCAGACTTTGGAACTGATGCTATAGAATATATTGGAGCAACAGATAGACAGTTACCTTTTATATGGTATAATAGTATAAATTCTTGGAGAGCACACAAATACAGAAAAAGAGGTAAAAATAGACCGTATGTATATGTAGATATGACTCCTAATAAAAATAATATGTATGACTGTTTTGTTTTTAACGCTCCCTTATTAGGGATGGTATCAGTAGTAGCTATTTTTAAAGACCCTAGGCAAGCAATGGAGTATAACTGCTGTAACTCGGAGGATATTGATAATCCATCATTCTTGAACAATGAAATTAAAAGAAGACTTACAGAGAAAAAGATAAGGTTTTATCGTCAACTTGCTCCAATGCCTGTTGTTAATGATCAAATTGCTAGATAATGGAACATATGGATGAATTTTATACTGCTTATCCTTTGATAAAGCAGTTATATGGGGTAGAATTAACTCCTGAAGACTTTGAAGAAATTGGACTTATAGCGTGAAAACATATAGGTAATAAATTTACTAAATTATATAGATATTCAGCAAATTTAATTTGTGATACTCCTCCCTGTAGAAACGGATGTGGACAAAAGGTTGAAGGATTTTCCATGTCACTTCCATGTAATTGTGATATATTAGAAGCGGTAACATATGGATGGGAGGATTGAAAATATACTACTAATAAGACAGTAAATGGGGATTATTCATCTCAGTTTACTGAAAATTACATAGAAACTAGAAAAGTTACAAAATCTCCTTTATATATTTCTGGAAGATATGTTAAATATGAAAGAGTAGGAGATAAACTATATTTTGATAGAGATTATGGTACGATTAATATATTATATAAAGGAATAGTATTAGACGAAGAGGGATTACCATATATTACCGAAAAAGAGGCTCTAGCTATAGCTACTTATTGTGCTATGACTAGATTAAGACGAGATGGATTAGTGTCTCATAATAATACTATACTTCAAGAATATCAAATGCTTTATCAAGAATGGCTAAAACTATGCAGTGCAGCTAGAGTTCCTGATTATATTAATCAAAATGAATTTAATGAAATTCTAGATGCAAATTCTAGTTGAAACCGTAAAATTTTCAACAAAAGTTTTAAACCAATTAATTAAACTTAGACCATTTAAAAGAAGATTCAGATTAACTCGGAGATTCTTCTTTTAGATGGTTTAAATCTAAAAATATATGAATTTTGCTACTGGATATGCTTTTACAAGCAAAGACCTTTTTGCTAACTTTCCCCTTAAAAAATTGTTAATTTCTAGGGAAGATTGTAAAAGGTTATTTAATACACTAGACAGAAGGGCAGTAGTTATCAGAATATTTTACTATTCTGTTAAGGTTATATTATTAGATATTATTGAAAATAATGTAACATTTAAACTGCCTACTCAGAGAGAGTGTTACATACAAATGAAAAGGGTTTATGGAGAGGACTTTAAAAAAGCCAGAAGAAATGGTAAGTGATTAGACGTCGATTATCTTGCATCTAATTTTTCTGGGTATCACTTAGAGCTAATGTATTTTGCCAGTGAAAGAGATATTCATAAGCCAATTTATATAAGTAAGTGAATGAGGAACTTAATAACTGAGAATACTAACAAAGGACTTCAATATTATGTATCTATTCCTAAGACTACTAAAGACTACTATGATAAAGTTTCTGAGGCATTCCCAGAAGTTCCAAAAAAAGATATAGAAAGAATTATGAATTATGGGTGAAAATCCGTATATTTGCATAATGTTTATGGAGGAGATACAATATTAAAGGATGATTCCAAAAACAAGTTTTTATTTTATATAGGAAACCTAACCTTTGATTCTCTTAAGCATTTCCAATACTATGTAAAAAAAATGATAGTAAAGATTAGAGTGCTGTATAACAGGGCTAAAACTCAATGAGATGGGTACTATTATTTTGCTTTATCAGATAATCAATATCAAAATTACCTATCTCAACAAAAATCTAAAGGGAGAAAGAGAAAATACTTTACGTTTGATAATACTATTATGTTGTATAAAATATTTAAAGAATGTAAAGTAGCTGAGTATAATAAAAAATATTTTTTTAAAATCCCTACTGGAACTGACTTAGGTTATAGATACTTGAAAAAAGACTTTAGAACAGATAAAGCAGAATACTTAGGAGAATTAGAATCTAATGGGTTTAAAACAATAAATAGGTAAAGAAATATGAGAAAAGAGACAGTGAATACGTTTACAGAAGGGCTTGTAAAAGATCTACATCCGCTTAATACTCCAGCTAATGTACTTACAGATGCTCTAAATGCAACGTTGGTAACTTATGACGGAAATGAGTTTATTCTTCAAAATGATGTAGGAAACGGACGAGTAGAGACAGCTAGATTACCTTCTGGATATATCCCAGTCGGAATGACTGAGTACGGAGGTATTATATATGTGGCTTCATACAATCCTTTGACTGGTAAAAGTCAATTAGGGAGCTTTCCTTCACCCGAAAGACAAATAAGTACTGAAGAACTAGGCAGAAACTTTGCTACTAGCACAAACATAAATACTAGCAATGCATATATCAGACTAGATATATATGACGAAAACAAGAAAAATTTATATAGACTTAATCCAGGAGATAAGTTTATAATTACTTCCTCTGGTATATCTAAGTATTTTTCAGGTACTTATGAAGGAATTTTAAAGATACATATAGGTATAGTAGACAAAGAAAACAATATAACATACATAGAAGAGGATTTAGAAAGCCCTTATATTATAGATACAAACGATATCGAAACTAGTACTAAATGACAAGTATTTACAAGTAAGACATCTGGATATTTAACTATAATAGTAGAACTATTAACTATTGACACGTTTAACATTTCTAGGGATATAAAACTGCTCTCAGTAGATGGGCAGGGGGATAGTATCTCCAATACTAATCCAGAATTTGGGTTATCCTTTCAAGGAAGTTATACTACAGAATCTAATATTCATGCTGAACAGTTTAAATTAACCTCTAACTTAAACAATAACCCAATATACTCTACTACTCCTGGGTTGTATATAGAATTGGCTGATTTAAGGAAAACTGATATTCTAGACTACAAAATAATTCCTATTTGTAAATATGGAGAATTATCATCATTTGCTGTATCTGGAATTATTGATTTTAGTGCTTTAGGAACTGGTTTCTGCGAGCTAACTGAGTGGAGATATTATGCTGATAGAGATTACTTAAAAGTAAACTGGGGGCTTGATTTTGATGTTATAAAGTTCTTAAAAGTAAGCGAAGTAAAATTTACTTTTCATGATATGATGGAACCTAGATTGGCTCCAGTTAAATTTGCAGCTCCTGATGGAACACATGAGTATTATACTTGTGGATCAAAAGATAACTATAACGGTAATTTCTCTGAAAAAATACCATTTATAAATAATAAAACAGTATATGGTTTAAAGAAAGATCATTTTTACTTTGTAGTTATTGATATAAATTTTGTAAATAGGTCTGGAGGTAAAGTTAGTCCAAAGAGATATTACAAAATGGTATTTACAACTGGAGTATTTAACGAAAACTTCATTAAATATGAAACTAAGGATTTTGCTGAACTGAATTATCCAGTTACTATAGATTACGAAATAGAGACTAACTTAGAAAATGCCGAAGTTACTCCACTACCTACTCCTAATATGAGTAAAATTATGAGTCAAATAAAAGAAGGAGATAAGGTATATGCTGGAGCATCTACTATCTACAGTGTTAGCGGTACGTTTAAATTAACTCCAACTCTCGTTGATGATAATCAATTTGGAGAGCTAAATTGGAAGGCTACTATAAATGAAAGTAATGAAGACTACGGATTAGTAGTAAAAATGAATGATAACTATTCCTATACGGTAAATGATTCTCCTCAATATCTAGGATCTTCTATAGAAAACAAAGACGCTTTGGAGAATGCTATGAAGACAGAATTTGGAGAAAATTGAAGAGGCAACATAGAGGAAACAAAACTTGAATTGCAGGACAATACCTATTCAACTCATATCAGTGGATATATTAGAAGAGGAATTATGGCTACTGGCATAGCAGAACAATCTACAGAATTGGAAGCTATGCAATTGACTAGGGTTGTTAGAGATACCGCCGATTTAAGTGAATATATTTCTGCTAGTATAGTAGGATCTCCAAATGCTATGACTTCTGGAGACACTTACCATGCAGAATATAACGGAAGCCTTCCGTATCAAAAAGGTCACGGAAATGTATTTTGCTATACCTCCACACCTGGAGATGGCGGGCTGTTCCCTTCCTCAAATTCAGAGTTGTCTAAGTCGTTAGACGGAGCCTGTAATCATGAACGTATAAACTCGTACAACAGTTTCCAGTTAAAACACCCTATAGTATATGTAACTATTGATTCTGATGGATATGGACATGACGATTGTTGGCTAGTAAGAGGTAAAAGTTTAAATTCTAATTGGCAAGTATGGAGAGATTCTGGAGATGGTTATACTACTAAAGCAAGAATGGATCCTATAGTAGTTGCTTGAAAGATTAGTGACTATAGCTTTGCTGTAATAAACATAGGAGGGGTCGCTGCTTGAAGGTATCACGATCATGGCATAGATGTAGATAAATTTGAAGTAGAAAATTGCATATACGAATATCCTCAGCAAGGAAAGGTTACTAGATTAACCACAACAGACATTATATATAACCTACTGCATAATTTATATACTCTAGAAAGTAGTAAAATTACTGTTAATAATATTAAAATTCCAAATCCTGATACAATAGTTTATCACGGAACTTTTAATGAAGATTTTAAAATTACTTATAAATATGGGATAGAAGTAAGGGAAGATAAGCTACTAACTTATAGTAATGGACAGGATAAGATATATTTTAATCCTATTAAAGTAAAAGAGGAAATTTCCAAACATTTGTCTCAATACACAGATATTGGAGAATCGTTAGATAAGAATTTAACAGTATCTACAAATGTGAAAACTGTTAATGATTTAGACTATAATGTATCATATAGTTTAGGGTCTACGATATCAATGGAAAAATGGTATTCTGCTTTTAGTAAAGCATCCTCTGCAGAAGGACTGGAATCTATAACTACAGATCCAGATGGGAATGTCCCAAAATCTCCATATAAAGAAGATACAGTTTATGTAAAATCAGGTAATAGTTACGTTCCATTTAATGGAACTTTTACATATCCAGATGGAGAAATTATGTCAGTTAGTTCAAACTTCTTTCAAATTAGAAGAACAACTAAATCATCTAGACCGATACTATATCTTAATGCCACAAAGACCCATACTGTAATTAATGATCAGAAAAAAGACGGGCCCGCATTTGATATAGACTTAAACGCTGCAATTTACCCAAAATTAAAAGCTTGGCAATAATATGAGAGTTGTACAATCTGGAGGAGCAATTTCTACTACTTCTATAAGTTTCAGTCAGGTATTTAAGGTAAAGTTTAATAAATTAAATCAAGAAGGAAACTTAGCCTATGAATATAACCCGTTTAGAAATTTAAGAACAGTTGAAAACAGCTCAGACCATATAAAAGGAGAATTGGTTGATTTTGATACTAATCTTCTTCAATTTAGTTTGCATCATCCTGTAAATATAGAATGTCAGCCATCGTATGACGGTACTGTAAATTTAATACTAAATGATGATGTCAATACTCCCAAGATGATAAACTCCAGATTTACTTGTCTGGAAAACAATACATATAAGATAATAGAAAGATATAAGAATAATAATACTAATATATATAGAAATGATTCAGTTCAGTTTGAATTAGATACATCTTTATACAAAAGAATTACCAAAATACCTCAAGTTATATTTGAGGGGGTAGAATCTGGAGGTGTAAATAAGGTTGGAAATTATAACTTCTATTTTACTCTTTCTGATGTAGATGGAAATGAAACTGATTTCATAGCAGAATCTGGAACCGTTTGTTGCTATATTGGGTCTGTCAATTCTCCTACTTCTATTAGAGGAGGTTTAATGGACGAGAATAGTAATAAATTAATAAAGTTAAGGGTTACTAATATAGATACAGCTTACGACTATGTAAAAGTATATTATACTAGAACTACGTCTGGTCCCGATGGCGTTTTAGTAACTAAAGCTGTAAAAATAGACAGAGATTTTGTTATTAAATCTTCATCATGTGAAATAGTATTATCTGGATACGATCCTGAAATAGATATTAACTTAGAAGACATAAATGCTCAATACTTTTTGGCAAGTACGGTTAAAACCCAAGCTCAGTGCCAAAATAGGTTATTTTTAGGAAATCTATCTAGACCTGAAATTCCCTACAAAGAATTAAGAGACTTAGCATTAAGATTTATTCCACATGTTTACAATGGAGACTCTATAGGATATGTTGATTATGAATATAAGGATAAAACTAATTTATATGAATATTATAATCCATGAAACATATACTATAGATTGGGGTACTGACCTGGAGAAATATATAGATTTTCCGCAGTCTTTATAATGAAAGATTACTCACTATCTCCCGCTTTCGATACTAGAGGAGTTAACAATTTAAGTGTAGAAAATAATTTTACAGATATTCCCCTATATGAAAATGGAGCTAGAAATTATATTGAGATTAATGAAGATACATTCCTTTTAAATGGTGATACTTTAGAAAATGTAAAAGGAACCATTAGAATTGATGAAAATATTAATCCTATACACTCAGATTCTATTAACCCAATAGGTATAGAATTTAAGTTTAATTTAGACGTTCTGGAAGAATTAAAAAAATATTGCAGAGGATTTTTTATTGTAAGACAGAAGAGAATTCCTACTATTTTAGCTCAAGCACTTACCGTATATCTAGACCAAAATTCTCATTTACCCTGTATAGAATATAAAAAAGGTCAAGGTTTTGTAGAATCTTTTATTGATTCTAATAGATTACTAACTCATGATTTTAATAAACGTATTCTATTATCCAGTAATGTTAGAACTGAGGCTGCTATATGTCCAGAAGCAGAATTGAAACTTCCATTTTTTAATCAGTTATTTACTGGGAGTGAGTTTACTATTACCAAAGCTCCAAATCAACCATTTGAACATCTATCGGCTCAAGATTTTGATCAACGTCATTTCTACATTAATAAGTATAAGGATTTAGGCGAGCAGATAAAGGCTATTCAAGGGATTAAAATAACATTAGTTGAGGATGGTACAAAAATGACTACTTCTGGTACTCAAAAATTTTCAGCTAGAGCTGGGGAAGGGGAAGAGGCTTGGAGAGTTTCATACATGAGAAAAGATTCTCTAGATACTGCTGCGACTAATATAGTAAGGGGTAATTTTGGAACTTATATTGGAATAGAGGACTTCAACGGTTACAACAATATGATAAATATTAGAGTTTCGGATTACAATGATTCGAGAATGGATCAATACTTCAGAATAAGATTTACTGACGAAACTCCATTTGCCGCCGTTAGTGAGCGTGTAGATTTGTCAGATAGAACAGTAGGAAATATTGTGTGCTATAGAGGAGATTGTTATATTGGAAACTTTACTCATAGAATGCAACGTAATTTCCAAGACCCAGAAGCTCCAGTTAATGACCTTATAGTGGACGAGACCACATGAAAAGAAAATTATAGTATAGACGATAATGAAAAAAATGGAGATATAAATAGAGGGGATGTCAATGCTGTGGAAATAGGACATTGAGCAACCTTTAAATGTTTAGCAAATATAAATATTAGTTTAAGAGATGTTGACAACAACTACTATAATGAACTAGGGTTAACTGGAAGACCTAGAGCCTTTCATCCGTTATATGAATTAAGTTGAACAGGAGAGTCTAAAATCCCGGAATCTAGTTTATATAATTCGGGTCAAGCAAATACATTATCATATAGATATAATTACGTAATGCCAAATGTTCCATATTTGAAAAATGAGTTTGATAATAGAATACTATATTCTGATATATTTGTGAATGATGCGTTTAAAAACGGATACAGAGTATTTAAATCAACTCAATTTCAGGACTATACTAGAGAACATGGTTCAATAGTAAGTCTTAAATCTTTCTCTGGAAATATATTATGTGTATTCGAGCATGGAGTAGCATTAATTCCAGTAAATGAAAGAGTAGTATCTGGAGAAGGTGCTGGGGGTCCAGCCTTCATTAATACAGCTAATGTACTTCCATTAAATCCTAGAATGTTATCTACCAATTATGGAAGTATGTGACCAGAAAGTGTTATACTTACTCCAAACTTTATGTATGGAGTAGATACTGTTGCAAAGAAAATATGAAGAACTAATGGAGAGACTTTTGAAGTGATTTCTGACTTTAAAATACAAAAGTATCTAAATGACAATATCACTTTAAAAGAAAGAGAGAAGACGCCAATCATAGGTATAAGAAATGTAAAAACTCATTATAATGCCTATAAACAAGATGTAATGTTCACCTTCTACGATAATTTATATGGAATAGAGGAGAATGTATGAAATATATGTTTTAGCGAAGTATTAGGAAAATGGATAACTCAATACTCTTGAGTTCCCTCTTACTCTGGAAATATAGATAATATATTCTTTAGTTTCGATAGGGATACTTCCAAGGCTATTGCTAAACTAGGTATGACTGGCGAACAGTACTCTATAAGTAGTATAGACTCAGAAATGTCAGGAGACGGAATTGTATTAGACAATATTATGATACAATCTCCTGGACTTGTTGGAAACCTAAATGTTGTTAATAGAGTTTTAAAAGATAACATTTTAAATATGATAAAATCTTTAGCAGAAGAAGTTGTAATT
>ERZ1034984.2304-NODE-2304-length-15592-cov-36.558859_pt1 | contig 15592 bp, 13 predicted proteins | sample MGYA00520589_ERZ1034984 | MGnify/ENA primary metagenome ERZ1034984 (study PRJEB33766, sample SAMN09781790) | gut metagenome | biome: gut microbiome | host: Homo sapiens | place: Madagascar | study: EMG produced TPA metagenomics assembly of the PRJNA485056 data... | reverse complement strand
GACGGATGGTTGCATGAGAGCACACGAATGCGCACTGGTTGCAGCCAACGCACTTGGAAGCATCCCACTCAGGGACATTGACAGCAGTGCCGCGCTTCTCATATGCAGAAGCACCCTGCTCCCACTCGCCGTTTGCATTTGCAACGAAAGCGGAGACGGGGAGGCTGTCGCCGTCCATACGAGCGATGGGCTCCATGACGTCGCGGATCTGCTTGACCAGCTCGGGACGGCCAGCCAGCTCCTTCGGAGCGGGATCGGCTTCGGGGTTGGACCAGGAAGCGGGGACGTCCACCTTGTGGATGGCGTCAACACCGGCATCGATGGCCTTCCAGTTCATCTCAACGACGTCCTGGCCCTTCTTGCCGTAGCTCTTCTGAGCTGCCTGCTTCATGAAGTTGACGGCGTCCTCGATGGGCATAACGTCAGCCAGCTTGAAGAAAGCGGACTGCAGGATGGTATTGGTACGCTTGCCCATACCGATCTCGATTGCCTTATCGATTGCGTTGATGGTGTACAGCTGGATGTTGTTGTCAGCGATGTACTTCTTTGCCTCAGCGTTCAGGTGCTGATCCAGCTCCTCATCGGACCACTGGCAGTTGATCATGAACACGCCGCCGGGCTTGACATCCTGGACCATCTTCATGCCCATGTGGATGTAAGCGGGGTTGTGGCAGGCCACGAAGTCAGCCTGGTTGATGTAGTAGGGGCTGCGGATGGGCTTGTCGCCGAAACGCAGGTGGCTGATGGTCACGCCGCCGGTCTTCTTGGAGTCATACTGGAAGTATGCCTGAACATACTTGTCGGTATGGTCGCCGATGATCTTGACGGAGTTCTTGTTAGCGCCGACAGTACCGTCGCCGCCCAGACCCCAGAACTTGCACTCCTTGGTGCCAGCAGCTGCGGTGATGGGAGCGGGCTTGACTTCGGGCAGGGACAGGAAGGTGACGTCATCGGTGATACCCAGAGTGAAACGCTCCTTCGGCTGATCCTTCTCCAGCTCCTTGAACAGAGCGAAGATGGAGGACGGGGGAGTATCCTTGCTGCCCAGACCGTAACGGCCGCCGGTCAGGATGACATCGTTCATGCCAGCCTCACGCAGGGTAGCTGCAACGTCCAGATACAGGGGCTCGCCCAGAGAGCCGGGCTCCTTGGTACGGTCCAGAACTGCGACCTTCTTGGCAGTCTTGGGCAGGACCTTCAGCAGAGCGGAGGAAACCCAAGGACGATACAGACGGACCTTGACGATACCGACCTTCTCACCCTTAGCGTTCAGATAATCGATGACCTCGTCTGCAACGTCACAGACAGAGCCCATAGCGATCATGACGCGGTCTGCGTCGGGAGCGCCGTAGTAGTTGAACAGGTCGTAGTTGGTGCCCAGCTTCTCGTTGATCTTGGCCATGTACTTCTCGACCACTGCGGGCAGTGCGTCGTAGACAGAGTTGCAGGCCTCACGATGCTGGAAGAACACGTCGCCGTTCTCGTGGGAGCCGCGCATCTTGGGGTGCTCAGGGTTCAGCGCTTTCTTGCGGAACTCCTCAACAGCCTCCATGTTGCACATTTCCTTCAGATCAGCGTAGTCCCACTTCTCGATCTTCTGGTACTCGTGAGAAGTACGGAAGCCATCGAAGAAGTTCAGGAAGGGAACCTTGCCCTCGATGGCTGCCAGATGAGCCACGGGGGACAGATCCATAACTTCCTGCACGCTGCTCTCGACCAGCATTGCGAAGCCGGTCTGGCGGCATGCCATAACGTCGCTGTGATCACCGAAGATGTTCAGGGACTGGGTAGCAACGGTACGTGCCGAAACATCGAACACGCAGGGCAGCTGCTCCGCAGCGATCTTGTACATGTTGGGGATCATCAGCAGCAGGCCCTGAGAAGCGGTGAAGGTGGTGGTAACAGCACCTGCACCCAGAGAGCCGTGCACAGCGCCTGCAGCGCCTGCCTCAGACTCCATCTCGACGACCTTGACCTGGTTGCCGAAGATGTTCTTCTGACCGGCTGCAGACCACTGGTCCACAGAGTCAGCCATCGGAGAAGACGGGGTAATGGGGTAGATGGCAGCCACGTCCGTGTAGGCATATGCTACATGAGCGGCAGCGGTATTGCCATCCATGGTTTGCTTTGCTCTAGGCATTTTTCTTCCTCCATTGTTCAGAATTTGGTACCTTTTGCGCGGGGCAATATGCGCCCCGGCGGGGCCGGAGAACCCCATAAAGGCACTATTGCTCGTATACTATAATAGCAAATTCCGCCCTTAAAGTAAACGCAAACCGACTGGCAAAACACAACAAAAATTCAAGAAATTTTTTGGCTGTTTTTTACTCTTGTGTTTTTGGTGGGATTCTTTCTTGCAGAATTTTAAGTTTTTGGCGGGATCAGCGGATTTTTCTTAACTTTTCCTTAATTTTGAATTGACAATCATACAGGAGATGCCGTAAACTGGAACCAATGGATTTTCCGGGTCCGGAACGTTTTCGGCCCGCTCAGAAAGGACGCAGAAACGATGGACGCAGCACATTTTGAGAAGAAACTGACCAGCGAGGTGATCTTCGAGGGCCGGGTGGTCACCCTGACCAAGGATACCGCCCTGCTGGAGAATGGAAAGACCGCCACCCGCGAGGTGGTCCACCACCACGGCGGGGCCTGCATCGTGCCCTATTTTGAGGACGGCACCATCTGCATGGTCCGCCAGTTCCGCTACGCCATGCAGCAGGAGCTGTGGGAGCTGCCCGCCGGCAAGCTGGAGCAAGGGGAGGACCCCTTCGAAGCCGCCAAGCGGGAGCTGGAGGAGGAGTGCGGCCTGACCGCAGAGCACTACACCTCGCTGGGGGAATTTTACCCCACCGTCGGCTACGATACCGAGGTCATCTACACATGGGCCGCCACCGGTCTGACGAAGACCCATATGCACCTTGACGCGGACGAGTTCCTGACCCCCGACCGCGTGCCGCTGCAAAAGGCCTACGAAATGGTCATGAGCGGTGAGATCAAGGACGGCAAGACCATTGCGGGCGTGCTGAAGCTCAAGGCCCTGCTGGACGAGGGCAAACTGTGATCGTCTACGAAGATGCGGCCCTTGCAGTGGTGAACAAACCGGCGGGTCTTTCCAGCGAAACGGGTCTGCCCGACGCGCTGCGGGCCCTCTGGGGCAAGCCGGACGCCTATGTGGGGGTGGTGCACCGGCTGGACATCGGCGTTTCCGGGCTGATGGTGCTGGCCAAGACGCCGAAGGCCGCAGCGGCCCTGACCCGGCAGATCACCGAAAGTCAGGACGCCTACGCCGTGCTGGACGGCCGGGCCGAACCCACGAAGCACACCCCCGCCGCACCGGTCTTCGTGAAGCAATACCGCGCCGTCCTTGCGGGAGCGCCGGATGAATCCCTGCCCGAAGCGGGGACTCTGCGGGACTATCTCTTCAAGGACAGCCGGAAGGGGAGGGTCTTCCCGGTCAGCCGCCCCCGCAAAGGGGTGCGGGAAGCGGTGCTGGAATACCGCATCACGGCCACAAATGGGGCCCTGAGCCTTGCGGACATCACCCTCCACACCGGGCGGACCCATCAGATCCGGGTGCAGTTCGCCTCCCGGAAGCATCCGCTCTGGGGTGACGGCAAATACGGCAGCCGGTTCAAGGGGAACATCGCCCTGCAAAGTGCGCGGCTGCAATTCCTGCACCCGGAAACGGGGCAGCAGATGGAATTCCGGCTGGAAAAGCCGAACGAGGAACCATGGAACATCGGGTAAATGCTATGGAACAACAAACATACAAGGCGGATGCCGAAATTTATGAAGTGCTGGAGCGGGAGATCATCGACCTGACCATCCGCCCCGGCAGCTTGCTGAGTGAAAACCCGCTCTGCGCCCGGTTCGGAGCACCGCGTTCCCTCATCCGGGTGGTCTTGCAGCGGTTGCAGGAAAACGGGCTGGTGAAGATCGTGCCCTACAAAGGGACCACCGTCACCCGGCTGAACCGGGAGATCGTGGAGGAGCTGATCTATGAGCGCACCGCCGTGGAAGCCCGCGTCCTGCGGGATTTTTCGCCCAAGTGTACCCCGGAGCAGCGGGCGCTGATCCGGAAGCGGGCCGCCGCCTACGAGGAACTGGCCCACGCCGAGCACCCGGACTTCAACCGCCTGTATGAAGCCGACCGGCTGCTCCACGAGACGTGGTTCGCGGCTATGGGCAAGATGTACCTCTGGCGCACCTTGCAGAGCGCTCACGCCGACTACAGCCGCTTCCGGATGCTGGACACCATGACCAGCGGCGGGCTGGCCGAGGTGATCGCGGACCACACCAACCTCATTGAGGCCATCGAGCGGTGCGACCTTGCGGCCTTTGAGCCGCTGGTGGAGCGCCACCTCTACGGCGGCATCCGTCGGCTGGGCAGTAAGCTGACCGAGGAATACGCCGACTATTTTGAACCCGAAAAATAAATGTTCCACGTGGAACGCCAAAAAAGACCAGCGCCGCAGGGTGAGATACTCTGCGGCGCTGGTCTTTTGCTTATCGGAGAACGTTCGCCCTTGGGGAAAGAGCGCGGAAATTTTATCGTTTATTCAAGTTTATTGGCGCGGTTCAGCACAAAGTTGCGGGTCTCGTTCGGGGCAAAGTACGGCGTATACTGGATGCCGATCTGCTCCCAATCGCTCGGAACGCGGGTAAAGACCTTGATGCAGCCAGATTTCTGGGGATCCAGTGTGCCAAGGATTCCGGCTCCCAGAATGTCGCCGATGCCCGCGCTGGTCATTTTGTAGCCGATTGCTGCGTGGCCCAGTTTCTTGTCCTTTGCCACCACAACAAAATCGCTCTTGCCAAGCGTCTCAAATTTGTTGTTCTTGATGGCTTCCCAAACGTCGTCCAGTTTATTCTGTGCCGTGTTGCCCATCTGGATCGGATTTTCCGACTGATTTTCGAGGCCAAAGCAGACGGCGATCAGCGTCTTATCTGCATAGTTGCCCGCAATCTCCGAAGCAAAGCCCTGCTGATAGCCCAACAGCTTCACATTCACGCCATTGATCTGGACGGTCTCATTGACGCCATACACGGTGCCGCCCGAACCGCCGCCCTCCCCGGAACACCCTGCGAAGATGCCGGATGCGGTAACAGCCAGTGCAGCAGCGCCGGCGCATTTCAGGAAAACTCTACGGCTCATGCTTGCCATATTCGGTACCTCCCTTAAATGATCTGGTGCCTCAACTTATCAGACCTTTGTCCGGTAAGCTGGTTTCTGGCTTGAGGATACCAGAACTCCAAGGGTTTGGCAAGAGGATTTTTTGCAAAAATCCGACCGCACAGCGTTTCTTTGTACGAAATTTCAGCAAAGAATCTTTGCTCATTCGCTGAAGGTGTGGAATTTGCGCACGAAGCGGCAAAAAACACAGCAGCTTTGCTAAGCCCTCCCCCAATTTCTTAGAGAAACCGCCGAAAATGCAGTTGTTTTTCCGCAAGGTGTACGCAAGGGCACCAGAAAACGTTTTAGCCGAAGATGCCGGTCAGGAAGATCTCCAGACCGATGCCGATGAGGATGATGCCGCCCAGAACGGAGGCTTTTCCGGTCAGCTTGGTGCCGAACTTTTTGCCGATGTGCAGACCGGCCATGCAGATAAAGAAGGTGACCGTCGCGATGATGAGGGAAGCCACCAGTGCCATGACCCAGCCGTACTCCGAAATGGTGAAGCCGACGGAGAGGGCGTCGATGCTGGTGGCGACGCCCTGCACAAAAAGGGCACCGGCGCTGAGCGCGGCGGCTTCCTCGGTCTCCTCGCCCTTGATGCCCTCGATCAGCATTTTTCCGCCGATGTAGGCCAGCAGGATGAAGGCGATCCACGGAATGAATGTCTCAAAGGAGGAGAACAGCTCTACGACGGTGTGGACGCAGACCCAGCCCGTCATGGGCATGACCGCCTGAAACAGGCCGAAGGTGCCCGCGATGATGCACATCCGCTTCATCGACATTCTGGGATCGTGCAGACCATTTGCCATCGAGACCGAAAACGCATCCATCGCCAGACCCACGCCCAGCAGTGCGCTGTTGAAGAAGAACAAGAAACTCCATTCCATACTGAATACGCCTCCTGAATTTGACCAGATTTAGTGCGGCTAACAAAACCCGGAATCGGTGCGCGTGCACGTCCGATTCCGGGTCATTTTTTTACAAACGGACTCCATGTGTTATGGGCGTGGTACTCGCATCAAAACACGTCCTGAGAGATGTTATTCCCAATCAGTCCTCGCTGCTGTCCGCTTCCGGGGCTTCGGCAGCCGAAGCCTCATCGGCGGCTTCCATGGCGGCCAGCTGCTCGGCGGTGGGCTCGTCGCCCTCCTCGGCCTCGACGGTCTCGGTCTGGGCTTCGTCGTCGTGGTCGGTGCGGGCAAGGACCATGACCTTATCGTTCTCGCCCAGACGCATGACCCGGACACCGGAGCCGTAGCGGCTCTGGACCGGGATGGAATCGGCGTGGAGGCGGATGATGATGCCCTCCTGACTGCTCAGCAGGATATCATCCACGTCATCGACGATCTTAACGGCAGCCACCTTATCCTTGGAGGCATCGTAGTTGCGGATGCCCTTGCCGCCGCGGGCCGTGATGCGGTAGGTGTCGATCTCGGACCGGCGGCCCTTGCCGTTTTCGGTCACGGTCAGGATGGTGGCACCCTCGCGGCAGATGCAAACGCCAACGACTTCATCCCCCTCGGCCAGCTTGATGGCACGTACGCCGTGGCCGCTGCGGCCCATGGGGCGGGCATCCTCTTCGTTGAAGCGGATGGCCTGACCGTTGCGGGTGGCAACGATGAGCATATCGTGGCCGGTGGTCAGGCGGGTCCATGCCAGCGCGTCGCCCTCGTTCAGGGCAATGCCGATCAGACCAGACTTGCGGATATTGGCATACTGTTCCAGCGGAGTGCGCTTGATCAGGCCCTGCTTGGTGACCATGGTGACGAAGCCGCCCTTGTTGTCCTCATCCTTGGGGTAGCAGAGCATATTGGTGACCTTTTCGCCCTCGGCCAACTGGAGCAGGTTCACGATGTTGGTGCCCTTGCTGGTGCGGCTGCCCTCGGCGATGGTGTAACCCTTGAGGCGGAACATCCGGCCCCGGTTGGTGACGAACAGGACATAATCGTGGGTGGAGCCGACGAACATCTCCTGCACGATGTCCTCTTCCTTGCGGGTCATGCCGGAAATACCGCGGCCGCCGCGCTTCTGGGCCTGATAAGTGGCCTTGAGCTGGCGCTTGATATAACCGGCCTCGGTCAGGGTGTAAACGCACTGTTCCTCGGCAATGAGGTCTTCGATGTCCACTTCGCCGTTGACGGTCTCGATCTCGGTGCGGCGCTCGTCACCGAAGCGCTTCTTCATATCCAGCAGCTCATTCTTGACGATCTCCAGCACGCGGGCGTCGTTGGCGAGGATGTTCTCCCAATCGCGGATCTTCGCCTGCAGAGTGCCCAGTTCTTCCTCGATCTTGAGGATCTCCAGACCAGCCAGACGGCCCAGCTGTAATTTCACGATGGCGTCGGCCTGCGGGTCATCGAAGCCGAACTGTTCCATGATGGCAGCCTTGGCCTCGGCCATGCCGCCCTTGCAGGCGCGGATGGTGGCGATCAGTTCATCCACGATGTCGGTAGCCTTCTTCAAGCCTTCGAGGATGTGGGCGCGCTCCTGTGCCTTCTTCAGGTCGTACTGGGTGCGGCGGCGGACCACTTCGTCTTGGAACTCGACGTATTTCTGGATCATCTGCTTCAGGGTCAGCACCTTCGGCACCTTGTGGTCGATGGCCAGCATGATGACGCCGACGGTATCCTGAAGCTGGGTGTACTGATAGAGCTGGTTCAGCACCACCTGCGGGTTCGCGTCCTTGCGCACATCAATGACGATGCGCATTCCCTTGCGGTTGGTCTCATCGTTCAGGTCGCTGATGCCCTCGATCCGCTTTTCCTTCACGAGGTCTGCGATGTTCTCGATCAGGCGGGCCTTGTTCACCATGTAGGGGATCTCGGTGACGATGATCTGGGCGCGGCCGTTCTTCTTCTCCTCAATGGTGGCGCGGCCGCGCAGGGTGATCTTGCCGCGGCCGGTGGCGTAGGCGGCGCGGATGCCGCTGCGGCCCATGATGATGCCGGCGGTGGGGAAGTCCGGGCCTTTGATATATTCCATCAGGCCGGGCAGGTCGATGTCCGGGTTCTCGATATAGGCCACGCAGCCGTCGATGACCTCGCTCAGGTTGTGGGGCGGGATGTTGGTGGCCATGCCGACTGCGATGCCCTGACTGCCGTTGACCAGCAGGTTCGGGAAGCGGCAGGGCAGGACGCTGGGTTCCTTCTTCGTTTCATCGAAGTTGGGGTCCCAGTCGATCGTGTTCTTGTCGATATCGGTCAGCATCTCGACGGCCATCCGGCTCATGCGGGCCTCGGTGTAACGGTAAGCAGCCGGGGGGTCGCCATCGACGGAACCGAAGTTGCCTTGGCCGTCCACCAGCGGGTAGCGCAGGGAGAAATCCTGTGCCAGACGGACCATGGCGTCGTAAACGGATGCGTCGCCGTGGGGGTGGTAGGAGCCCAGCACTGCACCGACGGTATCCGCCGACTTGCGGTAGGGATGGCTGGGGTCGTTGCCGCGTTCGTGCATGGTATAAAGAATGCGGCGGTGGACCGGTTTCAGACCATCGCGCACATCGGGCAGAGCACGGGACACGATGACCGACATGGAGTAATCCAGAAACGCTGTCTCGATTTCCTTCTTGACGTCGCGGATGATCTTTTTGGTACCGCTGCCCGGTATCATCACAAAATCTTCTTCCATTTTTTCCTCCGTTTGGATTGCTTCAACCTCTCCGTCAGCGCTGTCGCGCTGCCACCTCCCCTAATAGGGGAGGCCTTGGCAGTCGGATGAGGCTTGCTGTATACGCCAGAGGCTCCCCTACTAGGAAAGACTCCCTCCGGCCGGAGGGAGATGTCGCGTATGCGACAGAGGGAGGACGACTGGCGAGCCGTAGGCTCGACTGAGAGGTTTATTTTTTATTAGACATCGAGCTTCGCATATTGAGCATTTGCCTCAATAAAGCGGCGGCGGGGCTCGACCTGATCGCCCATCAGGATGGTAAAGGCTTCGTCGGCCTTCTCGGCGTCCTCAATGGTGATCTGCACGATGACGCGGTTATCGGGGTTCATGGTGGTCTCCCAGAGCTGCTCCGGGTTCATCTCACCAAGGCCCTTATAGCGGTTGACCTTTGCGCCCGGCATTTCCTGCGAGAGCACGGCCATTTCGGCGTCGTTGTAGGCGTACTTGATGGTGTTGCCCTTCTGCACCTTGAACAGGGGCGGCTGGGCAACGTAGACATGGCCCTGCTCGATGAGGGGGCGCATATAGCGGAAGAAGAAGGTCAGCATCAGGGTGCAGATGTGAGAACCATCCACATCGGCATCGGCCATGATGAACACTTTGTCGTACCGCAGTTTGGTGATATCAAATTCTTCACCGATGCCGCAGCCCAGTGCCAGCACGACGGGCATCAGCTTATCGTTGCCGTAAATGCGGTCGGCGCGGGCCTTTTCGACGTTGAGCATCTTGCCCCACAGGGGGAGGATGGCCTGAATGGCCGAGTCACGGCCCATCTTGGCCGAGCCGCCTGCAGAATCGCCCTCGACGATGAAAATTTCGGTGCGGGAGGGGTCTTTTTCGCGGCAGTCCGCCAGCTTGCCGGGCATCCGGCTGGTCTCCAGCGCGCTCTTGCGGCGGACCAGCTCACGAGCCTTCTTGGCGGCAGCGCGGGCGCGGGCGGCCTGTGTGGCCTTTTCAAAGATGGCCTTGGCCACGCCGGGATTCTCCTCGAAGAATTCCATCAGCTTGGTGTAGACCATGTTGGAGACGAGGGTGCGGATCTCGGTATTGCCGAGCTTCGCCTTGGTCTGACCCTCGAATTCGGCCTCCTGCAATTTCACGGAGATGACGCAGATCAGGCCCTCGCGGACATCGGAGCCAGAAAGGTTCTCGTCCTTATCCTTCAGCAGACCGTGGCTGCGGCCGTAATCGTTGAATACGCGGGTCAGGCTGGTGCGGAAGCCCTCTTCGTGGGTGCCGCCGTCGGGGGTGTTGACGTTGTTGGCAAAACTCAGCACCAGCTCGTTGTAGCTGGAATTGTACTGCAGCGCGATCTCCGCCATGCCGCGGTCGGTCTGGCCCTTGAGGTAGATGACGTTGGGATGGAGCACTTCGAGGTTGCGCTTCTCGTTCAGGTAGGTGACAAAGCTCTTGATGCCGCCCTCATAGCACATGACCTCGGTGCGGTAACAGGGGTCGCCCTCCTGCCCATCCTCCAGAACGGGGGTGTAGAGTTCCCGCTCGTCGGTCAGGGTGATCTTGACGCCCGCGTTCAGGAAGCTTTCCTCCCGCAGACGCTTTTCCAGCGTCTCGAAGTTGTAGACGGTGGTGTCCTTGAACATCTCCGGGTCCGGCTTGAAGGTGACACGGGTGCCGGTGACGCCCGGCTCCACAGTGCCGATGCACTTCAGCGGGCCGTCCGGGTCGCCGCGGCGGAAGGTCTGCTCATACTCGTGGCCGTCCCGGCGGACATTGACGGTCAGCCACTCGGAACAGGCGTTGACGACGGACGCGCCGACGCCGTGCAGACCGCCGGCCACCTTGTAGCCGGAGTTCTCGCCGCCGAACTTGCCGCCGGCGTGGAGGATGGTGTAAACGACGGTGACGGCGGGCAGACCGGTATCGGCCTGAATGTCCACGGGGATGCCGCGGCCGTTATCCGTGACCTGAATGATGTTGTCCTTTAAGATCTTGACCTCGATGTGGTTGCAGTAACCGGCCAAGGCCTCGTCGATGGCGTTGTCCACGATCTCGTAGACCAGATGATGCAGTCCGCGCTCGCCGGTGGAACCGATATACATGCCGGGGCGCTTGCGCACCGCTTCCAAGCCCTTCAGGACCTGAATCTCACTGGCGTTGTACTCGTGGTCCGTCGCGGTTTCCACGTTGGTGCTGGTGATGATTTCCTCTGCCATATCCTTTCTCCCTTTTTGATTTTCTATCGTAAAATTTTATTGGATGGTTTGTTCAGCGCGCCGTTTCATCGCGGCGCTGGACAGCTCCGAAAGATACACCGTATCCACCGGGGCGTCCGCTAACACATAACACTGGGGCAGTTCTTCCGAAAGGCTGACCACGGCCCCGTTCTTCTGGGCGTAGTTCAGAAACTCGCGCCCGCGGGGGGAGATGGTGGTGGTCTCCAGATTGAAGATCCCGATGATGTCCCGATCGTTCAGAACATAGTCGCGCCCCAAGTGAATATACATTTCGTATTATCTCCATTTGTTAGCAGTGACAGCGTTCGTTTGCCAGTTCAAGCCTTGGTCAGCACACCGCCGTTCATGCGGTAGACTTCGCCGTCCGTTTTCAGGAAGGCGGTGTCGTCGCAGCTGGTGACGAAGGTCTGCTTTTCCCGCATCCGGGTCAGCAGATACTGCTTGCGGCCATCGTCCAGCTCGCTGAGCACATCGTCCAGCAGCAGCACCGGGTGCTCGCCGGTAATGGCTGCTGCAGCCGCAGCTTCCGCCATTTTCAGGCTCAGGACCACACTCCTCTGTTGTCCTTGGCTGGCAAACACTTTGGCAGGCTGCCCATCGAGCAGCAGTTCGATGTCCTCCCGGTGGGGGCCGCAGAGGCTTTGCCCGGCCCGAAGCTCCTCGCTCTGGCGGGCACGGAGCAGGTCGGCTAAACCGCCCGGCTCAAACTGGGCAGCATAGTGCAGCTCCATCCGCTCCGCCCCATGGGAGAGCTCGGCATAGTTGCTGCATGCAAGGGGGCCCAGCCGCTCAAGGTAAGCCCGCCGCCGCTGCTGGATGGCCTCGCCCTGCACGGCAAGCTCCGCATTGAGCACTTCCAGCAGGGCCGCTTTTTCAGCATAGGGACGTTCTGGCCCCGCTGCAGAACGGCGAAGCAGCGCGTTTTTCTGCTGCAACGCCCGGATGTAGCGGCGGTAGACCGTCAGGTAGCCGGGGTAGAGCTGGCAGAGCGCCGCGTCCAGAAACCTCCGCCGCCCTTCCGGCGCCCCTTTAACAAGGCTCAGGTGGCCGGGGTCGAAGACCACCGCCGGAAAGCTGCCCGCCAGCGCCGATGCCCGCTTGGGCGGTGCCCCGTTCACCGAGGCATTCCGCCCCGGCCGGGAGGAGTCCGGCGTACCGATGGTCATCCGAACGTGGCGCTCTTCTTCAGGCTCTTCCAGCAGGAGTTCTTCCGGGTGCTGTGCGCTCAGGGTAGACGCTTCCAGCACGGCGAAGGGTTCGCCCCGCCGCACCAGTTCGGCATCCTTGCCGCCCCGGAAGCTTTTGCCGCCGGTCAGCAGCCAGATGGCCTCCAAAAGGTTCGTCTTGCCTTGGCCGTTGTTGCCGCAGATGACGGTCAGCTCCCGGCCCGGCGTCAGGCTGGCCGACGCGATGTTGCGATAATTTTGGACTTCCAGTGAGAGCAGACGCATGGCTTACTGGCCCTGCCCCACGGTCACGCTCTGGCCGTCCAGCTCAATGACGTCGCCCGCGCGGCACTTTTTGCCCCGCATGGTGCAGACTTCGCCGTTCACCTTGACGGCACCACCCTGCACCAGCTCCTTGGCCTCGCCGCCGGTCTCACACAGACCCGCGTATTTCAGCAGGGCATCCAGCTTAATAAATTCCGTATGGATGAGAATTTTTTGCATATTACGCCTCTCAATCGTTCTTGAAGCGGACGGGCAGGACCAGATACAGGAAGTCGCTGCCCTCGGCGGGCAGGACCTTGACCGGACTCAGCGGGCCGCTGATCTCCAACCGGACCTGTTCAGTGCGGGCATTGCGCAGCGCATCCAGCAGGTAGCGGTTGTTGAAGCCGATCTCCACATCGTCGCCTTCGCACTGGGCGTTGAATTCATCCACCACGCGGCCAAGGTTGGTCTGGCAGCGGACGACGACTTTACCCGCAGTAAAACTGATGCGGAGGGGATTTTTTAAACGCTCTGTAATAATCAGAGAAGCGCGCTCAATGGTCTCGATGAACTCCTTGGTATCCAGCGTCACGCGGGTGCGGCTGCCGTCCGGGATGACGTTGTGATAGTTGAGGAATTCGCCCTCGATCAGGCGGCTCATGATGGTGTAGCCCGCCGTCATGAAGACGACATAGCGGCGGTTGGCGCAGATGTGGACCAGCTCTTCGTCATCGTTGGCCAGCAGGTGCGATACTTCGTTCATGGTCTTGCTGGGCACGATGATCCGGATATCCTTCACGGCCTTGATGGGGCGCTCGACGATGGCCAGACGGTAGCCGTCCAGCGCAACGACGGTCATCTTATCGGGCAGGATCTCGAATAATTCACCGGTATGCGCAGGTTTTCTTTCGTCCTGACTGACGGCGTACAGGGTACGGTCGATGATATCCCGCAGCACGCCGGTCTGGATGGTCAGGGTCTCTTCGGCACCGGTGTTGGGCAGTTCGGGGAAATCGGTGGCCGACATGGATTGGATCTCGAACTGGGCGACGCCGCTTTGGATGGTGGTCTTGCCGTTGTCGGCAGACTGGATCGTGATCTGGCCGGAGGGCATCCGGCTGACCATGCTGCTGAGCAGCTTTGCGTTCAGCACGATCTCGCCGGGCTCCTTGACGTTGGCTTCAATGGTGGTCACGATGCCCATTTCAAGGTCGTAGCCGGTCAAAGTCAGTTGAAAACCTTCGGCTTTCAGCAAAATGCCTTCCAGCACGGGGATGGTGGAGCGGAGGGTGACGGCTTTGGAAACGCCATCGATGGCAGCGCTCAACAGGGTCTTATCGCAGATAATGTTCAATCTATTGTCTCTCCTTTTGTTTGGATTCCGGTTTTCAGGTGCTTTGCCCATGGATCTGGATGCAGAACCGCCTGATGTATATTGAACTTGTTGTAGTAACCGTAGTAGGGGGTGGGGAAGATGTTGAAAAGTCGGAAAGTTGCTGGAATCATGCCGGGCTGGGGTTTTCCACGGGATTGTGGATCCGGTGTGAAGGGATTGTTGAATCGTGTGGTTCGTGGGTTCTTTCCACAGGCGATGTGGATTGTGGGTGTTGAATGTTGAAAACTCTGTGGAAAGAGTGGAAAGATTCGCCCGCTTCCCACAACATCTTGTTCCAGTTTCCACGGAAATGCCCGATTTTCTCCTATATTTTGGGGTCACGCCTCTGAATGAGTATGACTTTTCCTCCCCGGAAGGGGGTTATGCCTTCACGTTTTTGATGATGTCGCTGACGGTCTCCCGCAGGTGCTGGTCGTTCTTCATGTCCCGCTCCATGGTCTTCAGGGAGTAGACGATGGTGGAGTGGTCACGGCCGGAGAACTCGCGGCCGATCTCCTCCATGCTCATGCCGGTGACTTCGCGCAGGATGTAGATGGCGACGCGGCGGGCCGAGGCGACGTTGGCATTCCGCTTGGTACCGCGAATGTCGGCGGGGGAGACGTTGAAGGTGCGGGACACTTCGCCCACGATCTTCTCGATGGTGACGGGCACCGGCTGGGTCTCGTTCAGGATGTCCTTGATGGCATTCTGTGCCACGCTGATGACAGGCTGGATGCCTTCCAGCATGTAGTAGGCGTTCAACTTCTTGACGGCGCCTTCCAGCTGGCGGATGTTGTTCTTCAGGTGGTTGGCGATGAACTCTGCCACATCTTCGGGCAGGTCAAGGTGGAGCAGCTCGGCCTTGCGCTTGACGATGGCCACGCGGGTCTCGAAATCCGGCGGCTGGACATCGGCGGTCAGGCCCCACTCGAAACGGGTGCGCAGACGCTCTTCAAGGCTCTTGATCTCCTTGGCGGGGCGGTCGGAGGCGATGACGATCTGCTTGTGGGCATCGTGCAGGGAGTTGAAGGTGTGGAAGAACTCCTCCTGCGTGGACTCCTTGCCCGCGATAAACTGGATATCGTCCACCAGCAGCAGGTCGGCCACGCGGTACTTCATGCGGAAGTCCTCGGTGCTGCCCGCGCGGATGGCGGCGATCAGCTCGTTGGTGAACTGCTCACAGGTCACGTACATGATGACGAAATCGGGGTGGGTGCGCTTGATCTCGGTCTGGATGGCCGTCAGCAGATGGGTCTTGCCCAGACCGGAACCGCCGTAGATGAACAGCGGGTTGTAGGCTCCGGAGGGGTTGGCCGCCACCGCCTGCGCCGCAGCAAACGCAAACTGGTTGGACGGGCCCTTGATGAAGTTTTCGAAGGTGAATTCGTAGTTGCCCTGCGGGGAGGCGGGGTTCGCCTCGTACTGCTGGGCCAGCACGACTTCGTGGGGCGGGGTGCTGGGCACCACGAGGGTGATATCCACGTCAAAGCCCAGCACGGTCTTGAAGGCTTCCTTGAGCAAGCCAAGGTAGCGGTCCGTCACGATCTTGCAGATGAAGTCGTTCCGCACCGAGAGGGTGATGTGGCTTGAGTCCTCAAAGCTGATGGGCTCAAGGCCATCGATATAGAGATTATAGGTCGGCTCGGCCATCTGCGTTTTGCAGTACGCCTGCGCGGCCTCTAAAACGTCCTTGAAAGAATCCATAAAACATCCACTCCATTGAAGTTTTCAACAATGCTGCTGATAC
>ERZ1034984.2301-NODE-2301-length-15625-cov-12.012845_pt1 | contig 15625 bp, 11 predicted proteins | sample MGYA00520589_ERZ1034984 | MGnify/ENA primary metagenome ERZ1034984 (study PRJEB33766, sample SAMN09781790) | gut metagenome | biome: gut microbiome | host: Homo sapiens | place: Madagascar | study: EMG produced TPA metagenomics assembly of the PRJNA485056 data... | reverse complement strand
ATTTCGGGAAAGCATGGCAACAGAGTTGCTGTGATGAAAGAGAGAATGGCAGCTGTGGTTTTGGCTTCAGCATTATTGTTGGGCGGCGGCTTGACTGCAAAGGCTCAAAACACGGCAGTAACCACCTGCTCGCAGAGTGTGGCGACCGCCATTCAGCAGAATCCTAACTGGAAGGCGAATGCTGCAGAATGGCAGAAACTGAAGGGCGAAATCACACTCTACATGACCAACGACATGGGCCGCAACGGCTATTACGACCAGAAACCCATCGCCGAACTGATGGGCGAGATGGCCGACGTGGTAGGTCCTGAGTGCGTGATAGCCGCAGGCGACATTCATCATTTCAACGGAGTGGCTTCCACCCAGGACCCATTGTGGCTCACCAATTACGAATGGGTTTACTCTCATCCCGAACTGATGCTCGACTGGTTCGCCGTTTGCGGCAACCATGAGTATCGTGGCAACACACAGGCTTTCATGGACTACGGCAAGGTGAGCCGCCGCTGGATGATGAGAGAGAAATATTACACCAAGGTGTTCGACCACAAGGGAACCACCCTTCGCGTGGTGTTCCTCGACACCACTCCTCTCATCGACTCTTACCGCAAGGCCTCTGCCAAATATCCCGATGCCTGCAAGCAGGACGTGGAGGCTCAGCTCGCCTGGCTCGACGAGACCCTGAAGAATGCCAGGGAAGACTGGGTGATTGTAGTGGGCCATCATCCCATCTATGCCTACACCACTAAGAAGGAGAGCGAGCGTCTCGACATGCAGAACCGCCTGTTGCCCGTACTCCATAAATATAATAATGTGGCCATCTACGCCTGCGGACACATCCACAACTTCCAGCACATCCAGAAGAAGGGCGACAACATCGACTACGTGGTCAACTCCTCTTCATCTCTGGCCCGTCCCGTGAAGCCTACCGATGGTACTGTGTTCTGCAGTTCAGCCGACGGTTTCTCGGTCATTTCAGCCGACAAGAAGCAGCTCCGAATGTCGATGATCGACAAGGACGGAAAAATCATCCACACCATAGAAAAGGTGAAGAAGTAAATTCAAATCGAAAAAATCATTATACAGGAAAATTTTATGAATCTCAAGAAAGTATTATTCTCGGCCCTGATGCTGACAGCCACAGGCGCTGCAGTCGCCGTGACAGAACCCGAAAGCAATGTCCTGATGGGCGGAGTCATCAGCGGACGTGTTGTCGACGCAGAGCATCAGGCTTTGCCAGGAGCAACCATCATGGTGGAAGATTTGCATACAGGAGTAACAAGCGATGTGAACGGTTTCTACACCCTGCCCAACATGAAGCCCGGAACCTACAAGGTGAAGGTGTCCTACGTGGGCTATTCGCCCAAGACCTACGTCATCAAGCTGGTGGGCAAGAACGTGGAGCGAAACATCATCCTGAGCGAGGGCAACGAGCTCAAGGAAGTGGTGGTGAACGGAGCCTTCTACGGTCAGCGCAAGGCCCTGCAGATGCAGAAGGAGAACATGGGTGTGACCAATGTGGTGAGCGCCGACCAGGTGGGCAAGTTCCCCGACTCTAACATCGGCGACGCCCTGAAACGCATCAACGGCATCAACGTGCAGTACGACCAGGGTGAGGCCAGGTTCGGACAGGTGAGAGGCACTTCTGCCGACCTTACCTCGGTGACCGTCAACGGCAACAGAATGCCTTCGGCAGAGGGCGACACCCGCAATGTGCAGCTCGACCTGATTCCTGCCGACATGATTCAGACCATCGAGGTGAACAAGGTGGTGACCTCCGACATGGACGGCGACGCCATCGGAGGCGAAATCAACCTCGTGACCAAAAACACCCCCAGCCACCAGGTGCTCAACTTCAACGTCGGTTCAGGCTACACATGGATCAGCGGCAAACCACAATGGGACCTGGCAGCAACATGGGGCAACCGATTCTTCCAGAACCGACTGGGCATCATGGCCTCTGCCTCTTATCAGTATGCTCCCGGAGGTTCCGACAATACCGAGTTCGAATACGAGGAGAACGACGACAAGGAGATAGAGCTCAAGGAGGCTCAGGTGCGCCAGTACTACGTCACCCGTGAGCGTCAGAGCTACTCCCTGGCTTTAGACTATAAGTTCAACCCCCTGCACAAGATTTCGTTCAAGGGCATTTACAATCGTCGCAGCGACTGGGAGAACCGTTACCGCATCAGCTACAAGAAGCTGAACAGCAAGGCTTCCAAGCAGAGCGTCGTGTTCCAGACCAAGGCGGGCTCGTCTGACCAGAAGAACGCCCGACTGGAGTTGCAGCAGACCATGGACTACACTCTCGACGGAGAGCACCAGCTGGGCAACCTGAAGATGGACTGGGCTGCCAGCTACTCGCGAGCCACCGAGGAGCGACCCAACGAGCGCTATGCTTCCTATAAATATAAATATGGTAAGAGTGAAACCGAGTACATCGACTTCGGCGGCGGCTTCCAGGACGTGGGCGACAAGCAGCCTTACTACGCCAAATCGCTCCCATCACTCGACGACAGCCACTGGGTGCTCGACGAGCTCAACAACTCCAACCAGGACATCGTGGAGAACGAGTGGAAGGGACGACTCAACTTCACCCTGCCGCTCTGCAAGGGTCTCTACGGCAACACCCTGAAGTTTGGCGCCAAGTACACCAGCAAGAACAAGAAGCGCACCACCTCATTCTTCGACTACGACCCCGAGGAGGTGCTGGGCGACGACTGGCGCAGCAACACTTCGCTGCAGATTCGCGACGGCTTCATGCCTGGCAGCCAGTATCCTGCCAACTCGCCATTCATCTCGATCAGCACGTTGGGCAGAATCGACTTCAGCCAGTATGAGGGAACAGAGAACTACGAGGAGGAAGCCGGCAACTATAAGATCCGCGAGCAGATAACAGCCGGTTACCTGCGCTTCGACCAGAAGATAGGCAAGAAACTCTCAGCCACCCTGGGTCTGCGCGTGGAGCGTACCGACCTGAAGACCAGCGGCTACAATGTGGACATTCCCGAGGACGGCGACCCAACCATGAAGCCTACAGGCGACATCAAGAGTCACTATACAGACCTTCTGCCAAGCCTCTTACTGAAGTACAAATACTCGGACGACGGAAGCCTCAGAGCCTCCATCACCAAGACCATCTCGCGTCCTAAGTATTCCGCACTTATCGCCAACAAGACCTTCAATATTGCCGACGAGGAGGCTACCATCGGCGATCCAAGCACCAAGCCGGCAAGAGCGCTCAACATCGACCTCTCTGCCGACCACTACTTCAAGAGTGTGGGACTGGTGAGCCTGGGACTCTTCTATAAGGACATCAAGAACGTGAACGTGGAGTGGGCTTCCAACAAATACTTGGGCAGCGACCTCGGACTCTCGGGCGACAATGCCGACAAGCAGTTTGCGGTGACTCAGAACATCAACGCCTACGACGCCCGTGTGTATGGTGTGGAAGTGGCTTATCAGCGCGACTTCGGTTTCATCACACCAGCCCTGAAATGCCTCGGCTTCTACGGCAACTACACCTACACTCACAGCACCACGCGCAACTTCAATGAGCGCCTCGGCATCGAGGACGGCGACGACGTGAAGGTGGCAGGCTCGCCTGAGCATACTGCCAATACCTCGCTCTTCTTCGAGAAGTGTGGACTGAGCCTCCGTCTGTCTTACAACTTCGCTTCTTCGTTCATCGACCAGATGAGCACCAGCCGTGCTCTCGACCGCTACTACGACAACGTGAACTATCTCGACCTCAACGCCAGCTATACCTGGGGAAAGAAGCAGAAGGTTACAGTCTACGCCAACGCCAACAACCTGCTCAACCAGCCTTTGCGCTACTATCAGGGTGGGAAAAACCGCACCATGCAAGTGGAGTACTACGGTGTGAAGATCAACGCAGGTATTAAGGTCAACCTGTAAGAGACACAATCAGCACGTCCTGAAAGGCAGAAGCTCTTAGCCCAGGGCGTGCTGCTTACAGGAGTTGTTGTCTTAACTCCTGAACAAAGATAAAAATGTCATACGATTGTAATACGTTCTACATCATGGTGTAATATGGTTCTTGTACTTTTGCATCAGAAAAAAGAAACATGAATTAAATGATTAGGCTTATGGAACTGACAATGAATCAAGCCAACATGAATCTTGGCAACGCAAACGCAGAGTGGGGCAGTACGGGATGGAGAATGCCCGAGTTTGGCTTTCAGAAGTACGTAGCTGAGGCTGTGAAAAGCATTTTTCACACCATCCACAGCAGTTTCGATTATCACAGTAAGGCAACAACCCGCGAGCTGCTTGTCTTCCTGGTCTACGCCGTTGTGCTTCAGGGCGTTCTGATTCCTACCGAGTCCTACACCACGCTTCATGCCGATGCGAGCATGATGGCAGCAGCAGGACTTGCCGACCTCGTGGCCTGCATCATTCCAGGCGTCGCCTTGGTGTGGAGATGGATAAAAAGCCATTCGAAACTTCAATAAAATTTTTGCTGGTTGCAGGAAAAAATGTAACTTTGCAGTCGTAACATTTTCAAAAGACTCAAAGCTGCATTTATGAAAAGTCCCCAAACCATCGTCGCCCTTACGGCAGCAACCCTGTTGCTGGTTGTGCTCTTCGTGCTCAACCTCGCCATGGGAAGCGTCAGCATTCCCCTGGCCGACGTATGGGCAGTTCTTACAGGAAACGTTACGGGAGAAGCGTCCGACACCTGGCGCTTCATCATCATAGAGTCGCGACTGCCTCAGGCCTTCATGGCGCTGATGGGAGGAGCGGCTCTTGCTGTTAGCGGACTCCTGTTGCAAACCACCTTCCGCAATCCTTTGGCGGGTCCCGATGTGTTTGGCATCAACAGCGGAGCAGCCCTTGCGGTGGCAGTCGTCATGCTGGGCATGGGTGGCAGTCTGTCGGCAGGCTCGCTCTCCCTGGCGGGTTATGCGGCGGTACTGTTTTCGGCTTTGGTGGGTGCCTTGGCGGTGACGGCGCTCATCTCGGCCCTTTCGGCTGTAGTGCGCAGCAGCACCATGCTGCTCATCATCGGTTTGATGATCGGTTATCTGGCCAACAGCGCCATCACGCTGCTCAACTTCTTTGCCACGAGCGAGGGCGTGAAGTCTTACACCGTCTGGGGAATGGGCAGTTTCGGCAACGTCTCGCTCGCCAGCATCCCTGTGGCAGCCGTGGTGATCGGTCTTTTCCTCCTGGCGGCTTTGGCGCTTGTCAAGCCTCTCAATGCCTTTCTCTTGGGCGAGCTGTATGCAGAGAACCTGGGTTACGACACCCGCAAGCTCCGTCTACTGCTGCTCCTTGTCACAGGCGTTCTCACCGCCACGGTCACCGCCTTCTGTGGACCCATCGCCTTCATCGGTTTGGCCACGCCCCACATCGCGCGTCTCTTCGTCACGACCGAGAATCATCGTGTTCTCTTTCCCTCCACGATGCTCTTGGGTTCGGTCATCGCCCTGCTGTGCAACTGGCTTTGCGCCCTTCCCACCCAGAATGGCATGATTCCCCTCGGAGCAGTCACCCCACTTCTTGGTGCCCCCGTCATCATCTACGTGCTGCTGAAAAGGAGGTAGTTTAACATTATCTTCTTGTTTTGCCAAATACATCAGAATGTGTACCTGTTGTCAGCATTAACAGAGTCAATTCGTCATCGTTCTGTTCCCAAATCAACAGCCAGTTAGGTCTTATATGTGCCTCCCATTCACCTTCATGGTTGCCATGAAGAATATGTGGTTTATATTCTGATGGCAGGTTTCCGTTTTCAACCAATAGAGCTATAGCTTTTTTAAGTTCTGCTATGGGATAGCCTCGTTTTTGACAAAGCTTTAGTGCCTTGTCAAATCTTTTGGTCGTTCCAAGTTTATACATTATTCACCTAAAATAGAGTTAAACATTTCGTCGACGGAATTCCAGTGGGTAACTCTGCCTTTTTCCTTGTCCTCCTCGGCTAATTCCAGTCCTGTCTTCTTTGGCTTCAAAACAGAAATAGAACTAACACCATTCAACATTTTAATGGCGTTTTTCAATTTTGTTAACATAGTAGGGTCGGAAACTGTTACTAAAAGCTGAGGATTATTTATAACTGAAGTATCCATATTTAATCCTTATTTTAAAATTAATTGATTTTCATCAGCAAAATTACGTTTTAATTCTGAAACTACCAAGCAAAAACATAGAAAAATGATAGATTGTCATCAAGAATCCTATTAAATTCTCACGCCCTGAACCCAAAGTTACCGGCGCATAGCGGAATTGAAAATCGCTGGCTTCACTCCTCCCACTTTGTCCAGTATGCAAAGCACTCGTCATGCGAATCATCAAGGAACTCGTACAGGCGGATGTCTGGGAGGGCGATTTGCAGACAAATCTGTTTGGTGGCAGGGACGGAAAACACAAAAAATAAGTTAAAGAAAGTAATAAAGACGATAATTTGAAAAAGAAATATTACTTTTGCGAGAAGTATTTTACAACAAAAGGCTGCTGTGGGATTCACTACGAAGCAGTGGCGACAATAAAAATAAAGGTATGAAAACTAATAAATCATTAACCATCTGTCAGTTATTCGGGGGGGGGTAATTTTGAGCCATCAAGATTAACCCGAACCATTCATGCATATTTTTCGCACGCCAAAGGGCGACTGTCATCCTTCATCACAGCGGTGGCAGTCGTCCTTTTTGTGTTCTCAGTACCCGTCCTCACTTCCTGCTCTTCCGACACGGACGACGGCACCGAGGCCGTAGACTACCAGTCGCTGCTCAGCGCCCAGGAATGGGAGGTGACCGAGGCTTGTCAGAGCTTCGGCGGTTTTTGGATTGACATGAGGGAATCGGACACCTTCGCCCAGTTTGCCGACGGCAACATCATCTTCACTCAGGGCGAGACCGTCAACTATTTCGACAATACGGGCAAGGTGACGAAGACGGAGTACGAGATTATTCCCTTGGGACAAATCGTCTACACCCTCGAGGGCGATGAAATCAAAATCGGCAACACCATTTTTAAGATAACCCGCACAACCGACTCCCTCATCCTTCAGAGCGAGGGCTGGCGACTTGTGCTCAAAACGAAATAAGGCACTATGGCAAAGAAACAAGATACTATCAGCATTGGTTTTGAAGAGGAGATTTGGAAGGCTGCCGACATTCTGCGTGGCAACCTCAGCGCTTCGCAATACGAGGGCGTGGTGCTCGGACTTATCTTCTTGAAATACATCAGCGACCGCTTCGACCAGAAGTTTCAGGAGCTGCAGGGCGACGAATACGCCGACCCGGAAGACAAGGACGAATACACCGCCGAGAATATCTTCTTCGTGCCTGCTGAAGCCCGATGGAGCAAGATTAGTGCTGCTGCACATACACCCGAAATAGGCATTGTGATAGATGAAGCGCTAACCGCCATAGAGCGTGAAAACGAAAGATTGAAGGGTATTCTGCCTAAGAATTTCGCCCGTCCTGAGCTGGACAAGCGCCGTCTGGGCGATGTGGTAGATCTCTTTACCAATATAGAAATGCACGATGCTGGCGATGAGAAAGATCTCTTAGGCAGAACCTACGAATACTGTCTGCAGCAGTTTGCCAGCCTGGAGGGCAAGAATGGTGGCGAGTTCTATACGCCTTCCTGCATTGTCCGCACACTGGTAGAGATTCTGGAGCCTTACGAGGGCAGAGTCTATGACCCTTGCTGCGGAAGCGGCGGTATGTTTGTGCAGAGCGCCAAGTTTATAGAGCGTCACAAGGGAAACCTGCGTAAAATCAGTATCTATGGTCAGGAGGCCAACCCTGATACTTGGAAGATGGCGCACATGAACCTTGCCATCCGTGGCTTGGATGCGAACTTAGGAAAAGTCTTTGCCGACACTTTCTATGATGACCAGCATCCTACGCTGAAGGCAGATTACATTCTTGCCAATCCTCCTTTCAACCTCAGCGACTGGGGACAGAGCGCGCTTCAGGAAGATGTGCGCTGGCAGTATGGTTTGCCACCAGCTGGCAACGCCAACTTTGCGTGGATGCAGCACATGATTCACCATCTGGCACCTAACGGAAAGATTGGTTTGGTGCTGGCGAATGGTGCGCTTTCGAGTCAGAGTGGCGGCGAGGGACAGATTCGCCAAGCCATCATCGAAGCCGACCTGGTAGAGGGAATCGTTGCTTTGCCTTCGCAGCTGTTCTACAGTACGGGTATTCCTGTAAGTCTTTGGTTTATCAGCCGCAACAAGGCGCAGAAAGGCAAGACCGTGTTTATCGATGCCCGCAACTTAGGCACGATGGTAACCCGTAAGCTTCGTGAGCTGATGCCTGATACGGATATTAAAAAAATCTCTGACACCTTCCATGCCTTCCAGCAGGGAACCCTGGAGGATGAAAAGGGCTTCTGTGCCGTGTGCACCACCGAGCAGATTGCTGCCCAGGACTTCATTCTGACACCTGGAAGATACGTAGGAATCGCTGAAGACGAAGGCGACGGAGTGCCATTTGAGGAGAAAATGAAAACTCTCTCAGGTGAGTTGAAACAGCTGTTTGAGGAAAGTAAGAAGCAGGAAGAGGAAATCAGATTGCAGTTGAAGAAAATTGGATGGGAGGTGTAAGTATGGTTTTATCAGATTTAGTTGACGTGATAGGTGGAGGAACCCCGAAGACTACTGAGGAGAGTTATTGGAATGGTTCTATTCCTTGGTTGTCTGTAAAAGATTTCTGTGGCGATAAGAAATATGTGTATAATACAGAAAAAAGTATTACTGTGGAAGGACTAAATAATAGTTCAACGAAATTGCTTCACAAGGATAATATAATAATTTCTGCGAGGGGTACAGTTGGAGAATTAGCAATGATTCCATATGACATGGCTTTTAATCAGTCTTGTTTCGGATTAATTCCTAAAGGAAATAATGATCCACATTTCGTATATTATTTATTAAAAGATAAGGTCAGAAGTTTAAAGTCACAAACTCAAGGCTCTGTATTTGATACAATTACAAAAGCAACATTTGATAGAATAGAATGTGCTGATTACTCCGAGGAAGACCAGCACCGCATTGCCTCCATCCTTTCTTCTCTCGACCGCAAGATAGAGTTGAACAACAAGATCAATGCTGATTTGGAGGAGATGGCGCAGGCTATTTTCAAGAATTGGTTCGTTGACTTTGAACCTTTCAAGGATGGTAAGTTCGTGGATAGTGAATTGGGAATGATTCCGGAAGGATGGAAGGTAGGAAGTTTGGGAGACATGGGTACTATTGTTTGTGGTAAAACTCCATCAAAAGCCAATAGTAACTATTATGGAGGTGATATTCCCTTCATAAAAATCCCAGATATGCACGGAAAAGTCTTTGTTGAGAGTTCAGAGGACAGATTAACGGAACAGGGTAGTTTAAGCCAAATTAAAAAACTTATTCCGCCTTATTCTTTAATGGTCAGCTGTATTGCAACAGTAGGGTTAGTGTCAATCAATACGAAGCCATCTCATACCAATCAGCAGATTAATACTATAATTCCTCATAACAAAAGTGCTTTGTTCTATCTTTATCAATACATAAAGAACAATGAAGAGCTTTTGAAAAATATGGGAAGAGGTGGAACAACAACATTGAATGTCAATACAAAATCATTTAGTAATATCAGATTATTCATTCCTTCAGACATAGCATTATTGCAATTTCATCAAATAGTTGAAGGATTATTTAAGAAGATTGAACTGAATATGCAAGAATCTCGCACCCTCTCCCTCCTCCGCGACACCCTTCTCCCTCGCTTAATGTCAGGCGAGCTGGAAGTCCCGGAATAAGGGGAGCAACGAAAAAATATAACGAGACGAAAATTAAAAAATAACATTATGGCAGACGACAAGAAATTCACCGAAGACGCATACGAGCAAACGCTCATTGCCCTGTTCCGGGACGAACTCGGCTATGCGTACGAATGTGGCTACGAGGTGGAGCGCGACTATAAGGAGCCTTTCTATCGTGCCGATTTGGTCGCCTCGATGCGACGGCTTAATCCAGAACTGCCAGCCGATGCAATGGATGAAGGAATCAAGCAAATCACCAACATCAGCATCGGTACTTTAGAACAGAACAACGAGCAGTTTACCCTCTGGATGCAAAACGGTCTGGAGGTGGGATTCCTGCAGAATGGCGAAGAACGAACAGCCCTGATGAGGCTCATCGACTTCGACCACCCCGAAAGGAATCTCTTCAAGGTGGTGAACCAGTGGCGAGTAGAAGAGTATAAGAACAAGCGATGCGACATGGTGGTGATGGTCAACGGATTGCCCCTCGTGGTGGTGGAGCTGAAAAGCGCCGTTTCCGAAGACGCATCCATCGACGATGCCTACAAGCAGATCAAGAACTATCAGCAGAGCATCCCGAGCCTCTTCAGCTACAACGCCTTCAACGTAATCAGCGACATGAGCGAGACCCGTGCCGGAACCATCACCGCCAAGCAAGACCGCTACATGGAATGGAAGACCGTGGACGGCTCATACGAGACGACTCTCGTGGCCGACTATCGCACCTTCTTCCTCGGCATGTTCCAGCAGCAGCGACTGCTCGACATCCTGCAGAACTTCATCTGCTTCGACAAGAACCAGGGCAAATACGCCAAGATTCTCACCGCCTACCATCAGTATTACGCCGTGGGCAAAGCCCTGCAGCGCACCCGTACGGCAGTGGAAGGCAACGGCAAGATAGGTGTGTTCTGGCACACGCAGGGTTCGGGCAAGAGCCTCTCCATGGTGTTCTACGCCCACCAGTTGGTGCAGCACCTGCCCGAAGTAACCATCGTGGTGGTGACCGACCGCAAGGACCTCGACAACCAGCTCTTCGGTCAGTTCTGCCGCTGCCAGGACTTCCTTCGTCAGGAACCACAGAACGCCCAGAGCCGTGAAGACCTGGGCAATCTGCTCCGTAACCGAAAGAGTGGGGGAATCATCTTCACCACCATTCAAAAGTTTGAAGAAGGCGACTCGGCACTCTCCACCCGCCGCAACATCATCGTGATGACCGACGAGGCCCACCGCTCGCAATACGGCGATGAGCACTGGGACATGAAGAGCCTGACGATGAAGAAGGGCTTCAGCCAGAAGATGCGCGAAGCCCTGCCAGGCGCCTCGTTTATCGGCTTCACGGGCACGCCTATCAGCGACCGCGACAGAGACACGGAGGAGGTGTTCGGCAACTACATCGACATCTACGACATGAGTCAGGCGGTGGACGACGGCGCCACCCGCCCCGTCTACTACGAGAGCCGCGTGGTGAACCTCAACCTCGACCCCGAAACCATCCAGCTCTTGGACGAAGAGTTCGACCGCCTCGCCGACGAGGGAGCCACCGAGGAACAGATCATGAAGGCGAAGCAGGAGCACAGCCGGCTGGAAGTGCTCCTTGGCGAAGACGCAACCATCGACGCCTTGGTGAAGGACATCATCAAGCACTATGAGGAGAACCGTGCGCAGGAACTCACCGGCAAGGCCATGATCGTGGCGCTGACCCGAGGCATCGCCATCAAAATCTACCGCAGGATGCTGGAGCTTCGCCCCGGGTGGACGGAGAAGGTGAAGGTGGTGATGAGCAGCTCGAATCAGGACCCTGCAGACTGGCAGCCGATTATCGGCAACGAAGCCTACAAGAAAGAACTGGCACGCAAGTTCAAGGACAACGACGACCCCATGAAGATAGCCATCGTGCGCGACATGTGGCTTACGGGCTTCGACGTTCCCTCGCTCGCCACCATGTACGTATATAAGCCCATGAGGGGCCACAACCTGATGCAGGCCATCGCCCGAGTGAACCGAGTGTTCCCCGGCAAGGAAGGCGGACTGATAGTCGACTACGTGGGCATTGCGCAGGCGCTGAAGAGCGCCATGCAGCAGTACACCAACCGCGACCGCCGTCGCTTCGGCGACCCCGACATCGCCAAGACCGCCCTGCTGAAATGGAAGGAAGAGATGGAAATCTGCCGCGACCAGCTGCACGGCTACGACTACAGCCGATTCTTCAGCGACGACAACACGCAGCGGGCGCTCGCCATTACGGGCGGTGCCAACTTCCTCTTGGAGCCATCCAAGCAGCAGCTTAAGAAGAATTTCACAGAGCACAGCAATCTGCTTCACAACGCCACCACCCTGTGCCGCTCGCTCCTGGACGAGCACCAGAAAGCGGAGGTGTGCTACATGGATGCGCTGCGCGTGATGATGCTCAAACTCTCGCAGCAGGGCAAGATAAGCCGCCACGAAATCAACCAGCGCATTGGCGACCTGATACGTCAGAGCGTGAAGAGCGACGGCGTGATCAACCTCTTTGGCGACAAAAAAGTGGAGTTCTCGCTCTTCGACGAGGCGTTTCTGAAGGAAATCAAGAACATGAAGGAGCGCAACATCGCCATAGAACTGCTCAAGAAACTGATGCATGAGAAGATAAAACAGCAGAAGAAGACCAACATCATACAGAGCGACCTCTTCTCGGAGATGTTGCAACTGTGCCTCTCCAACTATATGAAGGGACTGCTCACCAACGAGGAGGTGATAGAGGAGTTGCTGAAGATGGCGCAGCAGATGAAGCAGGCGGAGGCAGAGGCTGGCGACCTGGGGCTTACGCCCGAGGAGAAGGCTTTCTACGATGCGCTCTCCACCCCCGAGGGCGTGCGCCAGGCCTACAGCGACGAAGAGTTTGTGGCGCTGACCCGCGAGCTGACCGACGTGCTGCACCGCAACCGCACCATCGACTGGAACCGCAAGGATTCGGCCCGTGCGAGGATGAGGGTGATGGTGAAGCGACTGCTCAAGAAATACAAGTATCCGCCCGAGGGCGCAAAGAAGGCGCTGGAGACCGTGATGCGCCAATGCGACCACTGGGCAGATGACGAAGAAAACATCGTTTAACCCTTTAACACAACACATTAAGAAACAGACAGACCAGAAAACAACCATAAAGAAAAATGACGCTGACGAACTGACACTTCTACAGTATTCGGAACCTGCAAATTCGGAAATAATCGGTAAGAAGACGGTGACAGCAAGGCGTCCACTCCATCTACGGCGTGGGCAATACTTGTTTGTACCTTACCGAAGGTTCTTGCAGGTACCCGAATACTGGTGCAGCAAGCTGCCCATGCCGGTTATCAACACCTAACCAACCAACACCTAAATATGATAACCAATGGGTCAAGAAATCATAGATCATATCGACAACCTAACTAAAAAGGTAGACTGTTTCTCCGCCTGTTTCGGATTCCTCGTGACGGAAGAATCGGAGACCAACCAGGAAGACATCCTCAGCGCATGGAAGAAGATACTGCGCAAACTGCTGAACGAAATACACTCGCTGCTCCTTATCCTCAGGGAAGAGACAGCCTGGTCGTTGCTCGACGACAACAAGCGAGCCTTTGAGAAAATCAAGAACACCGAAGAAGCCAAGTTCAACGCCTACAAGGAATACGAAGAAGAAGAGGAGGTGCGCAAGACCATCAGCGACATCGTCATGCTGCTGGGAGAAGGGGCGAAAGGGTTCCGGAAGTCGTTCATCAAGCCTGGCTACTATCAACAGCTCTACGAGCAGCTGATGGGAAAATATGAGGCAGAGAACAAGGAGCACCTCGAAACACTCTACCAGCAAGACTGCGAAGACTTGGTGCTGGATTTTCCTGACGAAGACCAACGAAAACAATTCATGGTAAAAAAGTGCAAAGAGGAGCTTTTTCTCACTGTGTACGGAAAAATATACCATGATAAGGAAAGAAAAATAGATGTCACCATGAGTCATATTATAGACCAGGAGGAACAAGACGATGAAAATATCCTCACCTTCTTCAACAAAATGCTGGCTCTCAAGATAGCCAAGCAGCACTGCGAAATAAAGAATGAGCCTGCCGTGAAGAACATCGTATTCAAGGAAAACGTTGACGTGGACAAGGTGATGAGAAAAATAGACGACCTGTTGAAGAAGAAAGTCATTACCGCACAGAGGCACTGGTTCATCGTGTACAAGGTCTTCAAAGAGAAAAAATGGCTGAAAAAGGAAACCAACAGGGCCTTTATAGAGCAGATGAACAGCCTTTTCGCACCCAATCTGAGGTGCAGTAGCGAGGATTTCAAGAAAATAGACCGATATTTTAAGGATAAAAACTACGAGGAATGGTCGCTCGAAGACGCACAGGCACCCTCGTGCTGCGAAAAATACCGTGATATTGCCAGCATGATGGACCAAGAATTTACCGAATCGAAATACGCCAAGCCCGGCAAGATGATCAACACAAAAAGAATCGTAAGACTGGACTGACATCCCCCAGGAATATCCACCGAAAACACTAAGTTTATCCCCCACATCCACCAAACGGAGCTGTGAGGGATTTTTTATGCCTCCAAGTTTGGAAATCCAAGTAATTTTGCCCTCAGCTTCGGCAAGGTTGGGCTGCTAACTAATGAGCCTTAAAGGAAGGTGAGGCCTTGCATTCGTACGTTATGAACATCTTTATTTCATTCCGCATCTGGAAATTTTCTGTCAACGTGAGTTTCAATGCTTCTTGCAGCAAGAGCAACAGAGAAGAGTAAACCAAATTTCGCAAATGGCTCAAGTACGGGCAGAAGTTCTTAGCTCATGGCAATGGACATAAGCATCACGCCCTGAAAGGGCAGAAGCTCTTAGCCCAGGGCAACGCCCTGGGTATAGTTGCAGTAAGCAAGGCGCCCTGTAAGGGCAACAGCTTTAAAATATAGCTAATAAAACTTGACAATTCTTTGCAGTATGTAAAGCTTTTGCCCTTACAGGGCGACAAGGTTGCGCACAAAATAACCCAGGGCGCTGCCCTGGGCTAAGAGCTTCTGCCCCTTCAGGGCGTGCTGCTTTATGGGCTTCTGTCCATTCAGGGCGTGTGGGGCAAACAAGCGAAACATCGAAAAGTAATCCAAATTCATTAATCTGAGTTGAGAAAAGCAGCGTAAGAATGGTTCCCGAGGGGTAAAGGCGCGCGCAAAATCCAATACTTACACGACTCTTCTTCGCTCGCAAAATCAATCAAGATTATGGAAAAAATCAAAAATCAACAGGGCAATCATCATTGCTTCAACAGTCACAACACAAATGACGAAAACAGTTATTTCATCGGAGAGCCTGACCACTGGCAGATAGAGGGAGTGGCCCACTACGACGGCAACGACAAGTTCCTCTTCACGCCCTCTGAACCCGTTGCGCTACCGCTGACCCGCTTCCGGGCAATGGGACTGGCTCAGCAGCATTTCGACGGCACCTTCGACTTCATACGCCGGCCAAGGCTCAGGGCGCAGTCGGAACTCATCCGAAAGCTCGCCCACGGCAGACTCTCCAAGACCAAGGACGGAGCCATACAGCTCACCCTGAAAGTGTTTGAGGACGAGGGGGTGAACATCAGCCAGACCATCGGTGAGGAAGCCTGCATCGCTCAGGCGGCACTCGTGGAATGGCAGCTGAAGAGATAGACAGGCCTCGGAGAGAAAAGGGACACGGGGCTCTCGAACGAGACCGACAATCCCTGCCTCTCATACCCCCAAAACGTCTCAGTGTCTCAGTCTCAGTTAGTAAAAATGTTACAATTCACATCAAACCCTGCTTTTTATAGCTTTATAACTTATTGATTATTAATTAGTTATATATTATATATAA
>ERZ1034984.2300-NODE-2300-length-15635-cov-7.898652_pt1 | contig 15635 bp, 16 predicted proteins | sample MGYA00520589_ERZ1034984 | MGnify/ENA primary metagenome ERZ1034984 (study PRJEB33766, sample SAMN09781790) | gut metagenome | biome: gut microbiome | host: Homo sapiens | place: Madagascar | study: EMG produced TPA metagenomics assembly of the PRJNA485056 data... | reverse complement strand
CCTTTGAATTATGCCGTTTTCAAACAAAGACGGCTTTTATTTGAAAAGTATGATAAGAGATTATGTGATTGGAATTGACGATACCGATGCAATCGGCACAAAGGGGACGGGCGCGATTGCCGATGAACTTCGCAAAATTATCGAGGAAAAAGGATATGGCGAAGTCGGCAAAACCACGCGGCATCAGTTGCTGATTCACCCTGACATCCGATATACTTCACACAACAGTTCGATGGTTTTCACCGCAAAAATCGACGACAAATACGACATGCAGTTGAAGGAAACTTGTTGCGCCCACTTAAAACAGGAAAGCGCCGAGGGAAGCAACCCGGGTCTGTGCATATTTATCCCCGACGACGTAAAGGACAAAAGCGAACTTGTCGAATTCGGATATCGCGCAAAAAATATCGTGCTGAAAAAAGAAGAAGCGATATATCTTGCGGAAAAATTCAACGTATTTCTGCAAGAACTCAGCGGGGACGGCTCCGGCGTAATCGGCGCATTGGCGGGCGCGATTTTGAGATACTGCGGAAACGACGGCGAGTTGAAAGGCGGCGCAAAATCATTTGAAAGCGAAAGTATCTATTCCGCCAAACAAATAAGAAGTCATAAAAATATTGACGATATTATGAGCATTGACGGCGAAACAATCCCGGACGACGCCGACGTTTACGTCGATTGGAAAGTAAAACCCGTCCTGACAAACGGAAAGTTTATCGTTTTTGCCAAAAAAGTCGGCTTAAACAAATATGCAACTCTCTTGAAAAACGAAATGAGGGATTTTGTGTTCACCCGGACAGCGGTTGCCCCGTGCGAATACTACAAGCCCGACGTTTACGAAGAATTGCTGAACAACGAAAATTCGTGTCTGAACTGCGCGTTCAGACGTTGGAGCGATAAATCCTTCTCGTGCGAAAAGAAACGACAATGAAAGAAAAGATAAGGTGTTTTTTTAATAAGAAGTATGTGTTATATCCGTTGCTCGTGATATTTCCCGTGCTTGTTGTTTTCATTTCATTGTTCGTCGGGGTGTACAAACTCAGCGGACAAGAGGTTTTGCACGCGATATTCAATCCGAAATCCGCCGCCTCGGGCACGAGAATTATCGTTTGGTATCTGAGATTCCCTCGCGCAATGGCGGCTGCGTTTGTCGGCGCGTCGCTGGCAGTATCCGGCGCGGCATACCAGGGAGTATTCAGAAATCCGCTGGTCAATTCAAGTATGCTTGGCGTCAGTAACGGCGCAGGTTTCGGAGCTTGCCTTGCAATAGTTGCGTTCGGCGGTGGCGCTTCGGTTTATTTCAGTTCGTTCGCCTTTGCAATACTTGCGGTTGTCCTTGCCTGGTTTGCCGGGCGAGTTTACGGCAGGACTTCTTCGGTGACGCTCATTTTAGGCGGCGTCGTGGTTTCGGCTTTCTTCGGTGCTCTGGTTTCGATTATGAAATATATTGCCGATCCGTACAGCCAACTTCCGAGCATTACGTTTTGGTTTATGGGATCGTTCGCCGAGACGAATTATACCCACTTTTATGCATTCATTCCGATGGCGATAGGCATGCTTCTTGTCTTTCTTTGCAGGACGCGAATCAACGTTCTTTCAATTGGAGATAAGGAAGCGCAGGCTCTTGGTATAAACGTAAAACTTTACAAACTTCTTATCGTCGGCGGCGCGACGCTTGCCACGGCGTCGGCGGTTAGCATCAGTGGTACGATAGGCTGGGTGGGACTTGTGATACCTCATATCGGACGTATGCTTGTCGGAAACAATAATTCAAGACTTGTTCCGGTCAGTGCGTCGCTGGGCGCGGTGTTTTTGGTAATTGTCGATATTATTTGCCGAAGCGTCACCTCGTCAGAACTCCCAATTGGCATAGTTACCGCCATTATCGGCACTCCTTTCTTTGTATATTTATTAAAACGCACAAAGGGGAAACAGTGGAATGGATGAGAAAATATTAGTAAAAAACCTGCATTTCTCCTATGGCGAGAAAGAGATATTAAAAGGTGTAAACCTTGCCGTGCACAAAAACGAAATTTTTTGTCTTTTGGGCGCGAACGGTTCGGGCAAGACAACCTTGATTGACGCAATACTGGGAATTAACAGATACAAAACAGGCAGTATAACTGTCGATAGTGTTGAAATATCGTCAATGAAGCCGTCAGAAATTGCAAAAATAATCGCCTATGTTCCGCAACTGCATACCATCACTTTCCCCTATACCGTTCTGGAAGCGGTGATGATGGGAAGGCTCGCGTCCAGAGGTTTGTTCGGCGAACCTAAAAAAGAGGACGAGCTCATTTGTTTGGAGGCTTTGTCCCGCGTCGGAATCGTCGATTTCAAAGACCGTCCTTATTCGCGTCTTTCCGGCGGGGAACTCAAACTTGTGCTTTTGGCGCGAGCGCTTGCACAGCGTACGAACGTCATCATTATGGACGAGCCCACCGCACACCTGGACATCAGAAACGAACTCGTCTTTCTTGAAACGATGACAACCGTCGTCAGCAACGAGGGACTGACGGTCGTCATGGCAACGCACTCGCTAAACCACGCGTTTTATTTTGAGTCGCTTGGCGTCGATGTCCGCGCGGGAATTATGAAAGACGGCGTTTTGAAATACGTCGGCACGCCGAAAGAAACCGTCACCAAAGAAACCATAAAAGACGCCTACAATATCGACGCGGATATCATTGAAAAAACAAAAGAAAACGGAGAGGTGGAACGAATTGTTTACCCGATCAACACAATTTAATAAAAAATTTGTCATAATTCTTTTATTGCTCGTGCTGTCTGTCACGTGTTTTTCGGCTTGCGATGCAAATCCTCCGAAGCCGAGCGGTACCACACACGTTGTAGTGGACAGCATCGGTCGCTCCGTAGATGTTCCCGATAATCCGCAGTCTATTTGTGCAGTATCGGCGTTTGGCGGGCATATCGTCGCAATGCTGGGATTTGCCGACAGGATGACGTCAACCTGCAACAATATTACCCGTTCCACACTTCTTAAAACGATGTGTCCCGGTGTCAATAACGCAATCAGCGTCAAAAACAGCGGTTCGCTGAATGCCGAGGCTGTATTAAAAAGAAATACCGATATTATTTTTATCGATAAGGATATGTATGACGACGCCGACCAACGCGCAAAACTCGACGTCATGAAAATCCCCTACGTCGTGCTGAATTTCACGGATATGCAAGGACAAATCGAGGTTGTAAGGGTTATCGGCAAAGCGTTGCGCGCCGAGGAAAAGGCCAAAAAATTTGCTGCCTACTACAACGGCGTGATAAACGACGTAAAAACCGGCGTTCAAAATATCGAAAACCGCAAGGTTTATAGGCTGTATCACGCAATAAACGAGGCGTTGAGAAGCGACTTCAAGGGGAGTCTCGGCGCGGACTGGATTGCGGCGACCGGCGCCAACAACGTCGCAATCGGCAATTCCTCTGCATTGTCGGACGGAAAGGCGGTGTATAATATCGAAACGATTATCGAATGGGATCCCGAAATAATCATCTGCAACGAATACGGCGTCCCCGACGAAATCAGAAAAGATGTGGGTTGGAGCGGAATTTCCGCCGTGAAAAACGGCAAGGTTTTTCAAATTCCCGTCGGCGCGACAAGATACGGCCATGACAACGGTTTTGAAACTCCCCTTGCCATTTTGTGGCTTGCAAACGTCTTGTATCCCGACACGTTCAACTATAACTTTGAAGACAAGGTTCGAGAGTTTTATAAGGAGTTTTTTGACTTCACCGTTTCGGACGAAATTATGCAACAAATTATGACAGGCAACATTCGCCAGCCAAAAGCAGGCAGTGGCAAAAAATAAATATTTTTGGAGGTTTCTATGAAAACTATGAGAAAACGTTTTGGTTTTTTATCGTTGATTCTCGTTCTTGTAATGTCGGTCACGGTTTTAACGGCATGTGCAAACAAGGACAAAGATAAAAACAACACAACCCCCGTAAAACTTGCAACCCCTGTCGTCACGATTGCCGATGACGGCACCGCATCTTGGAAAGCAATCGACGGAGCAACAAAGTACGCCTACTCCTTAAACGACGCAACCCCCGTCGAAATCACCGCAACTTCGATCAAACTGGATGCCGGCGATACAATCAAAGTTCGGGCAATCGGCGATGACAAAAAATTTACGACCAGCGACTTCTCGGCAAGCGCAAAATATTTGAACGAACTTTTCAAAATGACTTTTGCTTGGGCAAACGACATTGACAACAAGATTGTGAAACTTACCGTCACTTTCACCGACATCGCCCAAAACAAAACTCACGACATCATCTTTGAGACAACAAATCTTGGCGAAGCGTCCGAAAAAACAACTGTGACTCGCGGTTCTGCGCCAGATACCAAAACCGAAGAAATCAATATTCCCGTTGTGACGTTCACTAATAAAAAAGGCACAAAAACGTTCCACGGCTATAACCTTTCGGATATCATCGCAAATATGAAAAACAAAAAAGGCGATAAGCAATTCGTCGGAGAATATGTTTGCATCAAAGCAATCAATGCGGATAACGCCCTCAAAATTATTACCGCAAGCGACGTCGAAGGATATAAGTTCTGCTACAATACCGAACTTAAATCCACCGATCCTGCTGACGCAACAACCAGAATCCAAAAAGGCGATAACAACGAAACACAGCAAAACCGCGTGCAATCGCTTATCTTTTTCGAAAAATAACACCCCCTTAACATAATGTAAAAAAGACACGGTATGCCGTGTCTTTTTTACTACAATTGAAAACAAACCCTGAAAAGTAAGAATTTTCACTCCCCTAAAAAGTCAGAATCTTCACTCTCCCTAAAACGGCGAAAAATTGATGAGATATATTCTCCCCTAAAAAGTCAGAATTTTGATATTTATCTTCCCCTAAAACAGCAAGAATTTGATAATACCATAGTCCCCTAAAAAGTCAGAATTTTGATGAGATTGTGTTTTTCTCGGCGGGTTCTGGAAAATCCAGTGTACTTTGGCGTACACGATTTTTCGGGTTCCACCGAAAAAGCAAAATATCGCAAAATTATGACTTTTTGACTCGAAGGGCGCGCATAGAATTGAGAGTAGCCAACACCGCCACACCCACGTCCGCAAACACCGCAAGCCACATACTCGCTATGCCCAGCGCGCCGAGAATAAGCACGACGGCTTTGACAAGCAATATGAACACGATGTTTTCGTATGCGAGTTTAAGGGTTTTTTTGCTGATTTTCCGCGCCGAAACAAGTCCTGTTAGGTTGTCGTGCATAAGCACCATATCCGACGCTTCGACCGCGCTGTCGCTGCCTACGCCGCCCATCGAAACGCCGACGTCTGCACGCATAAGGACAGGGGCGTCGTTGACGCCGTCGCCGACGTACACGACCTTGTCTTTTTTGCCCTTATTTTCCATGATTGCTTCCATTTCGACGACTTTGTCCGCGGGAAGAAGACCGAATTTGAAATCGTCGATGCCGACTTCTTCGGCAACCGCGCGTGCGTATTTTTCGTTATCGCCCGTAAGCATGACGGTTTTTGCGCCCTGCGCTTTCAGTTCTTTTATGACTTCTTTCGCGTCGTCGCGGACGGTATCCGCAATCAGAATCGCGCCGAGATATTGACCGTCTTTTGCGACGTACACCACGCTTCCGACTTCTTCGACGGGGATAATCGCAACGCCGTTTTCGACAAGCAATCTGCCGCTGCCGCAAAGTATGCGCCCTTCGGGTCCCGTCGCTTCCATACCGCGTCCCGAGCGTTCCGTAATTTGATATTCGGAACTGTCGACGGACTTTCCGTACGCTTTGTAAATGCTTTTTGCGATGGGGTGCAGACTGCCGCTTTCGGCGATGCATGCAACGCGCAGTATTTCGTCGCGGTTTTCCGCGGGGATAACCTTTTTGACGTCGAAAGTACCTTTCGTCAACGTGCCGGTTTTGTCAAACACGAATATATTTGCCTTGTCGATAAGTTCCAGATAACTCGTTCCCTTGAAAAGTATACCCTTTCTGGACGCGCAGCCGATACCGCCGAAAAACGACATCGGAACGCTGATGACAAGCGCGCACGGACAACTGATGACAAGGAACGTAAGCGCGCGATTGAGCCACGAGATCCAGACCGCGCCGCTTCTCATATCGATGACGAGCGGGGGCAGAATCGCAAGTACAACCGCCGTGATAACGACCGCGGGGGTGTAATATCTTGCAAATCTTGTGATAAAGTTTTCGGCTTTCGCTTTCTTTGCGGAAGCGTTTTCCACCATGTCGAGAATTTTTGCGACGGTGCTGTCGTAAAACTCTTTCTCGGCGCGGATATACAAAACGCTGGAAAGGTTGATGGCGCCGCTTAAAACGATGCTGTTTTCAGACACGGTTTGCGGCACGCTTTCACCGGTGAGCGCGGACGTATCAAGACTTCCTTCGCCCTTTATCACCACGCCGTCGACGGGGATTTTTTCGCCAGCTTTCACGACGATAACGTCGCCGATTTTAACTTCTTCGGGCGCGACTTCGGTTTCCTGTCCGTCCTTAAATATTACAGCCTTGTCGGGGCGGATATCCATAAGCGAAGCAATGGATTTCCTGCTCTTTCCGACGGCGTAATCCTGAAACAGTTCGCCAAGTTGATAAAAAAGCATGACCGCCGCGGCTTCGGGATATTCGCCGATTGCAAACGCGCCGACCGTCGCCACGCACATTAAAAAGTTTTCGTCGAAAACCTGCCCGTGCACGATGTTTCTCGCAGCGCGGTACAGCACGTCGTAGCCTATCGCGAAGTACACGACGAGATACGTCGCAAGTCCCACGTACCACGGCATACCGACGGTCTTGCCGACGGCGTAAAGCACGATAAACGCAGCAAGACACACACAAAAACGTATGAGCCTTATTTGGTTTTTTGATAACTTTTTCTTATCTTTATCTTTCATTTTTGTATTATAAACCCAAGATTACGCAATCCGGTTCGACTTTCTTTGCACAATGCACAATTTCTTTTGCGATTCTTTCGTAATCTTCTTCGTCACATTCGAATTGCAGACGCTGTCCGAAGAAATTCAGGCTTGCGCTTTTAACGCCGTTGATTTTTTGCACGTCGCGCTCGATTTTTGCGGCGCAGTTTGCACAGTCGATGTCTTTAATGGTTACCGTCTTTTTCATATTTATTACCTCTTTGATTTTTTACTCTTTTACGTGGTCGATTGCAAGTTCCAGAATCTTCACGACGTGGTTGTCCGCAAGCGAATAAAACACTTCTTTGCCGCTTCTTCTCGCCTTCACGAGTTTGTTGTGGCGAAGAATCCTGAGTTGATGCGATACCGCGCTGACCGTCATATTAAGCACCGCCGCGACGTCGCATACGCACAGTTCGTTTTTTGAAAGCGTCGCAAGGATATTGACGCGGGTGCTGTCGCCGAAGATTTTGAAAAGTTCCGCAACGTCAAACAATAAATCGGCGTCGGAAAGGCTTGCTTTGACCTTCTGCACCGTTTCGTCGTGCGCGTGCACTTCTTCGCAAAATTCGTTTTTTTCGATTCTTGTTTCTTTCATTTTTCTTTTTCCTTTTGTCAAACATTTGAATAACTGTTCAACTATTTGTAATTATAAAACCCCTTTATACGTTTGTCAAGGGGTTTTCAAAATGTTTTTACGATTTTTTAGTTTTTTCGCCGTCTGTATATTTGTTATATTATATGTTTTATAAAACAAACGATATTTCTTTTTGTGTTTTCACGCGGTTTTCTTTTTGCCGATGTGTCTGAGTTTTTCGATAAACCTGTCTTCCGCGGTCATATCGAGCATTCCGTCCCATTTTTTGACGGCAAGGTATATGAAGTATATCGCAGCGGTCACAACCCAACTTATCGGGTAAATCATAAACAATACCGTGAGATTGTGCGTCATAAGCACCGCCGTGTAAAGCCAGATTATCCTTGTTAAGAGTATGCCGACAAACGTGATTATAAACGCCGTCAGCGACTTTGAAAGCCCTTTCAGCGTGCCCGAGAAAACTTCGCACATGCCGAAAATCACGTAAAACGGGCAGATGTGCAGAATGATGTCCGAGCCTACGCTCACGACGTCCGCTTCCTTATTGAATATGCGAACGACGTCGCCCCTTAAAATCAGCACGGGGACAATGATTACGACCGCCGTAACGACGCTCATAATAAGCGCGGTGTAAAAGCCTTTCTTCACGCGGTCCATGCGCTTTGCGCCGGCGTTTTGTCCGACGAAACTGTTCATCGCCATGCCGTAAGAACAAATGGGGGCATAGGTGAAATCGTCCACTTTCATCGCGGCACCCCAGCCCGCCATAACGACCGAGCCGAAGGTGTTCAGACTTGACTGGATAAGCAGGTTTCCGACGCTGTACATGCTTGACTGCAACCCCGCGGGAAGACCGACTTTGAATATGTTTTTGAGAATCGGCTTGTCAATCTTAAAATGCCGAAACGACAGTTTATAGTTCTGTTTTGTCAGAAGAAGCCTTAACGTGACCAGGATCGCCGATACATATTGCGAAATAAGAGTCGCCCACGCCGCGCCCGCAACGCCCATGCCGAGCGTCTTTACGAACACTACGTCCAGCGCGATATTCAAGCAGCACGCAAACAGCAAATACAAAAACGGCCGCTTGCTGTCGCCGACCGCGAGTATCACGCCCGACCCCATATTGTATATAAGCGCGCCGAGAACGCCCAAGAAATAAATCTGCAAATATTCGCGACTCAGCGCCATTACGTTTTCGGGGGTGTGAACGAGCTTTAATATAGGCTCCGCAAGGAAGTATCCGCCGATTGTCAGCACTATGCCCGAAACAATCGCCAGAAACGCACAGGTCTGCACGGATTTTTTGAGTTTTTCATCGTCCTTTGCGCCGTAGTATTGCGCGACGACAACGCCCGCGCCCACGGATATTCCCAAAAACAGCGACACGAAAACGTTGATTATACTGTTGTTGCTGCCGACCGCCGCAAGCGCTTCGTGCCCGACAAACCGCCCTACGACGATGGAGTCGACCGCGTTATACAACCGCTGTATGACGTTGGACAAAAGTATCGGCAGCGCAAACGCCAGAATTTGTTTCCAGATGACGCCTTCCGTCATATCGCGCTGTCCTTTCTGTTTCGGCAAAGTATTCGCGTTGTCGTCCGCGGCAATCTTTGCGGCGATGCCTGACGTTTCTGCGTTTTCGACGCTTACTATTTCGTTTTCTTCACTTGTCGTCTGCCCTTCTTCGGTTTTTTCCCGTTCGCTTTCGGGCGGCACGACAAGTTGCTCGTTTTCGTTTTCCATAGCGACAAAAATATAATCTCAAACTTTATTATTGTCAATCGTTTTTCAAAAGGAAATTCGACATTTTATTAAAAATAAAAACGCACTTTCGCGCGCCTTATTTTTTGCGTCTCTTTTTTATCAGCGTCGCCCCGATAAATGCGACGAGTCCCCCTGCCGCAACGCTTCCGACGACAATCCCCGCGATGTCCGATTTTGAAAGGATTTTTCCTTTTTGCGGTTCGGGGACGGCGGTCTTTTGCAAAATCGCCTGCTGCTTTACGTTGCACCTGACGCACGTTCGCTCTTTCAGCCCTTCTTCGTCGTTGGTGGCTTCTTTTACGACGGTCCATTCGCCGAAATAATGCTTCGGCGTGCGCTTTTCGCCGCAAAGATTGCATTCGTCGTCACAATCGTTGTCGTATTCGTGCTGGCAATTTCCCGTTTCGGCGTACGAAACGGCACGCGCTTTCATTGAAAACATCGTCGCCGATATCAGCGCACACACGATTGCCAAAAACAATATTTTGGTTGTTTCTTTCGTTTTCACGGCGGATTTATCTCTTTTTCTTTCCTCTGACCTTTTTGTCGAGTTTTTCCGACCACTTTCTGACCTTTTCCGCGTCGTATTTTTTGGGGATACGTTTTGCGACCGTCATCGCGTTAAGCCCGCGCATCGCGTATTTCACGGCGCGGCAGACAAGCGAAAAGTTTTTGAAAAGGATTCCGATTTTTTTAAGGATAGTCAAAAAAGACAACCCTTTTGCGTTTTCGTCGGTGCTGAGAAGCGCCATATCGTCGTCGGTAACGAGACCGCTTGAAAACGCCCAGTTCACGTCTTTTTCGGGCAGGTTGAGCGCCCAGCGTTTCAGGACGTCCACGAAAACGTACAAAAAACCGAACTGCTTAAAAAATTTGAGTTGATACGGATACAGACTCTTTGCCGAAAAGTCGCAGTCCGTCCCGATTGTTTCGGCAAGCATTCTGCCCGCTTTCATCGCGCTTTCGATACCGCTGCCCATCATAGGCATCGTCATATACGCGCTGTCGCCGACGATTGCGTATCCGTCTGCAACAAGCACGCCCGCGGGATAGCGCAACGAAATATCAACGCGCCGCTCCACGATCGGCTCCCCCGTGTTGAAATCGTGATTTTTAAGAAGGCTTGCTTTCGCCCTTTCGAGTTCTTCGTCGGTGAGACTTCCGATGCGCCCGACAAGCACGTCCGCAACGTTGTCCTGCGACAGATTGCACCAGCTGATGCCGACACCCCCAAGGTGTTTTATGTAAAGCGTGCACGGCGGATTCGGCAGATTTTTGCTGAGATCTGCGCGATAATATCCCCGAAACGCGCAAAATTTGTCGTCGGACGCGGGCTCCGGAATGCCAAACTTTTTCGGGACTTCCCTGCGGAATTTCGAGTTGTAACCCGACGCGTCGATGACCATATCCGCGCGGACGTCTTTGCCGTTTACCCTGACTCCCGCGACTTTATCGCCGTCCGTGATAAGACTTTCGACAGGGCTTTCAAAATGCACTTCGACGCCTTCACATTCTTTCAAAAGGTATTCAAGAAGATATCGTCTGTCGATTGCGATTTCTTCAAGCGGCGGCGTCATCGGCACTTTAAGCGTCGACTTTTCGTCTGGCGACACGAATTTCCATTTGTTTTTCTGGACGCAGTCGGAAACGGGAATCGGAGTTAACCCCGCTTCTTCGAAAACGGCGCGCCTTATGTCGTCGCGCCAGGGATGCGCCGCGTTTTCGCGGCTTTCCGCCTCGTACACAACCACGTCGTGCCCGAAATTTTTAAGATGCTTTGCCGCGACAAGTCCGCCTTGTCCCGCGCCGATTACGATAATTTTCCCCATATTTTCCCTTTTTCCTTTCTTTTTTTTATTTGAAATCTTTCAGCATTTGCAGATAATCAAGCGTCTTGAACCCGAGATGTCGATAAAGTTTCGCCGCGCGCTCGTTTTCCGCCGTGTATTCAAGCCTTATTCTCTTGTATCCTTCCGAAACGTACTTGCCTTCAAGGTACATTAAAGCAAGCGTGCCGAGTCCTTTTCCGCGCGCCTTTTCCGAAAGATACAATTCTTCAAACCACGCAACCATACCGCCCGCTTCCTGCGAAAACGTTTTCGCAACGAGAGCGTATCCGACGTTTTCGCCGTCGCTTTCAATCATATAGCCGTCCGAAAACGGGTTGCCTTCGACAAGCGTTTCAAAGGTCAGCGTCAGGTATTCTTCGGGAATGTCGTGCGTGACGGCGTCCGACGTATAAAACTCTTTTGCGAACTTTATATAATCCGCCCTGTCTGCCGACTCGATTCTTCTTATCATTTTTTCAACATACCGCCTTATTGTTTATTATGTTATTTATAAATATCAATAGTAATAATATAACCTTTGCGCCGTCCGTTGTCAAGGCGTGAATTTTGTGTTATTCTTGAATCAGGTCAAACGCGCGACAATCACGCCGTCGCGCCAAAAGGAGAAACTATGGGTATCGACGAATTCGATTATAAGGAGCCTGCCTGCGCGACGTGCGGCGGCAAAGAGTTTTATTATCCCGAAACCGAAACTCACGGGACGATTCCCGTCGAACGCATTATCGAAAAGGAAGACGAGTTTTTGTCACGAAACGATCTTGCGTCCGCCGAAAAACTTTTGAGATACTGGCTTGACGAGGCAAAAGCCTTGAACGATAAACGGGGCGAACTCGTCGTGACGAGCGAACTCACCGGGGTGTTCAGAAAAACGGGAAACAAGGAAGAAAGCGAGAAATATTGCGCCGAAATTTTGCGGCTTATCGACGAGACGGATATGGCGGAAACGACAAGCGGCGCAACGTTTTTACTGAACGTCGCAACCAACAAAAAAGCCTTCGGAGACGCGAAAGGCGCGCTGAAAATTTACGACGAAGTAAACAAGGTTTTTTCAAAAAACCTTGACGCGGATAATGCGCTATTTGGCGGTTTATACAACAATTCCGCACTGTCATATGCCGATTTGGGCGATTACGACACCGCAATATCGTATTTTGAAAAGGCACTTGAAATTGCGAAAAACAACGGGAACAAGCTGGACGAAGCGGTGACGTACACAAACCTTTCGACAACTTTTCTGAGAAAAGATCCCTTTGACGACGAAAACGTCGACAAGGCTCTTGACAACGCCCTGTCTCTCTTAAACGACGAAGGCGTAACGCGCGACGGATATTACGCCTTTGTGTGCGAAAAATGCGCGTCCGCCTTTTCCGACGCAGGAAGATTTATCGACGCACAAGACCTTTCGGCGCGCGCAAGGAGCATTTATGAAAGGCGTTGAGTTGTCGGAAAAATATTTTGAAAAATTCGGAATGCCGATGCTTGAAAAAGACTTTGCTTTTCTTTTGCCGACGTTGTCCGCAGGGCTTGTCGGTCAAGGCAGCGAGTGTCTGTTTTTCGACGACGACGTTTCAAAAGATCACGACTTCGAGCCGGGATTCTGCATTTTTTTAAGCGACGCGGATTACGAAAAATACGGGCTCGACTTAACCCGCGCGTACAATAAACTTCCCGACGAGTTTTCCGGGTTTTCCCGTCTGAAATTTTCGCCCGCGGGCGGCAGTCGCCACGGCGTTTTTTCGTGCAAAGACTTTTACGAAAGTATTATCGGCAGAAGTTCCGCGCCCGAAACGGCTTTCGACTGGCTGAAAATCCCGCCATACGCCCTACGCACCGCCGTATCGGGCAAGATGTTTATAAATAACTGCGCCGAGTTTTCAAGGATTCGCGAAGTTTTGCAAAAAGGCTTCCCCGAGGACGTCCGTCTGAAAAAAATCGCGGCGCACGCGCTTTCTATGAGCCAATCCGGACAATACAACTACCCCCGCCTTATCGCAAGAAAAGAGACAGGTGCGGCGCAACTTGCGATTTTCGAATTTGTGAAAAGCGCGATTTCGTGCGTGTATTTGCTAAACAACGTTTACGAGCCTTTTTACAAATGGGCATACCGCGGCATGCGGGAACTCGCCATTCTGTCCGACGTCGAAACGGCGTTGTCGTTCCTTACCGAATGCGGAAATTCGACAAGCGAGGCAAAACTCAAAAACGAAATTATTGCTGACGTTTCGGACAAAATCATTGCCGAGTTCCGCGCGCAAAACATATCCGACGAAGACGGGCAAAATCTTGACAAACACGCGTTAAGTATCAACGATAAAATCAAAGACGCGAGCCTCAGAAATTCGTCGATTTTCCTCGGACTGTAACGCCGAAAAATTTTTTGCTTAAAACAAAAAACCGCCGTTTTGGCGGTTTTTGCGTTTTATCGTCAAAAATATGACGGTAAAGTTATTTTTCGTTTGATAAATACGTTGTGAACATACTCACGAGAAGTTTCACCTTATCGTGCAACGATACGTCGTCAAAGCCGACGTTGCCGCGCATTGTGAGCCTTTGCGACAGGCTGATAAGCGACTGCGTCGCCGCAAAATAAAAGTCCTGAAAACTGCCGATATCCCTGACCGTATTGTCGGAAAGTCCCGTCTTGTACGCGCTCTCAAACATTTTGTAAATTTCAAGCAGTATCGCGTCGTATTCCTTCCTTTCTTCCCGCGTCGCGTCTTCCGTCATCAGAAACGAATCGAGCGACAGCAAAAACTTTGAAAACGACTTTTCGTTCACGACAAGCCACGAAAAATACTTTGTAAGCACGACGATCTGGTCATATCCGCTTTCCGACAGATTTTTTTCATAAACGACGCGCAATTTATCGCGTTTGTCCTGCCATATTGACACGGCGCATTCCATAATCAACGCATTCCTGTTTCCGAAGTAGCGATACACCGACGCCACGCCGAAATCGGCTTCTTTTGCAATGTCCGCCATCGAAACGCCCGTGATCCCGCGTTCCAAAAAAACTTCTTTTGCCTTTTCAAGCACGTAATTTTTGTTTCTTTCTTTCGCTCCCATAATTCCTCCTTTTTCATAAAAAACTTGTTGATAGTTTGCCTATCAAAATGAACTGTTTTTCTTAATTTTATTTTTCAAACCCTAAAATTACCTAAATTCCGCCGTGTAAAAGGGGTTTTTTGAATTTTTTTATGATTTTCGGATTACGATTTTTCCGCTGCGGTTGCGAAAAAAGAAAAGATATTATAAAATACGATTGAGGTACCTATGAATATCAACGACCAAATTTTTTATAAGGCGGAACTCCTGACCAAAGGTATGCGCGCAAGCGACAACGCAAAAGCCATATTATATAAGGAATTTCCCGACTTTTTCACAAAAGGAATAATGCACAGCCTGAACGTAAGGTTTTCGGAAACTAATTGCAACGTCAGTATCGCCGACGACTTCGCGCACGAATCGCCCTATCTTCTGGACGAAAAGGACGGCAATTTTTTTATAACGGACGGAAAAAACAGTTTCCCCGTTTCGTTTTTCGGCGCGCTCCCTCACACCGGCACGGTCGTGGACGACTTTGCAAGGCTTCACTCCAAGGGTTGCGTTACGATCTGGCCGAACAGTAATTGCTGTTATGACAGGGAAAACGAAAAATGCAGGTTTTGCAGTATCGTGAAAGAGCGCGAAACGCCGCTTGACGCCGACGTCCTTGCAGATTCCATAAAAAAACTTTTTGAACTGTCAAAAGACAATATGCTCAACTTTTCGGGCGGGACTTATAAAAACCCGGACGTCATGGCGGATTACTGGATTGACCTTGTCAAAAAAATCCGTGCGTTTTCGGACGCGAAAATCGCAATCGAGTTTGCCCCGCCGTCCGACCTTGAAAAAATCGCAGCGCTGAAAAATGCGGGAGCGGACGTCGCGATAATGAATCTGGAAGTCGCAAACGACGAATTAAGGAAAAAGATTTGCCCGGGAAAATCGAAAATATCGTACGAGCATTATTACAAGGCGTTTGAAAAAGCGGTGAGCGTTTTCGGATGGGGACAGGTATCTTCCGTGCTGATTGCGGGAATCCAGCCGAAAGAAGACATTATGGCGGAATGTGAAAAGATGGCAAAAATCGGCGTGTTCCCGACGGTTATGCCCATTCGTCCGCTTGACAACGCGCCCGTCGACATTTCGACAAGGTGCAAAACGCAGGATCTTATCGAAATCGCGACGCATTTGTCAGGCCTTCTCGTGAAATACAATCTGGACTTCAAAAAACAGGAAGGCTGCACGAAATGCGGCGGCTGCTCCATCGAAAACGATTGTTATCGCAAACAACTGCAATCGAATAATTAAAACACACTTATGTTTTACTGTCGGTATAACTGTCATTTTGACATTTGTGCCGACTTTTTTGCGTTTTTGAGCCGGTTTTGCACGTTCTTGTGTGTCATACTGACACAAATTTGATA
>ERZ1034984.2299-NODE-2299-length-15635-cov-24.261232_pt1 | contig 15635 bp, 18 predicted proteins | sample MGYA00520589_ERZ1034984 | MGnify/ENA primary metagenome ERZ1034984 (study PRJEB33766, sample SAMN09781790) | gut metagenome | biome: gut microbiome | host: Homo sapiens | place: Madagascar | study: EMG produced TPA metagenomics assembly of the PRJNA485056 data... | reverse complement strand
AGCCTGGTTCTGAGCGAGCGTGGCGGAGCCAAGGAAGGCGAAGGAGGACGTCCCGGTATGGAGGCTCTGAGCAACGGGCTCAGGGTTGGCTGGATGGCGTACTTACTTTGAGCGCTATTTCGAGCCGAGAAGGGTTGAATTTCCGAGGATCGACATCATGATTGCTTGACGAGGACGCAGTTCATCGATTCACTGCCCAGTAGGCTAAGGCGGCGAGGTTGCGGCAAGGCTGCCACGATCACACTCGCGGCTCTTGGCTAACCTAAAGCTAGGCTCCAGTTATAGTCCGCTTCGTTATCGACATGCCGTGAGCGTAAGGACTCCGTCACAACCGCATCTGCAGCTGCGGATCGTACTTGACCAATCCGGCGTCGGAGGAAGATGGCTTAAACAGCACGGGGCTCTTACGCGCGCCGGTCTTTCCCCATGATTCGCCCTCAAGTCTGCCGAGCGCTAATCCGATGCGGGAGGCGGGCTTGCTCCTATCACTGTCCAATTAACGGGACACGCAAGCCACCCGCAACCATTTAGGATACAAATAGACTGTAATAAGCTGATAGCTAAGGACTTTTCTTGGTCGGTGATACACTTTCATTTGTATTGCATTCCGCAAATACACATGCAAAGGAATAGTGATGAGTTACAAGGAACTGATCAAGAGCGGCGCCGACGCGACCGGCATCCAGCATTATCTGGTTGATGGCGAGATGACCGCCATTACCATCCGTATCCCGAAGAACCTTCGAGATAGCGCAAAAGAGGCCGCTGAGTTAAAAGGAATGAGTTTCAGCGCTCTTATACGCGCAAGTCTTATCCAGCATCTTGTGAAGAAGGATTAGAAATGCCTACCAACGATTTGTACATCGTAGACAACTCTAGTGAAGAGCAGAGCGCGAAGGACTACCTGAAAGAGTGGTGCTCTCTTTCGAAGCAGATGGACATCGCTACGGGATATCTTGAGATCGGCGGATTGCTTGAGCTCGATTGTGAATGGCAAAAGCTCGAAAAATCAGAATCATCCTCGGTAACGAGGTGACCAAGCGCACGCGTGACATTCTTTCTGAGGCGGCTTCCTATCTGCGTGGCCTGAATACGAGCATCGACGATGAGCACGTAAAGAACACTGATAATGGGAATTGCGCCACCGACGAGGGTTATCGGCGAAAATGCGCATGAGCCGACGCGATGGCCCATTAAAGAACTGCCGTCGATTCCAGCGACTGGCCTCAACTCGAAGAGTCTCGCGTCGGCCCCGACCAAGGCCGGCCAATGACCTAATAGGAGCATGGGCTCGGGCGTGTGGAGCTAGCAACCCGCATGGTACAGCCCCCATCAGTGTTCTGCCTAGCCAGCCTTCGGTTCGGTGCGTCGTACAAGCGTTGATTTGAAAGGCTGCACATGAGCGAGTTGGAGAAAAACCTCGTCTTCGCCGGCGTCGACACGCACAAGGACGCCCACACCCTCTGCCTTCTTGACCACATGGGAAGAGCGGTTGGGACGTTCAGGTTCGCTGCGGACGCGGAGGGCTACGATACCCTCGCCAGCAAGATGGGCGACCCGGCGACATGCGTCGGCGTCGGCGTCGAGGGTACGGGGTCGTACGGCGCCGGCTTGACGCGCAGGCTCCTTGAGCTTGGATACTGCGTGTACGAGGTGATGGTGCCGGGAAGGGCGAGGCGCAAGCCGGGTCGCCCGAGGAGCGATCCGGCCGACGCGGAGGTGGCAGCACGGCAGGTTCTCGCCAGGGTCAACCTGTCAAAACCCAAGGACCAGCCCGGATGGACGGAGGATCTTAGACGGCTCATGATAGCCCGCGATCGCCTCGTGCAGGCCACCTCGGCCATGATAAACGCCGCAAAATCCCTGATAGTGACGGCACCCGAGGACCTGAGAAGGTCATTGGAGAATCTTTCCAGGAAAGATCTTAGGGGCGCTCTCTCGACGCTTGACCCCGATGCCGACGGCATCGTTCTGGCCCTGGGGTCTCTGGGAAGAGCCTGGGATCTCCAGGATCGGGAGGCAAACGCCATCGAGGAGAAGATGAAGAGGGTTTTAGAGGCAAATGCTCCCGCCCTCCTCGCAATTTTCGGCTGCGGCACCGTTTCCGCCGCCGCCCTGGCCGTGGCTGGCGGGGGAAATCCCGAAAGGCTTAAAAGCGAGGCCGAGTTCGCCTCACTGTGCAGAGTTGCCCCGCTTCAGGCGAGTTCTGGCAAAACGGAACGCCATCGCCTGAATAGAGGAGGCGACAGGCGCGCCAACGGGGCGCTTTACCAAATCGCCGTGACCAGGATGTCATACGGCCAGAAGACCAAAGACTATGTCGAGAAGCGCAAGCGAGATGGGAAGTCTAAGAAGGAAATCATCAGATGCCTCAAGCGCTACATAGTCCGCGAGGTGTTTCGTGCTCTACGCCATCCGTTCGAGATCAAGGGGCCGTCGTGGAAGGATCTGCGTCCCGCAAGACGGGCTCTGGGCGTCACACTAGTAGAGGTAAGAAAGGCCCTCAATGTCGGATTCCAAAGGGTTAGCTACGCCGAAACCGGCCGCTTGATGAACGCTCAGTTCTTGGAAGAATACAATTCTTGGCTGAAATCTCAGATGAAAACAGTGGGTTGACATACATAGGAGCTTCGAGTTCTTCAAAGGCCGGTCGTGGGCGAGCTTCGAGGAGTTCAAGCGCGACCTGGACGCCTACGTCGTCCACTGGAACACGAGGAGGAGGCAGGTTAAACTGAAGGGACTGACCCCGGAGGAGTTCCGTAATCGGTTCCTTGCGGCTTAGTCTTTGTTGGCCCGTCCAAAAACTGGGACGTAGTTCATTGAAGGGTGGTTCATGATTGCAGGAGCTTTTTCAATAACCTCTTTTGGAGTTCAGCTCTGAAGACGCCCTCCTTACTGCAGGTCCGATTTTAGGCATACGCCGTTTGTGCGCACTGCGGTACCAGCGCCTTCAGCATCTGCGCAGCGGAACGGTAGAAGGGAATGCGGCTTTTCGCAATGACTGCGTCCGCGAAACGGGGCAACCAGTACGTCGCATGTTCCGTCAGGAATTCTGTATACGCGGCAGAAGCGGATCCACCCGGGAAAGATTCGAACGTGCGACTGTTTTCGGGAGTCTCCGCAAACCCGCCAGCCAGCAGCGCCAAATACTCGAGCAGCTCGCATTCCGTGGCAACGAAATCGAGTGGCTCGTTCGAGTCCTTCGGACGACCAAGGCCGCACGCCTTAATGAAGCGCTCGACGGCCATGGATTTCGGGTTTACGAACAGAAGCGGCTGCACGCCATCGTCCATCGCGGCCCAAACGCCTTCATATGGGCTCACTACTGGGTCAGGCGCACCGAGGAACAGATGCGTATGCTCCACGCGCAGCTCGTGCATGAGGGAATCGGCTTCACGACTGAGCGCTGCATCGAGCCCCTCATCCCAACCTTCGGGCAATCCCACTCCCAATACGTCAGTAAGCTCGAGAGCTGCATCGCGCCACTCGCCTGAGGATACTGCCTTGGCTAGCACTTTGTCAGGAAGGCGAAAAGCAAGCGCCATGAGCTCCCATGCCGCTGCTTGTGCCTGCCAGTCCACCTCTTTGCGATTCGTTTCACTCATCATGGCCGAACCCCTTCCCCTTGAGCAGTCCTGCAATCCATTTCTCATGTAAAGCAATATGTACGATTAAAAGCGCAAGCATTATCTTGGCGCTTGCCGCATGCAGCGGGTCCCAAAAATAATACCCGCTCGCATAGAGTCCACACGATGGCAATATGGCACCCGACACCAAGACGCCGGAGATGACGCATACGGCAGTTACGATGAGCAGAAGTATGCTCACCACGAGCCGCCCCGTCCGCATGGCCGAAGGATGGGCGAAGGCGCTTCGGACGGCGTCAACGATCCAATCCGCATGCATAGCGAGATGCACGAACAAGACGACGAAAATCCCAAGGCCGATCCATTCATGCGTGGCAACGCCGGTCACAATCGGGTTCGCCGCGGCGAGGTACATGACGAGAGCGATCGCATCGACCGCGATGATTCCCTTATCCATGACGCGAACCCACTTTCTTCACAATGAGGACAAGCGCCACGACGAACACGACAGGGAATACAATCCAGAGATTCATGGAGGCATCGGACGCCTGGCGATACCGGTCAATGAGCGCGTCCCACGCGTGGCAATCCACCGAGGAGCACGTCGCTTCCGGGCAGGACATCTCGTGCGCGCCGTCAGGTAAAGGAATGTTGTCGAAGCCATGGCATTCGCCACTTGCACACGAGGTAGCAGGGCAAGGAGATGCCGCATCCAGCGAATGAATGCCCGTCGAAGGTTCGGCCAACATACCAACACCGAATATGCATATCCCCACGACGGTGAACGAGGCAAGCGTTTTGAACAGATTCTTGAGCATGAGTCACCCCATTGCCGATCAAGGGAAGATGACGAAGGAAGGGCGCACGCGAGGGGGGTCGTGTGCGCCCCGAAGAAAAGAACTAACAGAAGCCCATCGGCAGTTCGTCTGACCGACAAGCCAGACGAACCTGAACTACTCCACTGGCTTCAGCGGAAGAACGCGAAGACCGAGAAGGAGAAGGAAAGCAGCAAGGCCGATGACGCCAATCGTCACGCCGTACTCGATGGGAGCAGGCGTGTAAACCATGCCCTGGTAGGCTGCGTCCATGCCGTACTGCCAATTCGTAACCGTCATGGAAGTCATGGGGCCGGGGAGGTCGAGATTGGGCATCTGGAAACCTCCAACGAGAAGCTGCACGCGCTTGCAGAAGATGCCGATGATAGCGAGCAACGAGGCAAGGATGAGCAGTGGATTCATGCGCAGGGACGGCACGAAGCAGATGATTGCGCAGATGACACAGCCGATGATCTCCGTCCAGAAGAAGGGAGCAAGCGGGCCGCCAACGAGCATCGCGGCGATTTCGGCGCCCTCGGCACCCGGAAATGCGGAGGTCAGAAGATCACAGCCGAAGAAGTAGAGGTCCACCGTGACGAACGCGCCGAGCATCTTTGCCATCTTGACGATGTTCGCCTGGTCGAGCTCAAGGTACCCCGCCTTGCGTAACGCCACGACCGTAATGAGCACGAGGGCTGTGCCGCAAACGAGTGCGGAGGACACAAACCAAGGCCCAAGGAGTGCAGTGTGCCAAAACTCGTGGGCCTGCTGGAGGCCAAAGATCCACGCAGTGACGGAGTGAACAAGGACGGCGCAAACGAGCGCAATGGCCGAGACGACGCGTAGGGCCGCGTTCGAAATCTTACCGGATTCGGCTTGCAGCGTCGCCCAGAGGTAGACAATCGACAGAATCAGGTACACGGACAGTACGATGATGTCCCACATGAGCGGACTGCCGAGGTTCGAGAACACGAAAAGTTCCCAGATGCGCATCGGATTACCGAGGTCGACCACGACGAACGCGACGGCGGCAATGGTACAGCAGATTGACGTCCACACGGCGATTTTCGAGATGCCACCGAATCCCTTCATGCCGAATACCCTCGGCACGGAGCTGATGATGAGGCCGCCGGCAGAAAGGCCAACGAAGAACATGAAGAAAGTGATGTAGAGGCCCCACGAATCAAGGTTGCGCATGTTCGTCTGCACCATACCGCCAGTGAGCTGCATAATCCAGAGCGCGATGCCGACGACCGTGAGCAAGGTGGCGATAACGATACCGATAGTGAAGCCGCGCCCGCTTTTCGCGGAAGTGTAAATAGTAGCCACAAGATCCCCCTTTCGTCTAAACAAGGTAGTAAACATTGGGCTCGGTGCCACGATCTTCGAGCAACCGCTTATATGAACGAGAAGCGATGAGCTGCGATACTTCGGAGCTCGGATCGTTGAAGTCACCCCAGTAGCGTGCGCGAGCCGGACACGCTTCCACGCATGCTGGCTCAAGGCCTTTAGCCAGCCTGTGCCAGCACATTGTGCACTTCTCGACGACGTGCTTTTGATGCGCGGGAACATCCGAATCACCAATGGGGAAATCGACGTAGTGTTTTGGCTCTTCCCAGTTGAAGCTGCGCACGCCCGTGTACGGGCAGGCGGCCATGCACATGCGGCAGCCGATGCACTTGTCGTAGTCTTGGCGGACGACACCGGTCTCGGAATCCTTGTACGTAGCTCCCACGGGGCACACCTTCACGCATGCGGGGTTCTCGCAATGCTGGCACGCAAGCGTGATATGACTCATCTTGAGATTCGGGAAGACACCTGCGGGGGTATCCATATGGTCGCCCCCAATGGTCAACGCCCTATTCCACCAGACATCCACCGGAATATCGTTTTCGCCCTTGCAAGCAACTGAACACGTATGGCATCCGATGCAGCGATACGTGTCAATAACCATTCCAAATCGCTTAGCCACGACTACTCTCCTTCATCCCAAGGCTCTATCTCGCATAGACAATCCATGAAGTTCGAATTGACCCCAACTGGATCAAACGCCGAAGAGAGCAATTCGGACCAGCAACCGGATTTATGCTGATGCATCTGCCAGGATTTCGGGTAGCACAGCATTCCCGGCTTGATCCCTTCAGAATAGTTGACCTTGGCAACTGCATGACCGCGATCGTTGTAGACCCGTACATAACTGTTATCTTCAATCCCTCGTGATTTTGCATCTTCTGGATTGATTTTCACACGCGGCTCAGAATCGAGCTCTTTTAGCCAAGGGGTGGAGAACCACTGCGAATGAACTTGGAATTTTGAGCGCTCGGAAACCAGAACGAGAGGATATTTCTCATACGTTGGATTTTCCGGCCATGCTTCAATTGGCGGGAAGAAACGCGGCAGACGTTCTCTATCCTTGTCTATTTCTTGACCCATATCAACACGAGGAGCCGGATCCTCAACATAGAACTCCAGTCGCCCCGAAGGGGTGTTGAACAGATTTCCCTCCCATGCAATATAGGGATGCTTGGGGTAATAGAAAACAGCGCGCTCTTTCCGCAGGCGTTCAAGCGTCACTCCGCCAATAAGCTTCGAATAGTCGGAGTCAAAAACACCGTTGATAAATTCTTCATCGGTCATTTGGAAGTACTGACCAATCCCCATCTTGTCAGCCAAAAGACGGAAGATGTCGCCATCGGGTTTCGATTCGTACAAAGGATCAATGGCCTTTTCCGTATATTCCAAATAGTACGTCTGGCCCATCACCGTTACGTCTTCTTGTTCAAACCATCCAGCAACAGGAAGCACAATGTCGGAATAACGGGCCGTATCCGTAAATACCTGATCCAAGGTTACGATGAACTCAAGATTGTTGATTACGTCCTCGATGAATTCATTAGTCTGGACACCACAGCAAACAGGATTTCCTGTATAGAACATCATGGCTTTGACAGGGAAATCCTCCCCGCGATATTTTCCTGTCCGCATGACCTCTCGAAAAACGAAGGTAGGAATAGCCGGGCTGGTTGCGGGACCCGTAGGCATACAGTAAGCGTAATTCAGTCCTGGATACATATTGGATGCCGACCCAAAGCCAGCGCCCTCGTAGCCAAGGTTGCCCAGAATACCGCAAAGCGTTGCCATAGCGTGACCCGGATGCACTCCATTGCCGTAGGCCTGGGAACCATAGCCCATGCGATGCATAACAGGAGTGTCCATCGCATAATGAGCCAACTCGACGATAGTCTCGGCCGGAACATCAGTTAATTCTGCGGCAACCTCAGGAGGGTATTGATTGACCTCGTCGATGAGGTAATCGAGAGCAGTCCTGTATTTCTTACCTTCGATTTCAAATGTTCCTGTAATAGCAGGGTTAATACCCACTGTTGTTTCGGAAACGGCTTTGGCGGCATTAAGGTCCCAAACTACCACTGGATCAATCATCGTAGGTTGACCCGTCATGGCATCGATCGAGCCTTCCGTAGGTTCAACCCCAAAAGCACTCATACGTAAAAACATATGAGTATCGGGGTCGATAAGATAAGGCGCAACGGTGTGCTGCCTTAAGTAATCTTCGTTTTCACCTTGCTCAGAAAATATGACGTTCATCATGGACAGAATAAGTGCCGTATCGGACCCCGGACGAATGGGAACCCAGATATGCGCCTTGGAGGCCGCCTCGGTATAGATGGGATCAATAACGATAAGCTTCGTTCCGTTCTCGACCGCCTCAGCCACTGAGTGCCATTCATGGATAGTGGCGCTGGTCATATTATCGCCCCAAGAGAAAATGACCTTGGAGTTCACAAAATCCTTCGCTTCATTGCGAACAAAAAAGCCTGCGGCTCCAACAACGCGATTGATGCCGTGAAAAAGTGCCATATCCTGCTCATTCCCGCAGGAAGACATATTCAAGGTATTGATAAAGAGCGTGCTGATTCCGGGCATGCTACCATGCAGCGCTGACATATTTCCCGAACAACGGAAAGCGCTCACTGCCTGATCTCCAAACTCTTCACGGTAATAACTGAACTTTTCCGCGATTTCGGAGATAGCCTCATCCCACGAGATTCGTTCCCATTGGTTCGAACCGCGTTCGGTCCCCTCTACTCGGCGCATGGGGTACTTAATGCGATCGGGGTCATAGGTCCTCAAAACATGAGAAAGACCGCGAAGGCAAGCACGATTATAGTAAGGGTCTACATGCTCGCCTCGAGATACCTTAACGATATTCCCATTGCGAACGTGAATGTTCAAAGGGCAGTAGGCGAAGCAATTAGGACGGCAAACCCCCTGGTAAATTTTCTCGTCCTCGCCCACAATTTGGCCTTGTTTGTAATCCTCCGCCAGAGCAGCCAGAGGTGCGGCCGCGCCAATTGTCGCTGTCGCACCCGCGACGGCCGCAGTTGTCTTGAGAAAGTTTCTGCGCGTGAGCCCGCTATGCAGGCTGTTCGTTCCTGACATTTCCCCTCCTCGAAGATTTTCGGACGCTGCACCGAAAACCTCGCCCGGCCTGCGTTCGCGATTGCGCAAAGTCGCGCATGGCACGGCGCCCCTTTCGCCTATCAGATGTCAGAATCGGCCAGATTCTTATTGGTGTCATTATGTCGCAATGATTTGCGACAATCAAGTAGGCATATTATTCTAAATATAGATGAAGTTAGATGCAGGATATCCGTAAAGAGGGTTTTGATATGAATCGCCGTCAGCAATTCATGCTGGGTGATTTCTAAGCGGAGGTCGCAAAAGTCGAAAATACTTTTCAAGTGATGAGCATTCACGCTTTTTTCGGAGGGTATGGCGTATGGTCTCTCGGCAAACTCATGCGATAAACGCTATGAGTGTGATCTCTTCGAGAGCCTTGCCTGCACGAGGGCAAGAATATCGTTGTCAGTCATACCAGCTTGATAACAAGCGCGGATCGTATCGTCGATGACGAGCTCAATCGGGGAATCAGTAGCAGGTGCAGCGCCGATTTCATGGCGCTTGGCCACGAACGTGCCCCGTCCTTTGCGGGTCATGATGTAGCCCTCGCGTTCAAGGTCCATGTATGCACGGTTCACGGTGTTGTAGCTGATGTCCAAATCAACAGCAAGGCCACGTACCGTGGGCAGCTTGCTCCCCTCCGCGAACGCCCCAGAGCCGATGAGGTACGCGATGCGGTTCTTCACTTGAATCCAAACGGGCAAGCCTACTGTGTAATCGATTTTGAACGAATCGAGTGGGTCGACCTCCTTTTCTGCATCATCCATGTTTTGCCTCTTCGACGAATCCGTCGGACAGAGCGCTCGGCACCGTCACTACGGTACCCTTCGATTTCTTTACTGTTTCATACTGCATGAGCATCGTACGTAGTTTGAGTGCCGCATCCCCATCGCCGTAGACGGCCGCTGCTTCTGCCAGCATGTCCGCAAGGTCCACTTCTGCTGACGCAACTGCCATGCGAGCGTTCTTCTCGCGGTCGGCTTGGGCTTCGAGCGACATCGCTTCCTGCAGTTCTGCGGGGATGACGATGTCGCGCACTTTTACGGCGATGATATCGACGCCCCATGCGGCGGCTTCCTTTTCGACATCGGCTTTGATTTCCTCATCGAGCTGATCGCGGCGCAGAGCCACTTCGGCCACCGTGGAACGCCCTACGGCTTCGCGCAATGATGCCTGTGCGAGAAACGATACGGCGGCATAGTAGTCTTCGACTTCCGTGCAGGCCTTTTCGACGTCCCACACCACCCAGAAAAGCACTGCGTCCACCGTCACGGGCACAAGGTCTGCCGTCAACGTACACTCTGCGTAAAATGGCGTGGCGATTGTGCGCTGGTCCACGCGAATCGTGCCATGTTCGAAAATGGGTATCGTGAAATACAAGCCTGGACCAGCCACGCGTGCGACCTTGCCGAATCGAAGGACGACCACTTTCTCCCATGAAAGCGCGATGTGGATTGATGACACGGCGATGAGCGCCACGAGCAGCATCGCGATGACAGCTTCGATGCCCACATTCCCTGTCATTGCGAAGGCGATGCCCAGCGTCGCGGCGCACGCAACGAAGAACACGGCGATGCTGAAAATCACTGCGCCGTTGCGTGATGACTTGCGCGGGACGTACGTTGTGGCGACAAGTGCTTCGGACTGCTTATCCGTGAAAATATACGGTATATCCGACCTGCGTTTTCTTTCGAATTGCATGATCTCCCCCTGCTAGATTTTCTGAACTATGAGTCCATAAAACATCTCGGGCATCTGCGTTACATCATACGCACCCGCACCCACTATGCACGCGCGCAAAGCACATCCACCAGCGAATACGCATGCAGCGATCAACAAAAACTGCATACGGTAGTTCTCATTAGGCACGAAGAGCTCGAGCGCGAGCGGCGCGCCGATCCCGAGTGCAACCACTCCACCCCAGAACACCCACGCTAGGTTGCTCGTGGTAAGAGCCCGTGCTGCTTCCTGGGTGCCCTGTCCCGACTGTGCCCACAGCAAAAAAGCAGTAAGGCAGATAGCTTCGAGTACAATCAAGCATCTATCGGCGCGCGTCAACTTAATCATAACGAAGCTAACGGGCTGTCGCGATTCGTCGAACGCCGCCGCGAGAAATACCACTGCTATTCCGCACGAAAGTGAGGAAAAAATGAACACCACCGGCAGAAGCGGTGTCTGCCACACAAGAACGGACGCCATGCTTGCAAGCAGGAGGCCAGTGTAGCTCATGACGACGAAACCGGACATAGCTCCAACGGCAGCGAGAATCACCATCGAAACCAGACCAAACGATATGCCGTCCAAAAGCGATTGTGCCGCAAAAATCGCCGCCACGACGAACGCCACGAAAAGCGCCCATGCGCCCACCGTCATAGCTGAGAGCTGTGGTGAGGTCACGAGGCCGAAGACACGGTCCGGTCGTCCGATGTCCGCGAACAGGCAGAAGATACCAAATGCGAGCGCAATGAAGCATATCGGCCATGCGCGCGTGAAAAGCTCATTGGGGAGCACCGATCCGGGTGCATCCAATCGTAACCGCATCCGTCTGCGCAGGCGCATGTTCGCGCATTCAAGTACGCTCAGTACGACGAGCGCCCCACCCCCAGCGCCACCGAGGAACAGATACCCCGTCACCAGCGCAGAAAACACGCCGCCCCCTCACATTTACCCTGTTGGACCGATTGCGACAGCGCCGAAGCACTTGCTCCTGTGCGCAGCCATTCTCTTTCGTCGCAATAAAGCAAGTATTTCATACATTAGGAGTGAAGGAAAGGGGGGGGTGTTGACTCCGACTTCTCCGCGTGATCCGTCAGGGGCGATTTCGGAAGATAGCGCTGCACAGGTCGCCATCGCCATTGTCGAGCATACGGCCACGACCCGATAATCGTCATGATGGACGCTCGACTGAGTAGTAAGCCCTTCTGGTACTGGTAGTCAGCAAATACTGGTACCGCGAATCAGCCAATTACGGTACCGCCATAGAATCCGTCTCGAGCGCCCAATCCGGGGCGCCGAAGACGGAAAGGAATGCCTATGGCGAAGATGAAGAGGATCCTCCTGATGCTGCTTAAGGGAGGGGCCAGCCAAGACGAGGCCGCGGCCGCCCTGCACGTCAGCAAGCGCGACGTGTCGGAGGCGGCTAAGGCGATCAGGGAGAGCAGCCTGACCTACGATGCGGTCGCCGGCATGGACCCGGCCGCGGTCGAGGACACGTTCTTCCCGAAGGAGGACCGCGGCAGGAAGAAAGAGGCGCCTACCTGCAGCCTGACATGGAGGCCTACGTGGAGCGCAAGAAGAAGTGCCACAAGCTCCCCGTCAAGCAGTTCTGGCTGGAGCACTGCGCCGCCGCGCTGGCCCAGGGGAAGCTCGCGTACTCGTACCAGAGCTTCTGCGAGCAGTTCTCGGCGGCGGCCGAGAGGCTGGGCGCGACCCAGCACTTCAGGCACACCCCGGGCGAGAAGGCCTACATAGACTGGGCGGGCGACACCGCCGAGCTCACGGACGGGATAACCGGCAAGACGACGAAGGTGTACGTGCTCGTCGTGGCGCCGTCGTCCGAAATGCGCTTCTACACCCTCGAGGAGTTCAACGAGTTCTGCGCCGAGCGGGTGGCGTGGCTCAACGGCCGCCCTCTCTCGGCGAAGGACGGGTCGCGCGGGGAGCTGTTCGAGGCAGAGGAAGCCGAACAGCCCCTGCCGCTGCCCTTGGAGCGCTACGAGATGTGCAGGTGGTGCTACCCCAAGGTCTCGCCAGATTACCACGTCACCGTCGACTACATGCACTACTCGGTTCCCCACACGCTGATCGGCCGCACCCTGGAGGCCAAGGTCACCGCGGGCAAGGTGGTCGTCTACGACCACGGCGAGCTCGTCTGCGAGCACAGGCGCATGACCGGCAGGAAGAACCAGTACGACACGTTCGTGGAGCACATGCCCGCCAACCACCGGGACGCCGGGTCCCCGTGGTCCAGGGAGCGCTTCACGTCATGGGCCGCCAAGATCGGCCCGGAGACCGAGGCCGCCGTCGCCCGCGTGCTCGACAGCAGGGCGGTGATGGAGCAGGCGTTCGTCCCCTGCCGCAACATCTTGGGCCTGTCCAAGCGCTACACCCCGCAGCTGCTCGAGGCGGCGTGCGCGCAGGTCAACGCCCTGGGCGCCCTTCCCAGCTACACCGGCGTGAAGAACACGGTCCTGTCCATCAAGGCGGATGCTGAGCTCAGGCGGGCGGCCAGCGCCGGGCCCCGTCCTCCGAGGACGGCGGGCGGCTCGTGGACCGCGCCGCGCATGCCGGCCGGCTCCGCGGCGCGGAGGGAGCGCAAGATCGCCAAGCTCAACCGCGAGGCGGGCTTCAAGCTGCCGGCGGCCTGCGTAAAGGACATCGTCTACCTGCCCGACAGGAAGCTCAGCCGAGACCGCGTCGCCTGGTACGCCAGCTGCAAGTGGATCGAGGACAACGAGGTGCTCGTCATCATCTCGAAGACGGGCTGCGGGAAGAGCTACCTGTGCCAGGCGCTGGGCAACTCCGCCTGCCGCCACCTGCACGGCGTTGCCTACACGCAGATGGCGGACATGCTCATGGAGCTCAACCGCGCCAGGGCGCACGCCGACGGGTCCTACCTCGAGGCGATGGACCGCCTCAAGACCGTCAAGCTGCCGATCGTGGACGACTTCATGACAACGCCCATCAGCACCCGGGACGCCGTCGACCTCTTCGAGATCATGGAGGCCCGCGAGGGCAGGCAGGCGACGCTCATAGCCTCGCAGCTGGAGCCCGAGGAGTAGTACCTGCGCATCGAGGGGGAGCTGATGGCCGACTCGATCCTGAACCGCATCGCCACGGCGAGTCGGTACCTGGACATCGAGGGCCCGAACATGCGCGAGTATTTCGCGAAGCAGAAAGCCGAGAAGGAGGGGGTCTAGCCGGTACCAATTAAAGCTGATTCGCGATACCGCTTTTTGCTGACTGGCGGTACCGCGAAGGCTTACTACTCAACATGTGCCCATTTTGTCTTAGAGATATTAACGATGAAGAAAAGACCAGTCTCTTCGATTCTGTTAGCGCCCTATTAAACGAAGCAGCAAACAAGCATACTAAAGACCTTTCAGGTCTACTAATTCCCGCCTTCGCCATCGATCTGTCCGGTTTCTCTGACGCAAGGTCCGTTTGTTATGCCTTGCATAAGCTCTTGGACAACGCGGAAGTCTTCGCTATGTCAGAAGCCGAGAAGGTTCTTGACGGCATGCCTACCTACAAGATCCAGATTACCGTCATGGCGCTGGTGAAGGCAGGGTGCTTTGACGATGCCGTCGCGTGTCTTGCCGCCGATGTAGCGGATCGGGAACGGGTCGTCGGGGTCCTTGGCGAGCCGGTACATGGCGTCGCGGCTGATGCGCAGCATCGCGCACGCCTCGTCGGCGCCGAATATCGCGTTGGTCGATGCTATGAGCCTCACCTGGCTCCTGCTAGTGCTCTTGGTCATGGTCGTCCTCGAGCTCCTTTCGTCTCGAGGCTCCCTCGCGTGCCCGGCCGCGGGCGGCTCCCGGGGCGGTCGCCGCCGTCATTTCCTGCCGCTCCTCGACTCGATGTAGGCGTCCACTGACGCCCTCGAAACCAGGAGCTTCCTGCCGAGCCTGTACGAGTCGATCTCTCCCGACCAGATGAGGTCGTACGCCTTGTTTCGGCTCGCCCTCATGTACTCCTGCATCTCGATCACCGTCATCCATTCGTCCCGATCTCGGCTTCCCTCGGGCGCGGCGCATTCGGCTGTGCGTGCCATGGTTCCTCCAATCTTCCCGTGCGGCACCGCGCGAGGACACCGCACGACACCGTGTGCCTTTTCGTCTGCACGACGATTGAACCGCCTGATGGCGATTGGTGAGCACGGCAGGAGCGGAGACGGGTCGAAGTGGGTCGAGCTGGTCGTGCCTTCACGAAACGGCCATGAGCCGCGTGCCTTAGCTCTCAGCTAAGTCCCTGAAAAGTAAAAGGCGCCCATGCGGGCGCCTGCCTAGGAGCGATGTTCGTTCGGTTGTGGTTGGAATGCTTCTCTTCCGCGGTGCTGTCGTCCGGGGTCCGGCATCTGTCGTTCGCCTCTTCTGTCGTGTTTGATGTTGTGTGTTATGCGAGCGACCTTGCGCGGGCCTGCCGGCCCGTTGCCCCAGGTGCACCCGGGTAAATGGTACCCATCCGTTGGAACATGGACATCGCGGGAGGGCTGTTTGGGCAAGCTAGGATGGATGAGCGGCGGGGTTCTAAATGCAATAATTCGAGCTAAAGGGCCTTGTACTCTCTTTTGTAAAACGCGAGGGTGCAATAAACTCGACGATCCCCCTGAACCTTTTCTGAACGAATCAGCTCTTAGGCGGTATGACGCGACACGCATCGGTAGTGCTCGGACTGGGTTAGTCATCGAGTGGGTATAGAACATACGTTCTGTATAACGTTATAGCACCAGGTGGCAGGCGTAGTTTCAATCGAAGCTACGCCTGCTGCTATATATGGGTTGATGGTGGTATCAATGACCGCGATGCTTCTGTTTGCGCTTCAGTTTTCGCTGCTCGAAGCGCGCCTCCGCCTCATCCGCACGACGCTGGCTTCTTGCTTGAGCCGATTCCCGCTTCATCGTCTCCCGCTGATTCGCGAGCGCCTGCTGCGCCTTGGTGCTCATCGCCGGCTGCTTGAGGGCTTTCGCCGCCTCGCGGGCGCGTCTCTTGGGGTTCTTCGCGGGCTCGCTCGCCTCGGACGGATCGTC
>ERZ1034984.2298-NODE-2298-length-15642-cov-39.571053_pt1 | contig 15642 bp, 7 predicted proteins | sample MGYA00520589_ERZ1034984 | MGnify/ENA primary metagenome ERZ1034984 (study PRJEB33766, sample SAMN09781790) | gut metagenome | biome: gut microbiome | host: Homo sapiens | place: Madagascar | study: EMG produced TPA metagenomics assembly of the PRJNA485056 data... | reverse complement strand
TGCATCCGCAAGCGGTCGAATTAGGTTAACCCTACTCGAAGCTCAGCTGCTCCAGACGATCAAAGACCGTGTCGATACGGGTGAGGAAGTCCCACGGATCAAAGATCTCGTCGAGCTTCTCCTGACTGACGGTGCAGCGCGGGTCGGCCTCGAGACGTTCCTTAAAGGTGGGGCCGGAGACACAATCCTGTACCTCATGCCAGGTTGCCATGGCGTTCTCCTGCACAATGGCGTACGCGTCCTCGCGGGTGATGCCCGTATCGACGAGGGCCAGCAGAACCTTGGAGGAGAAGATGAGACCACGGGTCTTGTTGAGGTTGGCCATCATGCGGGCAGGGTACAGCTGCAGGCCGTCGATAACGCGGATGAGGCACTGAAACATGTGGTCGAGGGCGATGAAGCTGTCGGCCTGGGCGACACGCTCGGCAGAGGAGTGCGAAATGTCACGCTCGTGCCACAGGGCGACGTTATCGAAGGCAACTTGGGCGTTGGACTTCACGACGCGCGACAGACCGCAGACCTTCTCCATGGTGATGGGGTTGCGCTTGTGCGGCATGGCGGAGCTGCCCTTTTGGCCCTTACGGAACGGCTCCTCGGCCTCGAGCGTATCGGTCTTCTGCAGATTGCGAACCTCGGTAGCGATGCGCTCGCAGGTGGCCGCGGTGGTAGCGAGAACGCCGGCGAGATAGGCGTGATGGTCGCGGCTGATAACCTGCGTGGACAGCGGGTCGTGAACCAGACCCAGGTGCTCGCAGACATACTCCTCGACAAACGGCTCGATGGAGCTGTACGTGCCAACAGCGCCCGAGATGGCACCGAAGGCAACATTCTTGCGGGCGTCCTCAAGACGATCCAGGTCGCGCTTGAGTTCCCAGGCCCAAGAGCCGAACTTCATGCCGAAGGTCATCGGCTCGGCGTGGATGCCATGAGTGCGGCCGGCACAGAGCGTGTTGCGCTCCTCAAAGGCGCGACGCTTGCAAATCTCGCCGAGCTTCTTGACGTCCTCGATGATCAGGTCGCAGGCCTGGGTGAGCTGGTAGCACAGAGCCGTGTCGCCCAGATCGGAGCTGGTCATGCCATAGTGAACCCAGCGGCTGGGCTTGGGGTCGCCCTCGGGAACATCGGCGTCGATGTACTCCTTCATGTTGGTCAGGAAGGCGATGACGTCGTGGCGCGTGACCTCCTCGATCTCGTCGACCTTTGCCTTCTCAAAGTTGGCATGGTCGCGGATCCACTGGGCCTCGTCTTTAGAAATGCCGATCTTGCCGAGCTCCGCCTGGGCCTCACAGGCCAGGACCTCGATCTCCTGCCAAATGGCGTACTTGTTCTCGAGGGAGAAGATGTGTCCCATCTCCGGGCGGGTATAGCGATCGATCATAGCGGCTCCTTTTTGGTTATTGGCACGTTGGTCGTAACCCAACCATTGTACCGTGCGCAGGTGCAAGTATGGGCAGCAGGCATTAACCTAACATTTTGAAATTGGAGCAAGCAACGGGACGTCCGCGTATTTGCTTCGCAAATCCGCACCGGCTTCAGGCGGCATGTCCCGGTCCGGGGAAGCGGCGGTGACGTCGGTTGAATCCGCTTTTCCCAAAATCCGCCCTGGTCGATGGAACGGGCAACGGGACGTCCGCGTATTTGCTTCGCAAATCCGCACCGGCTTCAGGCGCCTGCCGGCGCCTTCGCCTGCTCGCTACAAACGCTTCGCGTTTGTTTTACGCTCGCACCCTGGCGGGTTCGAGTCCCGGCGCTTTATTGAAAAAAGCACGGCACCGTGATGGTGCCGTGCTTGTGCTTCTAGCTGGAGCGGGCAACGGGACTCGAACCCGCGAGTGTCAGCTTGGGAAGCTGATGCCTTACCACTTGGCGATGCCCGCTTGTGTGTTGGCTAGTATAACGCGGTTGTCTTGTTCGATACAAGGGTGGCGATGCTTGTTTTAGCTGTGGAGATTCGTTTGAAAATCGCATCAATTGTGGAGACGAGGACCTTTGACCTCCTGTTCTCCTTAACTTCTACCTGCGCTTTTGCCTGATTGTTGTATTTGAGCTCAATTTGTCAGGAATTGGGCAAGCTTTTGGTCAGGCTCCGGTACTTACCCGCATGAACCTCGGGGGTAGCCTCATCCTACGCGTCGCAACCTCCCCATGCGGCGCACGAGGGATAAGGAGCAGCCATGTCCAACGCACCCACGCACTCTGTCCACAGCGCAATCGCAACAGGTCCGCTGCTCCTGCTCCTCTTCCTGCTTTTCGGCTGTCTGGCACCGGGAGCCGCATTTGCCGTCGATGGCTACGACCAGCTCGGCTTCCGCACTATTAGCGATGATTGTGGGCCCTTCTTCATCGGCAAGTATGAAGCTCAAGACGCCTCGATTGCCTACTGCATGAACCAGGAGCGCCCCGGCCCCACCAAGCCGGGCGGCCCATGGCTCAACTTTGATCAAGGCTGGGTGTGGCTCGACGACGAGTTCGCGGCAATCGTTTGTCACGGATATCCTACCGCCACGTCGTTTGGCGGTTACCATCTTTCACCCGATCGCGCCCGCGCCGCCACCCAGCTTGCCGTATGGATGCTCAACGGCACTACCCATGTCGACGGCACCTACTCCTACACGACCGCTCAGGGCAAAACCAAGAGTGGGCGCTTTACCGCCGACAATGAAGTCGTGGCGGCTGCGCGATGGCTCCACGACAGCGCAAAATCAAGAAGCATCAAAGCCGCTCCGCACCGCGCGCGGCGCTATATAGGAACCGTATCGGGCGGCAGCAAACGTCAAGACATGCTCTATGTACTGCCGGCGGTCTCTGTTTCCTTCCAAAAGCAGTCTGCAAACGCTGCCATTACCAGCGGAAACAATACTTATCAGTTTGACGGGGCAACATTCGATGTTTTTGAGAGCGCCAGCGGCGCGCGTGTCGCCACCGTCCAGATGGACAGCAACGGTCGAGCGCAGGCAACACTCCTACCCAACACGGCATACTACCTAGTTGAGACAACAGCGCCAGCTGGTTATATCCCCCTGCACGATCGCATTGCCTTTACCACGACGGATAACGGCGGATACGTCACCATTGATGAACAACCCGGCACCATTACCTTGCGCATTGTAAAGCTCGACGCCGCAACGAATGCAGGCCCCCAAGTTGGGGCTTCGCTCGCAGGAGCAGAATTCGTGTGCGTATCGCAATCAACCCCTGGATGGACACAAACTCTCAGGACCGATGAAAGCGGTCGAGCTACCCTCACCGATGTCCCCCTGGGAACCTTTACCATCTATGAATCGAAGGCGCCCGAGGGCTATTTGCCCTCCGGTGACAGTTGGTCTTACACCGTTGGAGCCGACCAACTCGGCGATTCAGGCGTGGTCGAGATCGAATCTCGCGTTTCCGATATCCCCATTGCGTTTGACCTTGAGATTTCCAAATTCAAGGACTACGGCAATAGCGATCAATCCGGCCTGGAGCAGCCGGCAGGAGATGTTGTCTTTGAGGTTGTCAGTAACAGCTCTCAGCAGGTTGTTGGCACACTGACTACAAACATCTATGGCTTTGCCTCCACCAAAGACCAGCCCGAAGCATGGTTCGGCACAGGCAAGCGACCAGCCGGTGTCCACGGAGCCGTCCCATACGACCGCGCCGGCTACACGGTTCGTGAGGTTCCGGAAACCGTTCCCGAGGGTTTTAAACGTGCGGGGGAATGGACCGTCGAGGCCAATCAGATTTCCGACGGCGCCGAGCTTCAATATATCGTGGACAACCACGCTCTGTCGACGCATCTCCAGATTGTAAAACGCGATGCCCAAACAGGCGCTTCGGTTCCCCTAGCCGGATTCACCTTCCAACTCCTCGACAGCAATCACAAACCTGTCTCACAAACATGCTGGTATCCAGCACATAACGTAATGGACACCTTTACGACTGACGCGACCGGCACCGTCACACTGCCCGAATCGCTCGTGCCGGGCACCTATTATGTACGCGAAACCTCGGCCAAAGAGCCCTATCTTGTCGGCGGAGAGATCGAGGTAAACATACCCGCCGATATAAACCTAACGCCCGTTGCAATCGTCTCGTATTATGACCACGCCGCGACCGGAAACATCAGGATCGTTAAAACCGATGCCGTAGACGGCAGCAGCCTCGCGGGCGCCATCTTTGAGATCCGTGCCTCAGGTGATATCGTGCGCCCCGACGGTAGCATTGCCGCGCTCGACGGTGAGACTGTCGCTACCGTCACGACGGATGAAACTGGAGAAGCACGCGCGGACGACCTCCCGCTGGGATCTGGCACCGCACGCTACGAGGTTGTCGAGACTCAAGCGCCGACCGGCTTCTTACTCGACCGGACGCACCATATCGTCGACCTTACCTATGCCGACCAGAAAACACCCGTTGTGGAAGCACGGCTTAACGTATCCGACGATTACACCAAGGTTGATATCTCCAAGGTCGATGCAAGCGGAGAGCAGGAAGTGAAAGGCGCACAGCTCACCTTATATGGTCCCGATAAAACCGAAATAGACTCCTGGACCTCATCCGACAAGCCGCACCGCGTCGAACATCTTGCACCCGGCATCTACTCGTTGCGCGAAACGATGTCTCCGCGGACCTATGACCTTGCCGAGGAGATAACGTTTGAAATAAAGGATACGGGAGAAGTCCAATCCGTCGCGATGAAGGATGCGCCCATCGAGATCAAAGGACAGGTCGACAAGCGTCAGGAACTTGTCCAACCTATCGGGAAGGGTCTGTTGGCTAACGGCGATGGAAAAAACCGCGCCGCGATGCAAACCAATACGGATGGGCTTTTCTCCTATACCATCGATGCTCGAAACGATTCCGCTACTTGGGTTGATGAGTTTACGATTACCGATGATCTTGAGTGCGCCAAAGACGGCACGGCGAGATTCGTCTCAATCGAAACCCCCGTCGCCATCGGCGACCTCAACGGTCTGTGCAACGTGTGGTATCGCACGACGCCGTTGGACTCGACAGACGTCGATGAGCCGGCAAACGCGACGCTTGACGATGGGCACGAAAATCCTTGGCTTGAGTCCGACGAAGTAAAAGAGAGTCTGGGTGAAGATTGCCGCCTCGTCGATTACGACGGCTGGCACCTCTGGAAGGCGGATGTCTCGACCACGGAATCCGCCACACTCGAGGCGAAAGAACTCGACCTTGCATCCAATACCGTCGTGACGGGCATTCGCATTGAATACGGTGCGGTAGCCGCCGACTTTACGACTCGAAGCGATACGGATTCTTGGACCCGTGATGATCTCAAAGATGAGCACGACGACCTTGACGATGCCAAAGCAATCCTTGGCACAGATGCTCGGGGCGCAGTCGTGCACATGCAGGCAACGTCGGCTTACACACCCCAAACTGCACTCACCAACAGCGCACGCGTCGATCTTTGCCGCAACGGCGGCGGCGATAAACTTGAGTCACATGACGAGGACAGTGTCATTCAACGCTGTACCCTACCGCAGGACCTACCGGCAACAGGATCAGCTCCCATCGCCGCTTGCATCACCGCGCTCCTGACCTCGGGTGCCGCAGCCCTATGGTTCGCTCGCCTTAGGTCAATCCCAAAGAAGCGCTAGCACGATGAAAAAGCGGACGAGCCAGTCCCCCGGCTCGCCCGCTTTCAATCATTTAAATCGCCGCATCTACTCTGCAGACGAAGATCCACCATCAACGATTGCTTGCTCGGACTCAGGAATCCCATCGGCACCCGTGCTCTGTTCTTGCTCCACCTCTTCGCTGATTGCGGAGGCGGGGGTCGAGCCCTTCGCGCCCACGATGTAGGCAGCTCCAAGCCCTAACGCAATGGCAATCAAGGTCAAAATCACGTAGACAGGCCAATGGCGCTTAATATACGAAAACACGTTGACTCCTTAGAGCTCCGTCTACGAACGGCGGATAACCTCGGTCACGACCTCGGATACCGTGGCAATGTTCGTCGGGTTGACATTGTGGGGCAGGTCGTCCTCGGTACGAGCGCAAGCCAGACGCGTGCCGTCCACGCCGGCGATGGTGAGGGCTCGGCGGCTCGCCTCGAGCGCGGCGTAGGCATCGGTCTTGGCATAGGGCATCTCGAGCGCGCCACAATCGACATGGAACGACTTGCACACCTTGCTGACCAGGTTCATGATGCGGCGATCGCCCTTGAGCAGCTGCTGTTCGCCCTCAACCGTCACCACCGAAAGCCTACCGGCGCCGACGGATTCAAGATTGATGAAGAAGACGCCGCGGAGCTTATCGCGATGCGAAGCCAAGAAGGCCTTCATACCGGAGCCATCACAATCCGAGGCGCCCGTTGCCACAAACCAGATATCGTGACCGAGCAGCTCATCGTCGCCCATAGAGGCGACAGCCGAGAGCATATCTTCGGAAGAAGCGCCGTCGGAAGACGTAGCGCCGCCCTTCCAGCCATCGTTATCGTCCTCGAAATTATCCCACGAACCGATGCCGCGACCGGACTTCTTGGCATCGTAATCGTCTTCGACGCCCAGCCAGTCACTCATGCTGTCCTGTTCGTTTTTCTTTTTACGACCGAACAGGCCGCCCAGGCCGCGCTTGCGAGACTTAGGTGCCGCAGGGGCGGGAGCCGAAATGGTCTCGATCGGCTGTGCGCCCGACGCAACGGGCATAGGAGGCGCAACGGGTGCCGATGTGGGTTCGGGACCCTGAGCGGTAGCAAAGGGGTCGTTGACCTGTGCGGAGGGATCGGGAAGGTCGAACAGCGACGTGCGAGACGCAACGTTTGTCTGCTTCATCGACGGCAGCGACGGATCGGGAACCGAAGCCAGCGGAGACGAGGAGGGTGCAGGCGACGGTGCCGACGCCGGATCGGGAACATTCATCTGCGGACGCGGCGATGCTTGGGAGGAAATCTGGGCCATAAGGGAATCGACCGTTTCGTCCTGAGTGGGAGCGACATCGGCAACCGTGGCACCGGAACCACTCGGGATCGGCATGGTGAAAATCTGCGTGGAGTAAGGCCTCGACCCATCTGTCTCGGGAGCCTCGGAAACCGCAGGCACTTCCTCCTGCTCGACCTCGGTCGAATCACCTTGATCGGCTGCCGCGTATTGCTCTTCGTCACAGTTGACCTCGACGGGCTCGTGCCCGGCGACATCTTGGATTTCGGCAGCATCAATAGGCTCGTCATCGTCTGCCGCGTCGCCCTGCTCATCGGAAACAGGAAGGGGCTCGGCAATCGCGGTGCCTTGCTTTTCAAACGTTATCGTGGAATCGAACTGCGCGGCATCAAACGACATGGTGCTATCGACGTGCTGCTGAGCCTCAAAGGACGTTGTAGCTTCGGCGGCGTCGACAGGCACGGACTGCATAGCCTCGTTCTGCTCGAACTCTTGCGCCGCGCGCTCACGTGCCGCCTCGGCTGCCTGCTGCTGAGCGATAGCCTCCTGCTCGGCAGCCTCGCGTGCGGCAGCGCGCTTCCCCTCGAAATCGTCGACAAATTTCCTGCCCTTTGCAAGCGCACCCTTAAAGAAGTTGGAAGCGCTGGCGCCAATCGAAGAGAACGCGGATGCAATATCGGCATGGGGCGTTGCCGCGGGAATCTCGGCCGAGAAATCAGTATCGCTCTCGTAAGACACGCGCCTCGGCTGTTCAGCGTAATCGTCGTCAGGCTCGTCCGTAACGTCTTGCGCCGGCGCGGCGGGAGCCAAAATGTCCAGTCCTGCCGCGGGATCGATCGCGGACACCGCCTCGGGCTCGGCAACGGCAGCGGCAACCGCGGCAGACTCATCATCCACGGCGACAACGGGCGCAGATGCAGTCACGACGGGGGCAGGCTCGGGCTCAAACGTCGGCTCCTCGCCTTCCTCGTAATCGAGCGTGCAGGACTCGGGAAGCATTCCGAGCGCACGGATGGCATCCGAACCAAAGCGGATGTTGCCGGCGGCATTGCGATAGAGCCTGGGCTCGGGCTCGGCCGCGACAGGCTCCTCCGCCGGCTCGGCAGTGGGAACCTCGTCATTGAACTCTTCGGCCTGGACAGCCTGATTCTGATCCTCGGGCACGATGGCGCCAATCAGCGTCTCGTCGGCAGACGCACCCTCAAAGCCCTCGATCTGCTCGTCGAAAGCCTCGCCCTGTTCGGGCTCGGTCTGAGCGTCGGGAGCAATCGGCTGACCGAACTCGTCCTCGGCGTAGGTAGGCTCTTCATACTCGATGGTGTTGCCGTAGTCGTTTTGCTGTTGGGCCGCGGCATACTCCGCTGCTGCGCGCGCCATCTCCTCGGCACGACGCTTCTGCTCCCCAAAATAGGTATCGAACGGAACATCGTCGGGAAACTCGTTTTCGCCCTGGAAGGGAGCAACGTTGTCCATAACGCCGAGCATAGCGGCGACAGAAGACTTGTTGCACACTGCGCCGGACGTATAGGGAAGCACAAAACGGTTAGAAATGATGTTTGCCGCGTTGGCGAGCGCAACGAGGGAAGCGAGGATCGCGACAATCCACAGCAGAACCTTGAGCGCGCCGGGGAGCGGCAGGATACGCAAGATGGCAACGGCAGCAGGGGCAACCGTGGCAACGGGCAACAGCTTGGCGATGAGCGCACGATACGAAGCATAGGGCTCGCGGGCGAGCAGCTCAGCACGGGGAGAGTCGTAGTGTGCGACAACGACCACCGGGCGGTTGCGCGGAGACGCGAGCGGGCCCGAGGCCTTGTGGTAGGCGATGACATTTTGGCTCACGCCCGTCTTGCCCAGGCGCGAAACCACGGGATGGCCCGTGCGCTCGAGCACGTAAAGAACGGCACCGACAATGGCCAGCAAGGTGCCGACCAAGCCGATGCCGCCGCCGATGCCCATCAGCAGGGCGCCGGCAAACGCAAGAATACCGGTAACGGCAAATGCCAACCTGCTGGGCGCCGGGGCATTGAACTCCTGAACCTCGGGATCAAAGCCGTGGTTGCGGAAGATCTGAGCGATATCCTCGGCAGCCAAGCGCTCTTCTTCGCTGCATGCCGGCGTGATGCCGGTGTTCTGCAGCAGGTGGTTAATATAGTTCTGGGTGTTCGCCATGTGCGCTCCACATCCATAATCCGACAAATAGGCCCAATGCATGCACATTAGAACCGTATATAGTCGAAAGTATACCCCGAGCGAGCGCAAACGACCGAATTCGGGCCATCTTAACGCCCCGAGCGGACAAGGATATAGCCTAATCTCCATATCGGACTAAAATCATGGCAGCAAACCACCTTCTCATGCGAGGACTCTATGACGGCAAGCGACGCGACCGCGACAATTAAAAAGGGGAATTCGGAGCCCAGTTTCGATAAAACGGCTCAGCGCATCCTCAATCTTTTCTTTGTGCTCAACAGCTCCCCCGAACCGCTGACGACCGAGCAGATCGTCTTGGATTCTGACCTGGGATATGGCTCGGGCAATATCGACTCGGATAAGCGCAAGTTTCGGCGCGATCGTGACAAACTGCTCGAACGCGGCATCTTAATCAAGGAGGTTCGCCCCGCCGGCGCGCAGGAGACCGAGGAAAGCTCATGGACAATCGACCGCGAGCACACGTTTGCGGCAGGCGGCCTCATCACCGCAGACGACGCCGATATCCTGCTCAACGCTATCGACCAGACAATAGCGGCCGGCTCATCCACTTTTGCCGCGCCGCTTGCCGATATTCGTTCCAAGATTGCCTACCTCACCGGCAGGACGACGGCGGACGAAGCACCGATCCGCCGCTCTCCCACCGTCGATGCGGTATGGAGCGCCTTTGCCGAGCGATGCGCACTGCGATTTTTATATCAGAACGGACGCGGTGAGCAGAAAGAGCGTACCGTCTGCGTCTACGGCATGTTCGAGCGCGAGGGCGTTGCGTACTTCTGCGGCCTCGACAATGCCACCGGCGACATCAGGACATTCCGCTGCGACCGTATCGTTCGCGCTTGGCGTCCTTCGAAGGCCTACGCCATCCCTGCAGACTTCAATCTCAACGACTACCTGTTCTTTGAATTCGATTTTGCCGACCGCCCGCCCGTTGCGGCTACGTTCTCGTTCGCCCCGCAGACGCAGATCGATATGATCAACGGCCTCACGCGCGGGCGAGGTGAGCTCGCACACACCGATTCGGGATGGACTTGGACCGTTGACGTGCGCGATCTTGAAGCCGCCGCCTCATTTTGCATGGCCCACGCCATGGACGGCATGAGGCCCATGGCCCCCAAATCGCTCAAGCAGGCGTGGAACCACCTCATTGAAAGGACGGTGCACGAGCATGCCCGTGCGTAAACTCACCAGCGAGCAGAGGCTCTCGCGCGCCATCGACATTATGGAGGCCCTCTACGCCGCCGGCGAGAGCGGCATGACACGAACCGAGATTTGCAGTCGCTTTGACATCACGGGGGCGTCGCTCGACGAGATTCTCGAGATCGTCTCGACGCTCGCGGACCGAGAATCGGGTGCGCGTATCATCTGCGAATGCCACGGCGAGCGCGTGGTCCTCACCGGTGACGCCGGGCGTGTACTACCGCTGCGCCTGAGTGCCGCCGAGGGCGCTGTGCTCAACCACGAACTTGAATCGTTGGGGATCGAGCCCCAGGCGGCGGCTCGAATTCGACATGCTCTTCTACCCGAAGAGCTCGGCTATAACCAGCACGTCTTTGATACCGTCAACCACGGGTCGCACTGGCAGCAGCTGAGCTGCGCCATTCAGGACGGCGTTCGCTGCCTCATCTCGTATCGTTCGATGGACGATGCACGGCCACGCGAGCGTCTGGTCGACCCCTTGCGCATTACGGCAAACGGCGACCAAACATACCTGATTGCCTGGGACATCGCGGTCGATGAGCAGCGCACCTATCGCATGGATAAAATCGAGGGACTCACCTTGACGGAAGACTCCGTCGTGCCTCACGCACCGGACGTTGCATCCCTCCACGATTCCCTTGCCCGGACGCAGCGTAGCGCAAAGCTCTTGATGCCATTCGATATGGCGGAGCATCTGGACTGGGCCGGCATTACCCTCATCGAGTGCAACGGGACAGACATGGTAACGGTAACCGTGCATTACGGCTCCGAGCGTTGGCTACTGAGCCAGATAATCGCAGCGGGCGGAGCCATCCGCATCTTGGATGACCCCACCCTGTCAAAGCGTCTGTGCGATATGGCAAAAACCCTCGTCTGTCCGCTTTAGCGCCGCCGCTCGTGGCGTGCGCGCCACAGTTGCAGATAGTGACCGATCTGCGTCGATTCGATGCGCTGGTAGGAGCTCGTGGGCAGCGACGTTAAGAACTTCTTTCCGTAGCCCTTCGTCACCAGGCGCGGGTCGGCCAGAATCAGCACGCCGCAGTCGGTCGACGAGCGGATAAGGCGGCCGGCCGCCTGCTTGACCTCGAGCACCGCCTCGGGCAGCGAATAGCGCGCCCAAGCGCGGTCTTCGCGCAGGTTGCGCTCGCACGAGAGCGGGTCCGTAGGGCTCGAGAACGGCAGCTTGGGAATGATGACGCAGCGCAGCGTCTCGCCGCTGGCGTCGAATCCCTCCCAGAAGGCCTTAAGCGCAAAAAGCGATGAGGTCGGCTCGTTGATAAACCGGTCGCGCAGGCGACGAGGAGATGAGTTGCGCTGCTGGCAGTTGAGCTCCAGACCCGCACGGGCCATCTTGGGCTCAACGCGGGCGTACAGGTCTTCCATGTCGCGCCGATTGGTGAACAGCGTGAGCACCGATCCGCCCATGGCAAGATGGGCGTCGACCAGCACGCGCTCGAGCGCCGTAAGATAGCTCTCACGATCGCGCGGATCGGGGATATCGCCCGCAACGACTACAGCCATGTTCGAATCGAAGTCGTAGCTCGAGTCCAAGTGCAGCGATGAGGATGTTGAAGCACCGATGCGATCGAGGCCGACCGCGTGGTTAAAGTGTTCGAAGCTTTTGGACACCGTCATGGTCGCCGAGGCAAAGATAGCCGTGTGAACCTCGGGCAGCCACTCGGTCGCCAAGGCCTCGCCAATGTCGATGCGCTCTGCGGTCATTGACTCTCCGCCGGCACGCAACCTGCGATTGACCTGCAGCGAATACACGTAGTGTTCATCGGTGCCATCAATGATGAGTTTGAGGTTCTCGGCCAGCTCGTGCAGGCGGCGCGAGATATCACCCAGGTCGACAACAACCTCGGGCTTGTCGGCGGCGACGGCTTGCACCAGCGCGTCGACGCTCTTGTCAGCTTGTTCCAATGCGTCGATGCCAGTGTAGGCCGACTGTAAGAAATCATGCCAGTCGTCAGATTCGCGCAGCTCGGGGCCAATCCATAGATTGGCATTGTCATAGCCCCCACGGGCACGGCGACCGAGCTCGCGAACGCCATCGAACACGCCGGCGATCGCCATGCTCGCGCGCGCAACCGTCGACGTCGCCTTGGCAGTAAGGCCCAGATAGAGCGTAGAGCCCTCGGAGGTTGCCAAATCACGGGAAACCTGGCTTAGCGCGCCGGTGCTCGAGCCACCCAGACGCTCAAACAGAACGCGTGATTCGTCCGCCGATACCACGCGCGCCCATTGACGGCGTGCCTCGCGCTCGATGGAATGGGCCTCGTCGATTACCCAATGACGAATCGGGGGCAAGATTCTGCCCTCGGCCGCAACATTGCGGAACAGCAGGGAATGGTTGGTGACCACCACATCGGCATGCGCCGCGCGACGGCGGGCGCCGTGGACTAGGCATTTATCGGGGAAAAACGGGCATAGGCGACGGGCGCACTCGCGCGACGCCGTCGTAAAGTCGGGACGGTTGACGCTGCGCCAGCGAATGCCGAGCGAGTCGAGGTCGCCATCGGCCGACTGACACACGTACGCCATGATGACCGCGACTGCCGTAAGCGTGTCGGCAGGATCACGCTTAGTCGTAATTTCGACTTGGCCGCGGCTCATGCGCTCAAGCTTGCGCAAGCATGGATAGTGGTCATAGCCCTTGAGGGCGCAAAACAATAGGCCTCCGTCCAGCTGCTCGGCAAGTTTGGGCAGCTCGTGATACATGAGCTGGTCGGCAAGATTATTCGATTTAGTCGCGATACCCACCGTGATGTTGTTGCGGCGCGCGGCCTCGGCAAAAGGCACCAGGTAAGCCATCGATTTGCCGACGCCCGTCCCCGCCTCAATCACGCGATGCGTTCCCGTAACGAGCGCGTCACGGACCTCGAGCGCCATCGCGATCTGCTCATCGCGCGGCTCGTACGTGGGATACATGCGATTAACCAGGCCGCCCGGGGCATAGTCCGCCTCGATTTCCTCGCGGCTCGGCATCTTAAGGACCGGTAGCTCGTCCGCATCAACGCGATCATCGGCCCGATCGGCCTTAAGAACGTCGGCGCGGGCGGCGCTGAGAGAGAAGATGGAACCGGGGTTCTGTCCCGCCAAGAAGGAGAAGATGGGACGATAGGACCAGGGTACGTCGGGGTACATGTCGGCCAGGCGCGCCATCAAGCCCTGAGGCAAGTCGGTGAGCGCCACGAGTAACACGCGCCACACACCACACAAGGCGTCGACATCGGCGTTGGCGCGATGCGACACCGAGTCGCAGCCAAACAGGTCGGCCATGAAAGACAGCTTATGCGAGGCCAGGCGCGGAAGCGCGATGCGCGACAGTGCCAACGAATCGATCCAGATGTCACTGACGTTGACGCCGCCCTTGACCGACTCGATAAACGAGCGGTCGAAGGTGGCGTTATGTGCGATCACCGGGCAGCCGCCGACAAAATCGGCGAGAGCGGCGACAGCCTCAACGGCCGACGGGGCATCTGCCACATCGGCGTTTGTAATGCTCGTGAGCTCGGTAATCTCGGCGGGAATCAGCTGCTTGGGATGCACGAAGGTATCGAAGCGATCGACAACCTCGCGGCCCGAAAGGCGAGCCGCCGATATCTCGATAAGCTCGTTGTCCTGCACCGAAAGACCCGTGGTCTCGGTATCGAGGACGATAACATCTTCCTCGATGAGACCAAACGCTTGGGTTTTGGCGCGCTCGGCAAGCGTGGCATAGGAATCGATGACAAACTGCGGCGTTCCCGACGAAACAGCGTCCTCGATTAGCATGCAACGCCCGCTCGACGAAGCCCCATGCGAATCAGGCTGTCACAGACCTGCGGGAACGTCATGTCATCGGTGTGGCGAATCTCATCCGGATACAGCGACGTATCGGTCATGCCGGGAATCGTGTTGGTCTCGAGGATAACGGGGCCGTCCTCGCTCACGATAAAATCGCTGCGCGAGATACCCAGGCAACCGAGGGCCTTGTGAGCGGCACAGGCAAGCTCCTGGGCACGAGCGTAGTTCTCGGGCGAAATCTGCGCCGGAATGCGATGGATGTCCGTAGGGTCGACATACTTCACGTCCAGATCGTAGAACTCGCAGTCCTCGGGCTTACGGATCTCGACAATCGGCAGGGCGCGCACGTCATCCTCGCCGTATACGCCGACGGTGATCTCGGTACCCTCGATACACTTCTCGACCAGCACTTTGTCGCCAAACTCAAACGCCTTGGCGATAGCCGCAGGCAGCTCGGAGGGCTCGTGGACCAGGGAAATGCCATAGCTGGAACCGTTGACGGCCGGTTTCACAAAGCAACGCTCGCCACAGACCTCGACAACGTGATCGATATCGACTTCATCGCCCACTTCGAGCGCAAGGCCGGGGGCAATGGGAATGCCCGCCTTGGCGTACAGGAGCTTCGAGACCTCCTTGTCGGCACCGCAGGCGCTCGCGAGCACGCCCGAGGCCGTGTAGGGGATACCCAGGGTCTCCATGGCACCCTGCATGGCGCCATCCTCACCGCCGGCGCCGTGCATGGCGATAAATGCCACATCGAATCCGCCGGTCGCCATGGTTACCATAAAGTCATCAGCGGCCGTGTCAAGCAGCTCCACCGAGGTGTAGCCGGCTTCCTTCAGTGCCACCACAACGTTCTTTCCCGAATCGAGCGAGATCTCGCGCTCGGCGGAATGACCGCCCGCCAAGACCGCTACGTGCATGTTCTCTAGGCTTTTACCCGGCATGGGCAGACTCCTCCTCTATAATTTCTGCAGCTGATACCATATTGTAGCGATACCCTCTACGTTTCCCCAAAATCGAAAGGCTTCCATGAATCCCAGGACTAAATCTCAGGACATTCGCGACTTGAGCCAAAACGATATTCGCGAGCTCGTGGCCGAACTTGGCCAGCCCGCCTTCCGCGCGAAGCAGCTCATCGAATGGGTCTTTGAGAAGAACGTTTGTTCGTTTGACGATATGACCAACCTCCCCAAGGCTTTCCGCGAGCAGCTTAAAGAGGCTTTTGCCTTTGATACGCCGACTGAACTCACCAAGCAGGTTTCCAAAGATGGCTCGCGCAAGTATCTGCTCGAGTACCACGATGGCATTTCCGTCGAGACTGTCGGCATGCCCCGTCGTAACAAGCTTTCCGTCTGCGTTTCCACCCAGGCAGGCTGCGGCATGGGCTGCGCCTTTTGCGCCACCGGTCTCAACGGCCTCAAGCGCTCTCTGACCGCTCAAGAGATCGTCGACCAGGTGCTTCATGTATCCAACGACTTTGGCGAGCGTGCCACAAGTGTTGTCTTCATGGGCCAGGGCGAGCCGTTTGCCAACTACGACGAGGTTCTCAAGG
>ERZ1034984.2289-NODE-2289-length-15683-cov-7.814500_pt1 | contig 15683 bp, 16 predicted proteins | sample MGYA00520589_ERZ1034984 | MGnify/ENA primary metagenome ERZ1034984 (study PRJEB33766, sample SAMN09781790) | gut metagenome | biome: gut microbiome | host: Homo sapiens | place: Madagascar | study: EMG produced TPA metagenomics assembly of the PRJNA485056 data... | reverse complement strand
GCCCGCGATGGCCGCCGGGGTGGCGGAAGCGTCGTATCCGGCGAGCGGGCGGAGCGTGACGGCCACGTCGAAATCGACGTTCACGGGGCGCTGGAAACGGACGGTATTCGCAGCGCCATATGCGTCGATAACGGAAACGCCCGTGCCGCCGTGCGTGCCGCAGCCGACGGGCTTGCGGTTGAAGATCGTCTCGGCGATGGCCGCGTCGCCGCCGCCCTCGACGACGCAGCAGACGGAATGGCCGGGCACGCCGTTGGAGTCGGTCTGCGAGGAATCGTTTTCATAAATTTTCACGCGCGTTACCTCGCTCAGCGCGCGCAGCGCGCCTTCGAGCCCTTCACGCATGGAGGCGGACGGCTGCGCCGTGGAAAGGGCCTGCCGGGCGCGGAGCTGCGCGTCGGTTTCGGCGACGGAGCCGGGCGTGGCGGGCGCTTCGTTGGAGACGGAAGTCCAGCCGAGCTGCGGGGTCATGATGCGGGTGAGGGTTTCCTTTCCGGCGACAACCTGCCCATAGCGGCGGCAGGTGGCGGTGGCGGAAGCGGTTCCGCCGTCGCCGATGACGACGGAGGCGGGCAGATCCCACAGCGTGCCGGACGCGTCGGCAATGACGCCGTTTGCGACGGTCGTGCCGGGCGCACCGGTGAGCGTGACGGCGGCGAAGGACTTCGTGGCCTGCTTGCGGGCGATTCCGTTGACGGCGGCGATCGCGTCCAGCCCGGTTCCCACAGACGTTGCGGGGCTGTGCGCGTCATACGCCGCGGCAGCGGCGCAATAGCTGTCGAAAGCCGCCTTGGCGAAGATGCTGATGAGCTGATAATCCTGCGAATCGCTGCCCAGATAGATATCCTGCCCGAAGATGGTTTTCGCGCCGTCGACGATATAGGCGAGAACGTCGTTGTAGGTCGGGTAGTGGTAGCCCGTGGAATCGATATAGGGGCGGAAGTAGGGCATGTCAGTAACTCACCTCCACGGTGGTTTCTCCAAATTCAGTCTGCACGCTGCAGCGGAAATGGTATGTCCGTCCTTCATACCAGCTCTGGCTGTTGGACGTGCCTGTTACATGCAGCGTATCCGTAATCCTATCGATGAGAATCAGATCGACGGCCGTCCGCTGCGCGTCGGTACACGGCCTGCCCAGAATGCGCTGAAAGAGCGGGAGGCCATCCTGAGGGCGTTCCCACCATTCGCCGCGCAGCAATTTAAGGCGAGTCCGGATGGACTGGGTGACGGCTTCAAGATCGGTGAGAAAAGCGTTCGGGCCGCTGCCGAAAACCATATCCCCCGCGCCGTCCAGCCGCCGGTATTTGACTGAAGCCATAGATTCACACCTTTCGTATTCAGCAGATAAAATGTTACAGAAAAAATTTGAGAGAGCCAAAGCCCTCTCAAATTCAAATCAAACCAAGCGATAGACCCAACGATCAAAACGCCTGCCACAATTGTTTCTGTCTTTTCCGTGCAAGGTCACAGCTCGGTTCCCTTTTCGAGAATCGCAAGATATTCCTGAAAATAGTATTCCTTGTTTCGCTGTTTATCGGGCACGGCGTCAAACAAGATACCAAACTCACAGAAATCTTCCAGCATCGTACCTGCAGTCGGACTTGTTACGTTAATCCTTTCCATCACGCTTTTCCTTGTAATGATCGGCTCATCAAACAGGCAGTCCAGCAGCTGCTGATAGTTGCCCGTATTGCCTTTCTTATCATGAATCAGCTTCGCATAGCTTTCTTTCATTTGGATGATCGCCTTAGCAGATGCCGTTGCCTCATCTGAAACCTCCGCAACGCCCTTCAGAAAAAATTTGACCCATTTTTCCCATTCGCCCTGAAGCCGCACCTGCATCAGCAGATCATAGTATTCGCTCCGATGCTGCTTGAAGTAGTAACTGAGATACAACAGCGGCTTTGATAAAATCCCCTGCTGACAAAGCCAGAAGGTGATAAGCAGTCGCCCCATTCGACCGTTGCCGTCAAGAAACGGATGAATGGTTTCAAACTGCGCGTGAATCAGAGCGATTTTGATCAGCGCGGGCATAGGCGTTTCATCATAAATGAAACTTTCAAGCGCATTCATGGAAAGTGTCATCTGGTTTGCAGGGGGCGGTACAAAGGTTGCTGTTGCAAGCGTACAGCCTGCAGGGCCAATCCAATTCTGCGTTTTGCGAAATTCTCCCGGATTTTTGTTTGCCCCCCTTACCCCTTCCAGCAAAACCTTATGAATCTCCCGAATCAGGCGCAGACTCAGCGGTAATTCGTTAAGGCGTTCCAGGCCCCAGTTGATGGCGCGAACGTAATTTACTACATCTTCAACGCTGCCTCGCTTTTCTTTATCCGTTTTATCATTCACATTCAGAACGTCAACAAACGATGCCTGTGTTCCTTCAATTTGAGAGCTTAGGATCGCTTCCTTTTTGACATACATCGCAAGAAACAAATCCGGATTCGGAAGGACCTGAATAATGCCGTCAAGCCGTCCAAGTTTTCGATCGGCAAGCGAGAGCAAAGACTGCATTTCATCATCTATCACAACAGGCGGCACAGGCGGGAGATTATTGGGCACGAAGGCAGTATAGCCGGTTTCCGACAGCACAAGATTCCCGGCCCGATTACTGGTTAGCTGCATAGAAAAAACCTCCGCTGCAAGAATTTATGTAAAGCAGATTTTAATTACGGCAGGGTTGTCTCGCCGTAACTAAAAAAATTATACGTTTTTTTTAATTAGAAGTCAATCTCTATGCTGCAACTAAAGCACCTTTTAGATACGCCCCAAGATCAGCGCGTTATCCCGCGAGCGGCCCGGTTTTTTCGCTGCCGGAGGTGACGCCAGAATGGATATGCTGCCGGTACTCCTGTCCGTTGATGGTGAAGGAAGGCGACTGGATGCTGACGCTGGTTTCGGCCTCGAGCTGCGTCTGCTTCGCCTGCGAGGTGAGCAGATCGCCGAGGAACTGATGCGTGCTGCCCGCCTTCCCATCCGCGCCGGGTTTTCCGGCGGTCAGGCTGCCGGTGATGACGCAATCGCCCGCGATGGTGACGGTGCCGCTGCCGACCTCGATGTAGCAGCTGCCGGAATCCTTCATGAGGCGCGCGCCGCTGGTTGGCCACTTCCCTTTGATCTTTTTCGGCTGCGACCAGACGCCCATGATGGCGACGCCATCGGACAGATCATGCAGGCGGCTTTCGGCCTGCGGCTGCACGCCGCCCGACTGCCACCAGCCGTCGATGCAGCGATCGCAGAAAACGACGAGGCATTCATCGTTCTCCTTGATGGGCATGAGCAGAGAATAGCCCCCGGCATGCGGAAAGCAGACGGGCACGTCGTGCAGCTCCGGGATTTCCCGGTCTTCTGTGATTTCATTCCCGAAGGCGTCCTTCGATTTGACCTTCTCCATGACGGCAATCTGTACATTGACGGTCTGCTGATCGGGATCAAACTTTTTGACGATTCCGGGAAAAGCGACGCGGAGATTGGCGAGCTTATCATCCTCGGAGGCACCTGCCGCGCTCTGCGCGGTCGATTCAAAAATGGCGTCGTTGACGGCCTCGAAGTTGACATACCAGGTATCGCCGCGCGTATCGCCCTCATAGGTGAGCTTATTGATGCGGTAATTGCCGTCTGTGGGAAGGGCGGTGATTTCGGTTCCCTTCGAGGCTTCTTCCTCGACGACATACTCGCTGGAAACGTGAATCATCTGGTTCAGCTTCAGGCGCGGATCAAGAAGGCACTGGCCGCTGATGCCGTATTCCGTCTGTTCAGGCGTGCCGATCAGGCCGGTATCCGGCCGCAGGTCGGGGCCTTCTCCGGCGGCATAGGAAGCGGAAACGATGTTGATTTCTCCATCATCGACATAGAAATGCGCGTCGTTCGACACGGCCACGCGGTGCAGATAATAGCGCGTGAGGCCGAAAAGCGTTTTGGCGCGCGGCAGCGGGGAGTTTTCAATATCCATCGTGCCGACGCCATACCCGGCGGCGCAGAGATCGACCACATCCTGATGCGTAGCGCCGGCGGCGAGCGTTTTGGCGACGAACGCGCTGGTCAGCAGATGATCGCTATCCTGACAGACGAGCTTGAGATACGTATCGGTCGAATCATCCTTGCCCTTGATCCACTGAATGATTTCAGCATTGAAGATCAGGCCGAAGGCGCCGTTTTCATAGCCCGCCTCAATGATCACGCCATCGCCCTTGGAGACGATGGCGTTGAGGGTTTCGGTGGCGAGGTTATAAATTTTGATGATGGAATAGTTCGGCTCTTCATCCATGTTCTTTTCGACGCTGAAGGTGCAGCGCAGCGCGCTGACGTCGAGGGCGGTTTCGCCGGTACGGATGAGGATGCGGCATTTACGCTTCCACTGCAACAGAATCCCCCCAATACATTTCAAACTCGGCGGCGAGGTTCATCAGCCCCGGATGGTCTGTCGAAACATCCGTCAGCGGGCGGATGGCGCAGGAGCCGATGCCGAGATATTCCATCTGCCGGAAAAGGTCTGCCGCCGGAAAATCGCCGGTGAGCAGCGGAACGCCGCAGACGATGGGTTCATCGCCCGCAGCGTTATATACGTCCATCGTCCAATATTCCCCGATGGGGTTATAGCGGAAGAAAAGCTGATACGTGACGCGCGACGCAAGATCGAGCTGCACGTTCATGGTGTTATTCTGCTTGCGCATTAAGGGCACGGACTGCCATGCCATAACGGTTCACCTCGCTGTGCGCTTATTTCTTTTTGAAGACGTTGTTCTTGATCCAGTTCCACGCGCTGCTGATTCCGTTCTTTGCGGTCTGTCCCGGCTTGCTGTTGACAAGATCGTTGAGAATGGAAGAATTTGTCTTCGAACCCTTGCCCCCGCTCCCCTTTCCCGGGGAAACGACCGTGGTGTTGGCCGTGCCGGAAATATTCTCCTGCGAATAAATCCACGACAGAAGCGCATCCTGGCTGACCTGCCCGGAATCGGACTCCGCATTGGCATAGGTGATCTTGCTGGACGAGCAGGTTTGCTGAATGGTCATGGTGGCGACGGTGACGCGCTGAATTGCGCGCAGCGTCACGCTGGCGCGCAGGCCGAACATGGTCTTTGCATCATCGGACACGGAGACGGAAGTGATGAGCATGGACGGATAGGTGTGCAGCTTGGTGACGAGCGTGACCGGCTCGCGCGCCTGCGCGATCTGGCGCAGAAGATCATAGGCGGTGATGGAGCGCCCATCGGAATTGCCGAGCGCAGCATCGGAATACGGCGTGCCGGACTCGAAATAATAGCGCGAGGAATGGACGTCGGAAAACCCGACGTCCATTGAAACCTCGTCCGGATCGACAAAGGCATGATCGGCAATCGACGCGCCGGACTGCACAGGATGTTCCGTGACCTGCACGGACAGGCTATGGGAGACGGTAAAGACGGCGTCGAAATAATATTCGTTGCCGTCGGCGTCGCGCAGGAGCGTTTTCTGGATCTGGTTCAAACAATCGCCCCTTTCATGTTATGAATCATGCGGCGGGTCAGGATGCGTTCGGTGGCGCGCGCCGTCGCGCCCGCGTCCGTACCATAGACCGTCATATGGACGGGGGCCTGCACATTGTTGGTGCGGGTATTATAGGTGCTGCCCTGCGTAAGATACGACGCCTGCGCATATGCTGGAGCGTAATTGGCGCCATAGCCTCCCCCGCTGCCGAGCACGGCGTTGGCATTGACGAGCGACTGCGCGCTGATTCCCATATAGCCGAGGGTATCGCGCAGCAGCTCAAGCGCGCGCTTTGGCTTGGTGAGCGGGATGATGGCTTCGGGCGCGTTATTCTCGCCGACGGTAACGTGCGACTGGTTCCAGACGAAGCCGCCGTTGGAGTAGGCAAGGGTTGTATTGCCCGAATGCAGACCGCTATGGCTTCTGGTATACGCATACTGCGCAGAGACCGCGGAAGCGGCCGAAGCGGCGGAGCTTGCAAGCTGCGACATAGCGGCCGACACGATCTGCGAAATTTGTGCAACGGTGCTCATGACGGAATTCCCGGTGGTCTGAACGGAACTGGTGACATTCTGCCCGGCAGCCTCCGTAGACTTTTTCACGCCGTCCCGCATTTCGACGGTGTGCTTTTTCATCTCGCCGGAGCTGTCCTTGAGCTTTCCGGCCGCGTCGGAAGTATCATCCGCGGCGGCAGAGGTATCGTCGGCGGCCTTCTCAGCATTCAGGCCATATTTGCTGTACGTTTGCAGCATTTTTTCAAAGGCGGCGTCGTTGTAGTTGGAGTTTTTCCAATCCTGCATAAGCCGCTGCTGCGTAACGCCCTCAACGTTAAAGCCGCGCGCCTCCGAACCGCCCTGAAACAGCTCGCTCATGGCTTCGCCAAAGCCGTCGAACTTGTCGCCAAGCTCATCTTTCATCTCGAGCAGCGCTTCTGCGGTTTTCTGCGTATTATCGCTGACCTTTTCGCTCAGGATTTTTTCACTGTCACGATTCGCATACATCATCCCGCCGACTGTGCCAACGGCAAGCAGCGGGACGCCAACAGCGCCCGCAACCGCCTTGCCGCCAGTAAGAATCGCGCCGCCAATCTTCCGAAGAAGGCCGCCCGCGGCGGCGCCTCCCACACCGGCGGCAGCGCTTCCGCCCCCAGCCGCCGCCTGCCCTGCCTTGCCGCCAAAGAGCTTGAAAAGCTGCGGGAAATTCTTCGAGAAGATCGACTTCCCCGCGCCCGCCAGACCGCCGCCAAACAGGCCCATGAGCGTATTGACAAACCCGGCCACTTTGTCCAGCCCCTTCAGGGCCGCGATTGTGCCGAGCGAAATGGCGATACCCTTCAGAGCATCGTCGAGAATCCCCCATTCGTTCGCTTTGCTCAGAACGGTGTTGATCCACTGAAGAACCGTTGCAACGGTATCGGTGAGCGCCGCGCCAATTTCGACGATCCCTTCCACAAACGACGCAAAGCCGCTGCCATCGCCGACGTTATCGCCGGTAAACGCATCGACGAGCGCTGCGAACGCCCCGCCAAGCGCCGTGGCGATCTCTTTCACATTCTGCCACAGTTCGCCGAGCGTGCCCTTCGTCATGAGGTTATCGATTGCCGTTTTCGTTCCATCGGCAATCTGGGTGGCGATATCGAGCGCACTGCCGAGCGCGGATTCCAGCCAGCCGAACACGCCGCCGGTTTCCTCGCCGTTTTGCTGAAGGGTAGTGGAGGCGGACTTCAGCGCGGTGATGATCTTGTTCCAGATGGTATTGCCAACATCCGACCACGAAGCGGTTTCATCGCCGGTGATCCACGTTTTGATTTTACCGGTAACGAAAGCGCCCCAGCCCTTGATCGTATCCGCCGCAAGGCTCAGACCGTTTTTGATATCCAGCCAGATAGCCTGTCCGACCGCCTTCCAATCGGACCCGGTATCGCCGGTGATTTTATCCTTGAGCGGCTGAAGGAATTCATCAATGGAGATGGTTACGGACTTGAAGCCGGAAGAAATGTTATCCCAGATTTTCTGAGCGACGTCCCCCCAGGTTGCCTGTTTAAGGCTATTATAATCCTCTTCGCCCAGGAACAGCTTTTTCAGGTTTTCATTTGCGCTGCCGAAGCCCTTTTTTATGCCGTTCCAGATGGCCTTGCCAACGTCCGTCCAGCTGGAATCCTGATTATAGTTATCTCCGAGGATAAGCTGCTTGAATTTCTCGCCGGTATCTCCTGCCTGCTTCTTGATGGAATCCCAGATTTTATCGAACACATCGCCCCACGAAGCGTTGCCCAGCGCGTAATACTCTTCCTCGCCCAGAATCAGCTTCTTAATATCCTCGCCGAGCGTTTTAAACCGGCTTTTGATGCCGTCCCAAAGCCACGTACCAAGCTTCTTGCCAAACTCAACCCAGTTGGTCTTGCCGTTCTCGCCCTTTGATTCTTCCCAGAACGATTGAACCTTCTTAACAGCCTCGCCAATGGCGTCCCTGACCTCATTGAACGTATCAATGCACTTCTGCCAGACGCTGCCGAGAGCCGCCTCTCCGCCGTCGAGATACGTGAAGAAATCATCGAGCAGGACAACGACGGCGGAAAGCGCCGTCCAGATCCAGCCCAGCGGCCCGGCGCGGATGAGCAGAATCGCCGCGGAGGCGGCCGCCGCGATGAGCTTCACCTTATACGGAATCCGGTCAACAATCTTCCCAATCGCTCCGATGATGCGCAGGACGGAATTGATGGCCGAGGCGACGAACTTCATGGCCGTTGCAACGCCCGTGCTGATTTTGGGCATATTCTGCTGAATGCGAAGGCGGAAACTCTTGAGGGAATCGCTGATGCCCTTGAGCTGCCCGGCCGCGAGCGTTTTGAATTTATGGTTGATCCAATCGAGCACGTAAGTTCCGACGTATTTGAACTTCGTAAACTCGTTCATAAGGTTCCGGATGGTGTCGATGGCTTCGCTGCCTTTGGGCAGGGCCATTTCCTTGCCAAGCTGCTGCAGCTCTTTGGAAAGGCTTTGCAGGCGCGCATCCTTTTTAATCTGATCGGCGGTCGCGCCCATCGCCTTGAGGGCGTTGGTATAGGCGCGGGTGGCCTCAATGCTCTTCTTGGAAGCCTTTGCATCGCGTTCAAGCTGCAAATCCTTCTGATACATCTGGCTGACGAACTTCGCCATGCCGACGGCCGCCGCGCTCATCGCCGCGACATACGTTTTCACACCGGCCTGCGCTTTTTTCAGGGCGTTGTCAAAGGCGCTGGCGCTCTTTTCATCCACCTTAAAGCCAAGCGATACCAGATACTCCTTGATAACTTCGCTGGCAAGTCCGGCCATTTGTTCACCTCCCGGAAACGATAAAAAAAGCAGCCTCCCGAAAGAGTCTGCTTCATGGAAAAATGTATTGGTCTGTTGTTGTAATTCTCGCTTGACTGGCCTGAAATTCCTGATATAATAAGGACAGGAAGGCTGCTTGCCCTACCGTGGTGGCTTCGCCCCACCAAATGTGAGATTTTGCCGCTATGTAGCTGCAACTACATGGCGGCGCTTTTTATTTGTCCTGTTTAATCAAAACGACAATCAGGGACAAAACCGTAAGAACAACCATGAGAAGTTCATAATCGCTCATACGATCACCCCCTCTTTTGTATCGGAGGGGGATAGCACACCATGTAGGAACCTTCCTGCATGACATACTATATCAAAATCCACTGCAAAAAACAACAGGCAATCACATGATACCGGCATTCTGAATCTGCTTTTGCAGTTCTTCATAGCGGCGCTGGTTCTCACGCCTGACGGCCATGATTTCATGCGCGTCGAGCAAATCCCCGAGGGTATAGGTTCCATCCCACGTTTCATGCTGCCGCCACATGCCGTCGATCACGGGAGCCATCACGAACGCATCAACGTTTACGAATTCGACGGGGTTGAAGTCCGGGCTTGTTTCAGGATCGAACCCAAGCCGCTTGCGGCGAAAAAATCAGCCGCACCCCACGAAATAGCCTCCCAGCAGAGCTTGAGCGTAAGCGAGAGGTTATATTCCAGTCCTTCCACACCGTATGCGCCGGAATCTTCCATGCACCGGGCATAACCCATCGCCTTCTTCTGCTGGCACACCTTGAGGCACTTGCAAATCAGGCTGTCGATTTCTTCATCGGAGATCCCGTCAAGGCATTGAGACAGAACGCCGACGTTCTTCATCAGCGCGTCCGGATCGTTGCTGAGCGAGGACAGCATCGGAATCAGCGGAGTCATTTTCGAGAGAATCAGGCGCGCGATCTGCATACCGGTAACCGCGCTGAACTTTTTAATGCGATACGATTCGCCGTCGATTTCAATATCTTTATAAAGCTGTTCTGCCATGAGAGTTGTCCTCCTTGTTTGTCGCCCGTCAAATTGCTGCGCAATTCGCCGGGTACGGCGGCTGTGTAGCCCTGCGGGCTGTACTCGCCGCCTAGTCGGCCCTTCGGGCCTCCCTTTCCGTCGCCCCCGCCCTCGCCTTTGGCGGCGCGGGGGTACGCGGCGGCATATTTCCGCGCTTTGCGCTCCAAATTGCTCGCCGCTAGTCGGCCCTGCGGGCCTCCCTTCCTATCGCCCGCGCACAAGTGCGGCGTTCCCCCAATAAGGGAACGCCGCACTTTCGGTTCATGCTTGCGGGTTTACTGGTTTTCGATGATGCCGGAGAGGAACGACCACGAATTGTTCTGGCCGGTCTGCTGGAAATTGCTGTCCGGCAGCTTCTGGATGCAGGCGTTGGAGAAGGTGATGATTTCGCCGGTGGTGGTGTTTTCAATGGTGCCGTTGAACTGCGCCCACTTGGAAGCATCGGCGATAAGCAGCTTGGAATACGCGGCCTTCATCCACGCATTGCCGGACGAGGTCTGCTGAAGGGTGAAGCTGATCGTGCCGTTTTTGAGCACAATCTTGTTGGTCATGACGGAACCATCGTGCGCCGCTTCCTGCGAGCTGGCGTCATTGGCATAGGCGACGACGATAGAACCGACGCCCATGCCGGTCAGGACGCACTGGCCGATGTCCGGATGGTTGATGACGAAATTCGTCTGCGAAAACGAATAGGTGGAATAGGTCGGATTATTCACAGGTTCTTCCCTCCCTTAACGGTCGACGATCAGCTTGACGACGACGGATTCAATCGCACCGGCGAGCTTAAGCGCGACATAAAACGGCGGGGCCTTACGGCTCGCGCGCTCGGCCGCGGTCTGCTCATCGATGCTGTCGGACTGAATGAGATACCCTGCGCCCAGCGCATCGCCGGTCTTGAGGTTCAGCACTTCCGGGCCGTTCCACACGCCGGAAGCGAGGAAACCGGTCTGGACGGCCTTATCGCACTCGGCGGCAATCGCCGTCTTGATCTGCGTCATGCCTGCGTCGGTCTGCGGAACCTTCGTGGCCGTACGGGCCAGCAGATCAACGACGGAGCGCTGGATGTTGTAGGCAAGCTGGTCGATGCCGATGCGCACATCGAAATGCTCGCCGCTGGCCATAACGCCCTGCTCGAACACATCGTAGGTTTCGGCGCGCTGAAGATAGACGTTGCCGTTATTCCCCTTGAGCGCAGCGACCTGCGCGGCGCTGACGCCAGTGGTGGGAGAACAGCCCTTGAGCGCCTTATAGGCCAGCGTATAGGCGCTGTTGGCCGTTCCATCATTCGCTGCGAGGGCATAGCCCATCACGGCGACGGCCTTATAGCTGTCGGATTCGGCGTACACGCCGAGCGAGCGCTCATAGCCGAGGCCCTTCAAGGTTTCGAAAACATTGCCGGAAGCGCCGGAAAGCGTATCGCCATCGGCGGTATCGTAAAAAAGGACGACGCCGGTCTGCGCCTCGACCCAACCGGCGGCAGATACGATATCCGCTTTTTCAGCGCCGATCAGATAAGCGATATACCACGCGGAAGATTTTTCGCGGCACGCGGTGAGCGCGGCAAGATACGTTTCCGCGGTTTCGGCCGCGCAATAAGTAACCGTGATCGTATCGCCTTCCGCCGCATCGCCGGTGGGCGTTACGCCATACGCGGACAGCGTTGCCTTCGCGCCGCCGAGCAGCCAGTCGGTTCCATCATAAGCGAAGGTATATTTCCCGTTGGCATTATTCACCTTCTGGCCAAAGGTGGCCGCGGTTACGGTGGCGGCGGTTACGCCGGTTCCGGCAGCCACGGCTTCGGCGCTTTCAGTGACGTTGGAAGCGACATGGCGGCCGATCATGACCTTCGCGGGCTTCGGGGTCTGTGCAAAATAGATGAGCGCCGCCTTATATTCCGGAGAGGCGGCAAGGAATCCGTCGTCGAGCATCGTGTCGGCGTCCGTATACATGCGGACGCGTTCTTTCGTGCCGATGACGACGGAATTGCCGATGATAAGGCCGGTGTCGAATCCATTCCGCGCGGCGGGAAGACCGCTGAGGGAAACGGAAACATTGACGATGTTGTTCAGGTTAAGCGTCATGGAGCAAATACCTCCCAATCAAGGATTATCAACCGCCGGAGCTTTCACTTCGGCCGTTTCATAGTGCGCCTCGTTATATTCACGGCGGACGTATTCATACAGCGATATGGACAGGTCGGCGCGATCCCACCATTCGCTGTTAAAAAGTTCCGGAACGCGGACGGGCGCTCCGATGCCGGGAACCGGATAAAGGTTTTTCTCTCGAAGAAAAGCAAGATTTGCGCTGCGGTGCATTGCAAGCCGCACCCGATCGGCATGATCGAACGCGTTCGGGCCATAGAAGATCAGATAGCAGGTATGCACGCGCGTATAGCACACGATTTCCCGCTGCTGTGCGGAGGCCTCATCGTATTCATGCGTAATGTCCTGCAAACCGGCATATGGATCGGACGTATTCTCCGTGAGGCGAATGAAGCACACATCCTCGCCGCGCGTCCAGCCGGGATTGCTGCCGGGCTTGCCATAGACCGGCCACGAAACGCGGACGGCATTCTGCGGCGCTTGATCCTCCGGGTTCATGCCGAGGCAGACGACGACGGCGTGCCAGAGCGCATTTTCGAGCTGTTCCCGGCTGAGACAGACTTCAGACATGTCGTTCACATCCTTGCGGCATAGACTTCGTAATATCCGTGCGGGTTCCAATGCATGACGGAAGTGACGCGCCACTCGGCCCCCTGCCATGCAATGGTGTCGGTGTTCAGCACCTGGGCAGTGGTACGGATGACGACGGTTCCGCTTTCGCGGTCGCCTTCCGGAAGCTGCGAAAGCTGCTTCGGGCTTGCGGGCTGGATATTTCCAACGGCGCTGAGGGTTTCCTTGGTTTCCGCAGCGCGGCCCGCTTCCCATGCGGTGGAGCGGCGCACAATGGCAAAAGCCTGCGCCCCCAGCCGGGGATCGCAGACGATGCGGGAAAGATTGGGCCTGAGCATGGTTTACTTCTCCCTGACAACGTGCGTGATGGCCTGACGCATTGCGCCGGTGTCGATGAGCGGTTGACTGCTTCCTTTTCTGGCAATGGTGACGGGACTGTTCGGCGGCCAGTTATTGGTCCCGGTGAAATACTCTTTGGCGGCGTTCTCGCCCCTTGTTCCGGCCTTTTCCAAACCGGATTCGGCCCCGGAAAGCCTGCCGTCAAGCGAGGCGAGAATCGCCGTTCTGAGTTCATTTGCAATAGATTCCAGCACCTCCGGCTGTTCGACGGCCGGTTCGATGACCTTGCGCGCCGGAATCCCGTTGAGGGGGCTGCCGTTGCTGTGAATGAAAAGCAGTTCCGCGTTGGTGATTTCGCCGCCTTTGCGGCTGCTGTTTTCCTGAGGGACGCCGACCAGAACATCGTGATGCTTCATATAGCGGGAAGATTCGATGACGTTCAGCGCCTTCTTGGTGGTTTCCTTCAGTTCTGTGGTGACAGCAATCAGGTCGCACACCTCCAAAGGGGAGCTTGAGAGGGCCGAAGCCCTCTCATGTTCAATCGTTTTCAGCGGCATGTGTCTTCGCACCGGCCACGCCAGAGTCATGCCCGGTGTTTCGGGGCTGTGGAGTGCTCCGCACTGTCCTCGCCCCTTCAGCCCTCCGCTTTGCGTCGAGCCTCCGGAATGCGGCGAAAACGGAGATTTTTGCGGGCCAATTCATCTCACCCACATGCCGCCCTTGCCGAGCATTCGGGCGATGGTTGCGAACTGCACGCCGTATTCGGTGTCCTTCCATCCCGCCCAGCCCGCAAGGTCGCTGGTGTAGGTGGAATTATCGAACGATACGGACACGCTGCCCACGGTTTCACTGCCGATCATGCCGCCGGACGAGGATGCGGCCGCGACGGAAGCAGGATCGCTGTCAGGCGGCGCAGCAGCCGCATACAGCGCCGCAAAATGGGAGATGAACAATCTCATCCCCAGTCGCCAATACCCATGCCAGCGGGCCTCACGGACGACTTCATGCGCCATGCGCACATATTCTTCGAGCAGGTGCTCCGGCAGCGCCGCTGCAAGCGTGGGCATATCGCTGCGATAATCATCCGCAGTATACGCCGGGTTCTGCCCATCCGGGATATTGGCGGCAGCGGCAATAACGCCCCAGCAGCTACCGTTCATGGTGTTTACTCCTTCTCGGGCTTTTTACTGCCCTTTTCAGGCGCATCGCCCTTTTCGGCCTGCTTCTGCCTGCGGGCGGTGTCCAGCACTTCAATACTGCCATCGGCCACGGCAAGCCGGAACAGCAGCGTCTTTTCCGCCGCGTCCGGAAGGTCCATAAAGCCCAGCGGTTGGGTGACATATTTCTTGCCGTCGAGATCAAATTCATACGTTTTACGAGCGAAGATTCTCATTTTTTCCTCCATTTTCAAAGAAACCGGGACGCAATGTAACGCCCGTTCAGCTTATCAGGGGTACTCTCCGGGAGAGCATGAGAGGGCCGAAGCCCTCTCATGTTCAATCGTTTTCAGCGACATGCGCGGTGAAAACGGCATTTTCAAAGGAGTAAACGCTTGCGTTTACGGTTGAAAATGCTTTCCCCGCCCCGCCTTCGCCCGGAAATTCCACAGAATTTCAGAAGGCGGGTCTTACCCGCACGAAAAAAATTTTTTTCGTGCGATTAAATTCCGTCCACGTACCGCGCGCAGCAGGTGTACAGCCATTCAACCTGCGAGAACTGCGACATGAACAGGGTCATGTAGGCTGCCTCGGTGACGCTGGCCTGCGTGGTGACGCGCGCGAGCGGGCTGGTCATCTCGAAACGGACGCGATCTTCGTTGTTGCAGTAGACGACCATGCGGTCGGTGCTGCCGGTGCCGACGCCCTTGCACCAGCGGCAGGGCTGAATGGACAGGGTGACGCCCTGATCCTTGGCGATGTTGTTCTCCATCAGGTAGGTATAGATGGAGCGCTCACCGGCGGTGGAGACGGGCGTGTTCTTGATATACGCATACTGCTCCGGCGGGATGAGGATATGGTTGCCCATGCCGGTAACATCGAACTCGCTGTCCTGCCAGGTGGCGGTGATCGCGTCGTTGATGTCCTTCATGATTTCCACAGCCGTTTTATGCACCCACTGAGTGTCGGTGCCGCTGGCAGTATGCGGGGCGGCGGTGGTCGTCTTGATGGTGGTCGTATTGACAAGGCCGGTGGTGCCGAACTCGGACAGGCCGGTATAGGCGTTCACATCGAGCTTCTTGTCATGGGCAAGGTGAATGCCCTTATCGAGAATATCCGGCAGGGAACGGCCGATCTGCGCCATTTTTTCCTGATCGACGAAGGGGAGCTTCATGACGTGGCTCCAAATGAACACACGGAAGCTGTCCTTGTCGATATCGGCCTGCATGACGGGGATGTTATTGGCTGCGCCGCCCTGCACGCCGTCGTTGTTGCCGCCTGAGGTGGCGTAATCGACGTTATAGGTGGCTACGGAATCGACAAAACCGCCGCCGGTGCGCACGGGAATATCGCGCGGCCAAGTGACGGAAGTGAGCGGTTCACGCAGCTTCGGATCCTGCTTTTCCAGCTCGCCCACGAGGAAGGCCATGCCGCTGTCGATGGTATCCTGCGTCATGACGGAACCGCTGTGCAGGGAAGGATACGGATTGGAGAAGCCCCGGTCAAGGGAAATGGTTTTCATTTTCTAAATTCCTCCTGTTCGTTGTTGGGGAGAGTTTGAGAGGGCCGAAGCCCTCTCATGTTCAATCGTTTTCAGCGACATGTGCGGTGAAAACGGCATTTTCAAAGAAGTAAACGCTTGTGTTTACGATTGAAAATGCTTTCCCCGCCCCGCCTTCGCCCGGAAA
>ERZ1034984.2288-NODE-2288-length-15692-cov-9.320586_pt1 | contig 15692 bp, 12 predicted proteins | sample MGYA00520589_ERZ1034984 | MGnify/ENA primary metagenome ERZ1034984 (study PRJEB33766, sample SAMN09781790) | gut metagenome | biome: gut microbiome | host: Homo sapiens | place: Madagascar | study: EMG produced TPA metagenomics assembly of the PRJNA485056 data... | reverse complement strand
TTAGAAAAAACATTTATAAAGTAAGAAAAAAGAAAATCGGAAGAGAAACCGGTATGGCACGAACCGCCGTGTGTTCTCTTCCGATTCTGTATGAAGTGTTTCAAAAATATTAAGAAACACTCTTTTTTATTTGTTGTAATAACTCTAAATCGGATGAAGTTATTTTCAGATTAGAGCAATAATTCTTTCCTTCCGGGGTAGTTACGTTGATTTCAATAATCGTACCTTCTGTTATGCCATCATTGGTAACTGCACGAAGGAATTTTGGAAACTTTGGGTGATTGGAAGTAAATTTCTTCCATGCATTCATGAATTGAAAAAGTTGAGCTGGATTCATTCCCATAATTTCATAATCCTTTCTAATAAAATAATAAAGTAAGTTTGTATTTATTTACGTTTATACTGAACGGGGGTCAAATGTTCGTCCAGGGAGCAGAACTCATAACCTTCATCTGCCAGTGTTTTTAAAATAGTTGGAAGTGCCTTAAAGGTGGCATTTTTGCCTGCACCGTCATGCATTAGTACCACCGGCTGGTCGAAGTTTCCAACATTGGTGCATACATTTTCCAAAATATTTTCGGTGGTAGTAAGATTGCTGCCGTCTCCGGAGCTTACATTCCAGTCATAGTAGATAAATCCACGACGTTCCATTTCTGCAATAATATCATTTACAACAGCAGTTTTTCCATTGGTGCTGCCTCCCGGAAAACGGAATAAGGTAGGGCGTACACCGGTTTCTTCATATACCCAGTTATACACTTGATTAAAATCTTCTAAAAAGGCATCCACAGACTTGTAAATTTTATTGTAATCATGGCTGTAGGAATGAAGAGCAAGGGTATGTCCGCGGTCTACGATTTCCTTCAAATAGGAAGTATATTCTTCATTGTCGGTATGTACCACGAAAAAGGTCGCCTTTGCATTGTATTTGTCAAGTAAGTCTAATACTTGCGGTGTTAAGTCAGAAGGACCATCATCAAACGTCAGATAAACCTTCAAATCAGAGGTGTTATCATCTGAAAAAGTAGCACCTGCATAAAGGTCCGGATACTTTTTCTCATAGCTTGAGGTGGTATCGTTCTTTTTATCATCAGAATCTTCATCTTCAGAATTTACCGTATTCTGGCAAGCGGCAAGCTGGGTTGTCAGTTCATTGATATATTCTGTTTGTCCCGAAATAAAGTCCTCTTTTTCCTGTAACCGGGTGTTTAGGTCAGAAACATTGGATTGCAGTGTTTTATTTTCGGATTTGGTCTTTGTAACTTTTTGCTGGTAAGTAAAAAATAAAAGTCCACCCAAAATAAGCAGGCTGACAAGTAACAATGATAATATAACAATTGGTAATTTTTTCTTCATAAAAATCTCCTTTATATGCTAATTACAACCAGTTTAGTATATCGGATGGCAGGGAGTTTTGCAAGGCGTTCTTGTATATTATTCCAGGACAGTGTAAAATAGAAGAAGCAAAAAAAGAAACAGGAGAAGGATATGAAATTCATTCATATAGCAGATGTACATTTGGGAGCCGCACCGGATAAGAATACACCGTGGGCGCAGGAAAGAAAAAATCATAGCCGGAAGGCATTTGAACAGGTAATAAATATAGCCGAAGAAGAACAGGTAGACTTACTGTTAATAGCAGGAGATTTATTTCACCGTCAGCCTTTGCAACGGGAATTAAAAGAGGTTAATTATCAGTTTTCCAAGTTATCCCATACACAAGTAGTATTGATAGCAGGAAACCATGATTTTATCAACCCGGAATCTTACTATCGTACCTTTCCGTGGGAAAAAAATGTTCACTTTTTGAAAAAAGAGAGTGTAGAGTATGTGGAACTGCCAATGCTTCGAACCAGAGTGTATGGCTTAAGTTATTGGCACCGTGAATTGCCGGAGGCATTGTATGACAACATTAAAGTAGAAGAGGGAAGCTTTTTGAATATCCTTTTGGCACATGGAGGAGACGAAAAGCACATTCCGTTTCAGTCGGAAAAGTTTCAACGAATGGGATTTGACTATGTAGCATGTGGACATATTCATAAGCCCATGCAGTATATCGAAAATCGTGTAGTTATGGCAGGAGCATTACAGCCGGTAGATTGCAATGATATTGGAGCACATGGATTTTTCATGGGAAATCTAACCAAGGAAAGATGCCAGGTGGAATTTCATCCATTGACCTACTGTGAATATGCGGTGATGAATTTGAAAGTAACCAGTGATATTACCAATGGGGCATTAGAAGAGTTTGTGAAGAAGAGATTGGAACAGGCACCGGAATATATGATTTTCAAAGTGATGTTGAGCGGATTTTACGACGGAAGTGCCCCCATTGAGACAGAGCGTTTGGAAAAGTTAGAACGAGTCATACAGGTGGTGAACCAATGTCAGCCGGATTATGACTTCGAGCGGTTAAAACAGCAATACAGTCAGCAACTTATCGGAAAATATATCAGTGCCATGGAACGACTGCCGCAGGACGAAGTGGCGAAACTGGCGTTATATTATGGCGTAGAAGCTTTACTGGATAGTTAATAGAAATAAGAGGAACTTGTTATGAAGATTACAGAACTTCAGATAAATAATTTTGGAAAGTTTCACCAGAAGAAAATAGCAGTCCATCCGGGACTCAATGTAATTTATGGTGATAATGAAACAGGAAAGTCCACCTTGCATCAGTTTATTACCGGAATGTTATTCGGTATGGAAAAACAGCGTGGAAGAGCGGGAAAAAATGATGCATATCAGCAATACGAACCTTGGAATAGTAGCTCTTATTATGCAGGAGCGATGCGTTTTCAGGTAGATGGGAAAAGCTTTCGCATAGAGCGTAATTTTTATCATAAGGAAAAGACAGCCACCTTAAAAAATGAGTTGGATGGAGAAGAACTTTCCGTTACCCATGGTGATATGGAAATGTTACTGGGAGGAATGAAAAAAAGTACTTATGAGAATACCTATTGTATTCGACAGGCAGCGGTAGAGACTGGAAAAGAGTTTTCCGGTATCTTACAGAATTACTTTGTAAATGCATCTCATACCGGAGACAGTGATGTGAATCTGACCGGAGCACAGAAGAAGTTAAAAACAAAGCAAAGGGAACTGGAGCAGAGTTATCGCAAGGAATGGGAAGAGCGAAAAAGTGCCTGTGAAAAGCTGCAATTGGCTGGAGAGATTGCGAAAAAGGATTTAAAGCAGTTAGAACAGCAACTGGAACAGCTAAAGGCAGAGGGATACCAGACACAGATTCTATGGCAGAATCCGGAAGGGATTCCAATGGAAAATGAGACGAATCCTATGGCAGAGTTTTTACAGCAGGAGCAGGGAGAACGTCAGGAAAGACGTTGCAAGAGAGGCAAAGGAATTTTCGGTGGTGTGACACTTGTATCAGCTATATTGGCAGGAAGCCGATTGGGTGGAAAAGGATTAGCTGCTGCCATATCTCCAATATTTTTCATTGAAATATTATTGCTTATTGCAGGGGTTATAGGTGTTATTTATTTTCAAAAGCAAGAAGAACATCTGCGCAGAGAGAGGAAAGCAAAAGAAGAAGCAAACCGTGGATTGCGTGGACAAAAAGAAGAAATAGAAGAAAAAGAGTGGACAAAGAAGCAGGCAGTTGTGCAAATGCTGAACCAGCAGAAAATAGAAAAGAGCTCGTTGCTTTCCAATCTTACAGAAGAAATAGAAGAGACAGGAAAGAAAAGTGAAAAAGAACAAGAGTTAGAACGACAGATTGCAGCCTGCCAATTAGCACTTCAGATGTTGCAGAAAATATCCGAAAATGTATATGAAGATACCAGAGAACAGTTAGAAGGTGAGATATCCGGTATATTGTATTCACTCACAGGAGGAAAGTATGACCGAATCACGTTAGATGATGATATGAATCTGGTAGTATGTCAGGAAGGAAGAACACTTTATCCATGGCAGTTAAGTCGAGGAACTATGGAACAGATGTATCTGGCATTGCGTTTAGGTGCTGGAAGATTCTTTACACAGGAAGAACCATTGCCGGTATTGCTGGATGAAGCATTTGCGTCCTTTGATGAAAAACGTTTAGAAAGTGCGTTGAAGTGGTTAGCGGCGCAGCCGGAGCAGATATTCCTTTTTACCTGTCAAAAGCGGGAAATGGAATTATTAGATAGAAATGCAATACCTTATGGAAAGATTTGGCTGCAAAACATATAGGAATGAGGCAAAGTATGAGTAAGAAAAAGAAGAAACGGAAGAAGAAATATCGTGTATTTTGGTTTTTTGCCAGAGTACAGATACTATTGCTGTTAATAATTGCAATTGCCCTTGGTGTATATTATTTTGGCGGATATGCCCAGAAAGTAAGTGAGTTACAGGCAGATGCCAAGCGGTTGGTAAGTCAGTCGAGTGAAAGCACGTTTCGTTCGGTGCAGACCAGTATTGTTTATGATGCTAATGGTCAGCAGATTTCTACCTTAAAAGGAGAAAAAGATGTTTACTATCTGGAATATGATCAAATACCGGCATATGCAACAGCAGCAATGGTAAGTATCGAAGACAAAAAGTTTTACCGCCATAACGGAATTGATGTAAAGGCGATTATTCGTGCGGCAAAGGCAATGATAGAAAACGGCGAGGTAACCCAGGGAGGAAGTACCATTACCCAGCAGTTAGCGCGAAATGTCTTTTTGAATCAGGATGTGAAATGGGAACGTAAGGTAGAAGAAATGTTCATTGCGGTAGATTTGGAGAAAATATACAGCAAAGACAAAATTATGGAATTCTATATGAATAACATATATTTCGGAAATGGATATTACGGAATTCAGGCGGCAAGTATTGGATATTTTAATACAGAAGTGAAGAATTTATCTCTCTCTCAAATTGCGTTTTTATGTGCAATTCCTAACAATCCAAGCCTGTATGATCCGATCCAACATTCGGATAATACCATAAAGCGGCGTGACCGAATCCTCGACAATATGCTGGAGGATGGAAAAATCAGTCAGAAAACCCATGATGAGGCAGTGGCAGAAACCATTACGCTAAACCGTCCCCAAAAGACGAAGAATGACTATGTAGAGACTTATACATATAACTGTGCCGTACGGGCAATTATGGCGCAGGAGGGATTTCAGTTTCAGACAGAGTTTTCCAATGAAGAGGAAAGACAAAACTACGAGGCTAATTATAAAATAGCATATGAAGACTGTCAGAAGAGCTTGTATACAAAAGGTTACCGGATTTATACATCGATTGACTTAACCATGCAGCAGCAGCTTCAGGAGGCGGTAGATTCAAATCTGGCAGATTTTACAGAGCAGACAGAGGATGGTGTCTATACATTGCAGAGCGCGGCAGTATGTATTGATAATCATACCGGATATGTGAAGGCAATCGTAGGAGGAAGAAATCAAAATTTAGCCGGCTATACGCTAAACCGTGGATACCAAAGTTTCCGTCAGCCGGGTAGTGCCATTAAGCCATTAATTGTGTATACACCGGCATTAGAGAGACAATATACACCGGATACCATTGTATCAGATGCCAAGATAGAAGATGGTCCGTCTAATGCAGGGGGAAGTTATGAGGGAGATATTACACTTAGACGTGCAGTAGAAAAGTCTAAAAATACCGTGGCATGGAATTTGTTACAGGAATTAACACCAAAGGTTGGATTATCTTACTTAAAAGAAATGAATTTTTCTAAGTTAGATGCGAAGGATGAAAATCTTACCAGTGCTTTGGGAGGGTTGACGAACGGTGTTTCTCCTATTGAAATGACGGCAGCTTATGCAACGCTGGAAAATGAAGGAAAATATCGAGAGCCTACATGTATTGTTAAAATTACAGATGCAGATGGAGTTACCTTGTATGAGAATCAAATGGAGGAAAAACAGGTATATAAGGTAAATGCTTCTCGTATGATGACAGATATGCTGGTGAGCGTTATGCAGGAAGGAACCGGAAAGGGATTGGCACTAGACAATATGCCATGTGCCGGAAAAACAGGAACTACCAATGACAATAAGGACGGTTGGTTTGCAGGATATACCAGTTACTATACAACCTGTGTATGGGTAGGATATGATATGCCAAAAGAATTGCCGGGATTGTCCGGCGCAAGTTATCCGGGGGCTATCTGGAAGACATTTATGGAACAGATACATCAGGGATTGGCACCGGTAAACTTTAATCCATATATTGATGAAAACAAACAAAATTTGAACAATCAGGAATATTTAGACGGTGTTCAAGAAGAAGAAGGAGAAGAAGATACTCCTTAGAAAAACAAGGCTGTGACTTTACGATAATTGTGGTAAGTCACAGCCCTTTGTGTATTAGATGTTTTCGTCTTTTAAAGTTTCCATGATATTTTCTTTTTTTATCTTATTCATAGAATACAGCATAGTAGCAAATACAACCAGAAATACACTTCCGATTGCAATCACAAGACTGTACCATGGAATAAAGAAATGCATTTCAAGTCCATTGGAAACGGAAAGGTAAATCCACCAGGTAACTAAAATGGAAACCGGAAGACCGTATAATAATCCTTTGAATCCATAAAGTAAACATTCAAAGTTCATCATTTTCTGGAATCCGCCAGGAGTCAGTCCAATAGATTTTAACATGGCAAATTCTCGTTTCCGCAGGTTAATGTTGGTGGAAATGGTATTAAACACATTTGCTATGGCAATCAAAGAAATTAAAATGATAAATCCATAGGAAAAAACATTAATAACGGTAAAAACTGCACGTTCCTGTTCCTGAGAGGCTGCATAGTCATACAAATAACCGGTAGTGAGGTTGTGGCTGGAAAGAACGCTTTGAATTTCCGTCATTGCCTGTGTATGATCTTTGCATTGAAAGGTAAGCACAGCCGGAAGAGACTGGCTTAGTGGTCGTTCATCCGGAAGTGAAACATAGGACACATTATCTTCCAAAGAAGAAAGTACAGTATCTAGCATACTATAAGGATAAAACAGATTGATATACCCATTGTTTGTGGAAGTCATAGCCGGTGCATCTGTAAGTGCAGCACCAATGTGTATAGGAATCTGTTGACTGCATTCTTCTAAAGGAAGTTCCAGAGTATCTTCATTGGAATCGCCTGTGGTATATTGTGCCACAATGTTTCCTGTCTCGTTTTGGGTAAGCCCGCCGGCACTGTATCCCTCTTTATTTTTCTGAAAAGAGACAGTAACATTTGCATTTTCTACATCAGAAAATATGGAAAGCGTATGGTATTTAGAATCCATATATGCAGTCAGGGTGTTAAGTACGATGGCAGTTGGCTGCTGGGTATTAAAGTAGTCTTTTTCCGAAAGGTTGTGGTCACCCAAGTAGGAACGAAAAGTATCGTCTTGTACAAAGTGAAGATAAAAGCCCTGCAAAGACAGGTTGTTTGCATCTGTTTGCATCTCACTTTCGCCATATATTTTTGTCTGGTAGTTTTTGTAATCACTGGTTAAGGCATTTACATCTACCGTACCGTCAGCCCAAAGAGAGCTATCAAAGGAACTGGAGGTAATATTTGGAATATTCTTAAGTTCTGTCATCAATGCCTCTAAGGAATAACTGTTTTCGTCTGAAAAGGAATAGGAAATATCATATCCGGAATCCCCCATAACGCTGCCGGTTGAGTCTGTAAGATAAGCACAAAAACTGCTGGCAGAGATAAACAGTACAATACTTAAAAACAAAGAAATTACAGTAGCGCGGTATTTTTTGCGATTTCGTTTGTAATTTTTGGTAGCAAGCATACCTTCAAATCCAAAGAGTTTACTGGTAAGGCGTGAGGTCTTTACCTTTCCGGGACGGATGGAAATATCCCTGTTTTGACGAATTGCTTCGATGGCGGAAGTTTTCATGGCGCGTCTTGCAGGAAGCCATGCAGAAATTAAAATAGTAACCAATGAAACGAAAACAGCAATCAAAAGTGCCCAGACAGATACATGTAAGGAAAGCGTTACACCACTGTCAGAATAAAGGTATTTTGCAATAATTCCTCCGGTAAAATGAAAAGTAATGCCAATACCGATGATTCCGCATAAAATACCAAGAGGAATACCGATAATGCTTAAAAAGAAGGCTTCAAACAAGACACTGGAGGTAAGCTGCTGTCTGGTAGCACCAATGGAACGGAGTAAACCAAACTGTTTGGTTCGTTCACTGACGGAAATAGAAAACGCATTGTAAATCAGAGAAATAGAACCAAAAGCAATAATACAGATTAAAATAGTAGCAAGGTTATACAATACAGCATTATAGGTGCTTTCTCCCGAACTTCCGTACAAGCGTAGCAAGGAATAATTAACGGTACCCCGTACGTTATCAAAATGGGTTAAAATGTTATCCAGGTAAGAAGAAGCGGTAGAAATATCCTGCGTACAAAAATATATATCATAAAATCTACCGGCATTCTCATCCGAAAGGGTGAGGGCAGTATAGCCGGGAGCCGAATAATCTTCAAAGGAAGGACGTTCGTAGAAGCCAACCACTGTATATGTGTGCTCCATAGTATCTATGATAGATTCGTTAGCTGCGGTATCTGTATCGGAAGATGCATATTGGGTGTGATTATCCAGTTCATATCCGGTAGAGTCTACACGTTTTCCAAGTGCCAGTGAGAGGGTGTCATTTAATTCATAGGAAACACTACCATTGGTCTTTAAATGGTCAGGAAGCAGGATTTCACTGCTGTTTTCCGGCATTCGTCCGGAAGTAATGTGTACAGGCATAAGGTCAGTAAAGTTATCTGTAACGCCATACACACACAGATATGGCTTAGCAGGATTTTGAGATTCCTCTAAAAAGGCAAAACCAATGCGATTCATAAGTGTACTGTCAGATACCTTTTTGTCTGTTGTGATTTCGGTAGTTTGCTTAGAGGTTAGATTGTAAGCTGCATCATACCAACTGCCATCGGTATAAGTGGTATGAGAAATCAAAAATTGGTGTAAGGAAGAAATACTAACCGTAACAGCCGTAAACATGGCTGCCGATAAAAGAATCCCAATAATGGTGACCAGGGTACGGGTACGATTTTCCTTTAAGTTTTTCAGTGTGACCCTTTGGAAAATATTCATGGGCGAATCACCTCATCTCTGGTGATTTTTCCGTCTTCAATGGCAATAATACGATTTGCCTGTAATGCAATATTTTCATCATGAGTAATCATAATCAGGGTTTGTTTATATTTTTCATTGGAATATTTCAAGAGCTCAACAATTTCCTGACTATTTTTAGAATCCAGATTACCGGTAGGTTCGTCTGCCAGCATAACAGACGGTGCATTCATCAGAGCTCTTCCGATGGACACACGTTGCTGTTGTCCGCCGGAAAGCTGATTGGGCAAATGTCCTTCTCTGCCCTCCAGAGACAGGAGGTGCAGTAACTCCTTCAAACGTTCATCATTTACCTTTCTGCCATCCATTAAGACAGGAAGTGTGATATTTTCCGTTACATTTAAAACGGGAATTAAATTATAAAATTGGTAAATGAGCCCTACTTGACGGCGGCGGAAGATAGCCAGCTGTTTTTCATTTTGTGCATAAACATCTGTACCTTCCATAAATACCTTGCCGGAGGTAGGGGTATCTACACCACCTAAAATATGAAGCAAGGTAGATTTACCGGAACCAGAAGGTCCGATAATGGCAAGAAATTCACCTTTTTCTACGGAAAAGGAAACATGATTCAGAGCAGTAACCTGATTTTCACCGGTACCATAGACCTTGGTGAGGTCTTCAACTTTTAAAACTTCCATAACAGAATTCTCCTCTTTCTTTTATTTGATAGAAACAGTATATCCAATGGGAGTGACATACCGGTGACTGTAAAGTGACAATATCGTCACTTAGTGTTATACATAATGAAGAAATTACGATTTAAACATAGGAGATTATTTATAAAACTTTAAAATAAAGCGCGCACCGCCTTCCAAACGGTTTTCCGCTTTTAAGGTACCGTTTTGTTGGGAAACAATCATGCGGGCGAGGGCAAGGCCGATACCCACACTTTGGTCACTGGAGTTTTCTCCTTTATAGAAACGTTCAAATAAATGTGGTAAATCCTGAGGGGAAAATCCCGGTCCATTATCTTCGATAATAATTTCCGTAAAAATGGTATTTTCCCGACAGGTAGCAGTAATGGTGCCCCCTGCTGGTGTGTGTTCCATACAGTTTTTCAAAATATTAGAAATTGCTTCCACAGACCAGGATAAGTCTCCGATAAATTGCTCCCGTCCTGTTTCAAACTTTGCCTGAAAGGTTTGTTCTCGTAGTTCAAAGGGAATTAAAAATGGCTCGCTTGCCTGTTCTAAAAGCAATGTAAGTGGTACGGAAACATGTTTCAAGTATGCAGTACCGGCATCCATTTTAGACATTTTTAGAAGCGCCTCCACCAACCAATCCATTTGAGAAAGAAGCTGTGTTAATTCCATTAGTAAAGAGCGTTCCCGTTCCTTTGAAAGGTCAGGCTTTTTTAATAAGGATAGAATCAGGTGCATGGAAGTAAGGGGAGAACGTAGCTGGTGAGAAATATCTGCCATGGCATCGGATAAATATTTTTTATCACGGATAAGAGCATCCGCCTGCTCTGTCAGACGTAAGGTCATCTTTGACAATTCGTTTTGCAGAATAGACAGTTCTCCCTCCTGATAATTTTTAAAATGAATAGGTGTTTGATGATGGAGCATCTGGTCTAACTCCTGGCTGAGTGTTTCTAACTTATGATAGCGTTTCAGCGTAATGAAAAGATGGAAAACAAGAAAAAAAGCTCCACACCCTAATACCAGAAAACCACAGTTTTGTCCTAATTGAAAACCGAGAACAGAAAAAGCCAAAAGTGCAATAAGATCAAGAATTAACAAGAGAGAATGATTTCTGTTCCGTTTTTAGAAACGGTGCCCTTGGTAGTATCGGTGGAAAGTCCTTGGTATTCTAATAAGGAAGAACTGTTTCCGTAACGGCGTAAAACACTATTGATACGAGAGATAAGCTCTCTGGGGCGAAAAGGCTTGGAAATATAATCGTCTGCGCCAAGATCCAATCCGGTTACAACACTGTATTCATCTCCAGAGGCAGTCAAAAAAATTACCGGGAGGTCTGTCATAGATTTCGCTGCACCACAGACAGAAAAACCATTTCCATCTGCTAAAGAAATATCCAAAAGCAGAAGGTCGAAGTTTTGTGCATTTGTTTCTAATAATTCCAGTGCTTTGGTCTGTCCGGTAACAGCGGTAACACCAAAGCCTTCTTGTTTTAAAAAAGAGGTCAGGTTGGTGATAATACTCTTATCATCTTCTACTAATAAGATTTCGGTCATAAAAAGCCTCCCTAAAATTTACTAGTGCTATTTTAGCATTTACCCCTAAAATTTTCAATAAAACACGGATTTTTATGGTTGAGAATGGGAGCGGAATATGGTACCATTTAAGCTATGAAGATTTTTGAAAGACGAAGATAAAGGAGCGTACAATAAAATGAAAAAATATGGATTTGGCGTAGATATTGGCGGAACTACTTGTAAAATTGGTTTGTTTGAAACAACCGGTCAGATTATTGATAAATGGGAAATCCCAACAGACAAGGCAGAAGAAGGAAAAAATATTTTGCCTAATATAGCAGCATCATTAAAGACCAAAATGGCAGAAGAAGGAATTACAAAGGATGACGTAGAAGGTATCGGAGTAGGAATTCCGGGACCGGTGCGTTGTGACGGAAGTGTATCTGTGTGTGTAAACCTTGGATGGAAAAACGTTCATGTACCAAAGGAATTAGAGGACATGATGGAAGGAATCAAAGTCATGGCAGGAAACGATGCCAATGTAGCAGCTCTCGGTGAGATGTGGCAGGGGGGCGGAAAAGGTCATGAAGATGTAGTAATGGTGACTCTTGGAACCGGAGTCGGCGGTGGAATTATCGTTGGTGGTAAAATGGTTGCAGGAAGTAACGGAGCAGGTGGAGAAATCGGTCACATCACAGTAAATCCACATGATTCTATTGCATGTAATTGCGGAAGAAAGGGATGCTTAGAGCAGTATGCATCTGCAACAGGAATTACCCGTCTTGCCAAGGAACGTCTTGCAAGTGAACATGCAAGTTCTCCATTAGATACCGCAACAGAAATCAGTGCAAAGGCAGTATTTGATGCATACAAAGAAGGAGACAAGACAGCAGAAGAAATCGTAGAGAAGTTTGGACGTATTCTTGGAAGAGCATTAAGTAATATTGCATGTGTTGTAGATCCTGAGATTTTTGTAATCGGTGGCGGTGTATCTAAAGCCGGTGAGGTGTTAGTTGATGTAGTGAAAAAATACTATCGCGAAGCAGCTTTTGCACCATGCGAAGATACCAGATTTGCATTAGCATCCCTTGGAAATGATGCAGGTATGTACGGATGTGTGAAGTTGATTTTAGGTGAATAAGAATACATAGGTATTACGAAAAGAGTACGAAAAGAAAAGGGAAGAAACAGTGCGGAAAGAGCACAGTTTCTTCCTTTTAAAAATGAATGCCAGGTGAATTTTAAATAATTTTAAATTGTGTTAATTGTTGACAAAAATAAAAAAACATGATACGCTATATAAGCTAATTTCATAACGATGCGTGGCTCAGCTTGGTAGAGCGCTGCGTTCGGGACGCAGAGGTCGCAGGTTCGAATCCTGTCGCATCGACGAACCTCCATTTTATGGGGGTTTTTCTTATTTTTGAAGATAAAAAGATAGGTTGGTTTTGGTTGGAATTTATCCAATTCGTGTCAAGTTTTTAAATTTGGCATTTCGGTTTTGAACAACCTGTTTCTTTTCATCAAGGTTAGATGTGTCATATGTATAATACTTTTCGTTGACCTCTGTCGTATGCCCCAGCATACTGGCTACAATCATTTTCGGTGTTCCTGCACTTTGCAAATCCGAACTGGTTGTTTTACGCAGTTTTGTTATTCCGCCACCGTTTAACTTATGTTCCCTGCATAATCTGGTCATGCAGTCAGTAATATTTCTGGCATGAGTATAACTGCCGTTACCGTCTGTAAAAATCCATTCGCATAAAATACCATATTCTTTTTGTACCTGTCTAATTCGATTCAGTAAATCGGTAATTTGTTCATCAACGGGATAAATCCTTGATTTCTTAGTTTTGGTCTTGCCAATAAAAAATTCATTTTTAAGCCGATTATGTTTTGCTGATTTATTAATACTGATACAAGTGTTGTCAATGTCGCTCCATTTAAGCGTAGACAATTCGCTGACACGCATTCCAGTGTATATTGCTAGTTCTATTGCATATGGTGGCATATATACAGGATTTTCCTTATAATATTCATTCAAACCTTTAATAATAATTGCCAGTTCATTATCTGTATAATACCGTTCACTATCAGACTTTTCAATTTCTTCACAATGTTTTGTAAAATCTTTTGGTTCAAGAAATTCTATTGGATTGTCCGTAATGATTTTTTCAATTCGTGCGAATCGAATCACATTCTTAATGTATCCGAAAAACTTACGACATGTTTCTTTGCATAAACTTAATTCTTTTATGGTTTCCAGTACAAAAAGTTTTATAGTGTTTTCTGTAATCTCATTGATTGGTATTTCAGCAAAATCAGTGCCTTCAAAGAATCTTTTGCAATCTGTGTTGTATTTATAAATGGAATTATCATCTAACTCCAAATCTTTAATTTTCCTCCACATCCAGTATACTTCTAAGAATGAAGGACAAGTGTTTTTTGGCTCTTTTTTTGCCTTTTCTTCCCTGATATAGTAATCTAAAATTTTATTATTTAATTTTTCCTCATAAACACTTTCTATCTGTTTTCCTTTTGGTGGTTCAACTCCTTCTTTTGGTAAATAGCTATACCATTTGCCATTTTTTCCTTGCCAATAGTTATACATTTTTTTGTGTAATTCAAGAACTTGGCTTCTATTCATATCAATTTGTTCTTGTATATCCGCTACACAAAGTATACCAGTTTTTAACTCTTGATACAATGTTCTTATATTTTTTACTCGTAATTCGAGAGCGTGATTGTACCACTGAAGTTCTATAGTATTTAGTTTAGCCAATAGAATCACGCTCCTTTCTTTACTTTTAAAGTGCTAAATTAGTACTAAATGATTGTTTTATTAGATAATTCATTATTAAATTCTTTCTGCATTTCATCTCTGCCGAATAAATAATCCTCTACTAGCTTTTTCTGGTTATTCTTTAAGGTAGTTTCATCCATAAGATTCTTAAGAAATTCTTCTCCTGTATTATCATCTGCTATTTGAATCATCTTGAGTGTTGGTGCAACGTAGTTCTTTATCCAATGCTTTTTTTGTTCCAATGTTCTAGGTGCAGGACTCATAGCCAATTTCAATTTGCCCATTCCATCAATGAGTTGTTCCCAAGGTTGCCAAGTCTGCCAACGTGCCCGATTTTGGTCTGTTTCATTCTTTACAACCAGCCGTATATAATAATTGATGATTTCCAGACCAATAAAACAGATATTTTCTTTTTCGATAATCTTTTTTACACAATTTGTAGCCTGTTCCTTTCGTAGTCGGACTTCATATCGGTTCCATGCTCCAAAATTCTCCAATGGTAAGCCTGTTTTCCTGCTTTGTTCGTAATTCTTTTCATAAAATACCATAGAACATTTTGATTCTCCTGCACCCAAATTCACAGTACATCCTGTTTTATGCCCTGTAATTGTTCCACCATCTATAAAGTTCCAATTACGGAAATTTGAAACACATTCCCTTGCATTTATTTTCTCTCCGATTTCCGCGATTGACAGATATGGTTTTCTATCATCAATGGCAATGTCCAGTCTGGTAAAGCATCCATCATATCTGACACATTCTCTGAAAAATTCAATCCATGTACGTCTTTGTGCCCTCAAGTAAATTTCAAATGACCTGCATGCAGAGCCGGTCATATAAAGGTGATACCCCATCTGAGGATAATCAGCAGGCGGAGTCAGTATTTCTATTCCACTAAATGTCCATTTCCCTGTATAACGGAATCTTCCTCTTCCCTCATAGTTCATAAGTTCTTTATCAAATTTTAAAATATGCTCCATGATTTCCATATCACTTAATTCTTTAAAGGTCACCTGCACCCAGTCAATAAGGGCATTCAGGTCTTTTTTCATATTTTCCATGTTTCCAACTCCTTTATTTCTTATTTTTGTATTATTAACCTCCCTATTAGTAACGGGAGGTTAATGCCCGTCTTTGTTCGTTCGCCTTATCAGGCTCACTCACGCAGACAGAGCCGACCTAAGCTGCCGCCTGGGCTTTTTGCTCCGCAAGCCCAGCGGTCGGCTCTCTGCCTGTCAGAAAAGTGTTGTACTGCTGAATCAATACTTATTTCTGTCCACTATTACGTTCTAATACCGTTTTATCATTAGAATCAATGATGATTGCTTTTGCAGAGCACCGAAGTACCACTTGAGCAAAAGAACCGCCTCCTGAACTTCTGGCATATGGGTCAATGACAACTTCCTGCAATGTTACTTTCTGATTAAATTTAATGTTATCTACTGCAACTGTTAAGGGAACAATCACTTCAATCTGTTCCTGTAATTCCGAAGATGAAATTTTGCAAATGTAACTTTCTAGTTCCTCTGTTTTTCTGTTGGTTACTGGGTCAAACTTCTTTTTTTCTGTGAATCCAAGAAAGTAAGTATCTCCAAAGGTTGCTTTAATATCTGGTATAATC
>ERZ1034984.2285-NODE-2285-length-15712-cov-13.664687_pt1 | contig 15712 bp, 12 predicted proteins | sample MGYA00520589_ERZ1034984 | MGnify/ENA primary metagenome ERZ1034984 (study PRJEB33766, sample SAMN09781790) | gut metagenome | biome: gut microbiome | host: Homo sapiens | place: Madagascar | study: EMG produced TPA metagenomics assembly of the PRJNA485056 data... | reverse complement strand
ATTTTTCCTGTTAATAACTGGTTTGTTAATACTTTCCACAACATCAATAAGTCCATTAAGGTCAGCACATACCATATATGTAAGTTTCCTGATATCATCATCTATTGCTATTGTATCAGGAATATGGACAACTCTCATATCTGCCGCATATCCAGCCTTAATGCCATTAATGCTGTCCTCAACTACTACTGCCTCTGACGGATTTACGCCTATTGCCTTAGCAGCACGAAGAAATATATCCGGTTCTGGCTTTCCACGTTCGACTTCATCTCCATATACAACCGCATCAAGATAATCCCACACTCCTATTTCATGAAGTGTTTTCTCAGCACTTTCACGCCTTGTTGATGTAGCAACTGCACACTTTAGTCCATTATTTCTTATATATTCAAATATGTCCTTTACGCCCTTTTTAACAGGAATACCTTCTGTTTCCCTTATCTTGTATACATGCTGTGTTCTAAGCTCCTTCGCTTCCCAATAATCTATCACACCCTTGTAATAATCATCAAAGAACTTGCAGCAAAGCTCTGCCGGAGCACCCTTAAAGCTGTCTATAAGCCACATGGGCATATCCACTCCAAGCTGCCCTGCCGCCCATAGCCAGCCCTCATTAGACTGTCTTTCTGAATCTATAAGAATACCATCCATATCAAATATAATGCCTGATACCATTTTTCTTCTCCTAGCAATCAAATGTCGTATTTTTACACTTTATATTATTTAAAGTAACTATAAAAGATATGTTTTTATAATTTATAACGCTGACCAGCACCTGCAATTTTCAAATTTGCCAATTTAGATATTTTAAACATCTTCTATCATTGAACTTTCATCCACAATGCCGTCATCTGCACCATCCTTATAAATACTTCTTAACATACTGTCCCGTATAAGACTTCTTAACCTTGGCAACCTCTTCTGGTGTACCCTTTGCAATAACTGTACCACCTCTGTCGCCACCTTCTGGTCCCATATCTATAATATAATCGGCTGTTTTGATAACATCAAGATTATGCTCAATAACAACAACAGTGTTACCGCCCTCCGCAAGCTTATGAAGTATATCAACAAGCTTGTGGACATCTGCAAAATGAAGTCCTGTTGTAGGCTCATCAAGAATGTATATAGTCTTTCCTGTACTTCTTTTTGAAAGCTCTGTAGCAAGCTTTATTCTCTGTGCCTCTCCACCTGAAAGCTCTGTAGATGGCTGTCCTAACTTAATGTATGAAAGTCCAACGTCATTAAGAGTTTCTATTTTTCTTCTGACTGATGGCACATTTTCAAAGAAATCAACTGCATCCTCAACTGTCATATCAAGCACATCATATATGCTCTTTCCCTTATACTTAACTTCAAGTGTTTCTCTGTTATAACGCTTTCCGTCACACACTTCACAAGGCACGTATACATCAGGCAGGAAATGCATTTCTATCTTGATAATACCATCTCCGGAACAAGCCTCACAACGTCCTCCCTTTACATTAAAGCTGAAACGTCCTTTGTTATAACCTCTTTCCTTAGCATCTGTTGTTGAAGCAAAAAGATCCCTTATCATATCAAATACACCTGTATATGTCGCAGGATTAGAACGTGGAGTTCTTCCTATTGGCGACTGGTCAATATCTATAACCTTATCAAGCTGCTCGATTCCTGTAATATCATCATGGTCACCAGCGATACATCTTGCACGGTTTAAAGACTTAGCAAGGTGCTTATACAGAATTTCATTCACTAGGGAACTCTTTCCTGAACCCGATACACCTGTTACACATGTAAATACTCCGAGTGGTATATCAACATCAATATTTTTAAGATTATTCTCCCTTGCACCCTTAACAGTTATCCAGCCTGTCGGCTTTCTTCTCTTAGCCGGCACTGGAATCTTGATTCTTCCGCTAAGATATGCACCTGTAAGTGAATCCTTGCATGCCATAATATCAGCTGCTGTTCCTATCGCAACAACTTCTCCTCCATTACGTCCGGCACCCGGTCCTATATCAACAATATAATCTGCGGCACGCATAGTATCTTCATCGTGTTCAACCACAATAACTGAGTTACCAAGGTCACGCAAATGTATAAGTGTCCCAAGCAGCTTGTCGTTATCTCTCTGATGAAGTCCGATACTTGGCTCATCAAGTATATAAGCCACACCAACAAGTCCTGAACCTATCTGTGTCGCAAGTCTTATTCTCTGTGCCTCACCACCTGAAAGCGTACCTGTTGCTCTTGATAATGAAAGATAATCAAGTCCTACATCCATAAGAAACTGTATTCTTGCCTTAATCTCCTTAAGTATATCTGCACCGATAAACTTCTGTCTGTCTGTAAGTTCAAGCTCATCTAAGAACTTCTTTAACTTAACAATAGACATATCCGTAATCTGATATATATTCTTATCTGCTATCGTAACAGCAAGAGATGATGGCTTTAATCTCTGTCCGTGGCAGGATTTACAAGGTCTTATTCGCATGAATTCCTCATACTGCTGCTTTGCACTGTCTGAGTAAGTTTCCCTGTATCTTTTCTCCATATTATGGATAAGGCCTTCAAATGCTATATCGTATTCTCCAACGCCTCTCTGGCCTTTGTAATGCACTTTAACACTTCTGCCATTAGTACCATTTATAATCATATCCTTAATATCATCTGGATAATCCTTAAATGGTGTTGATAAACTGAAGTTATATTCCTTTGCAAGTGCACTCATAATAGCCCTTGAAAAGCTGCCCTCATCCTTTACAGACTGCCATCCCATACCAACTATAGCTCCCTCATCGATGCTTAATGAATCATCTGGTATAAGAAGCTCTGCATCAAAATTCATTGTATAACCAAGTCCGTAACAATCAGGACACGCACCAAATGGATTGTTGAACGAAAAGCTTCTTGGCTCTATCTCATCTATGCTTATGCCACAATCCGGACACGAAAAGCTCTGTGAAAAGTTAATCGGCTCACCATCTATAACATCAACTGTCATAAGTCCCTCTGCAAGCTTAAGTGCTGTTTCTATTGAGTCTGTAAGTCTTTTGTTAATTCCATCTTTAACTACAAGACGGTCAACAACAATTTCTATATTATGCTTCTTGTTCTTATCAAGATTTATCTCATCTGTAAGCTCATACATATTGCCATCAGCAATAACTCTTACATAACCACTCTTTTTAGCCTGTTCAAAAAGCTTCTTATGTTCACCTTTTCTTCCTCTTACAACTGGAGCTAATATCTGTATCTTTGTTCTTTCTGGAAGCTCCATAATAGTATCAACCATCTGGTCTACAGTCTGCTTGTTGATTACTTTGCCACACTTAGGACAATGTGGTGTACCTATTCTTGCATATAATAATCTGAAATAATCATATATCTCTGTAACAGTTCCAACTGTTGAACGTGGATTTCTGTTAGTTGACTTCTGGTCTATGGAAATAGCTGGTGAAAGTCCTTCTATACTCTCTACCGCCGGCTTTTCCATCTGTCCTAAGAATTGCCTTGCATATGAAGATAATGACTCCATATATCTTCTCTGGCCTTCTGCATATATAGTATCAAAGGCAAGGCTTGACTTACCAGAACCAGACAGACCTGTAAGTACTACAAGACTGTCCCTTGGTATATCTACATCAATATTTTTAAGATTATGCTCACTTGCACCTCTTATTCTTATATAATTCCTGTAATCGCCTTTTTCCATATTCTATTTTCTCCGTTATTTCTTCTTTCTTAATCCTTAATCATCTCAATTACATAATGCTTTTTCTGTAAACAGCAACTGCTTTTTATAATTCTGACTGCGTAATATTGCTTTTGAACTTATAGCCTCACCTGGTATAATAGCTATTAATTCTATCTGCCTGACTTCTTATCCTCATAAATATACTTATTAATCTCGATCATCTTATCACGAAGCATAGCCGCCTGTTCAAAGTCAAGCTCTGCTGCAGCCTTACGCATATTTTTCTCAATCTGCTTCTTAACCTTTTCAAGATCTTTAATGCTCATAGATTCATAATCTACATCAAGCCTTCCATTTGAATTATCTGCTTCTGCTGCCTTAGATATACTTATAAGATCTCTTACTGCCTTCTTTATAGTCTGAGGGGTTATTCCGTGTACCTCATTGTACTCCTGCTGTATCTTTCTACGTCTTTCCGTCTCAGATATAGCCTTTTCCATAGACTCTGTTATAGTATCTGCATACATAATAACGTGTCCCTCTGCATTTCTGGCAGCTCGTCCTATCGTCTGGATAAGTGAAGTCTCTGTTCTTAAGAAGCCCTCTTTATCAGCATCAAGAATAGCCACAAGACTTATCTCTGGAATATCAAGTCCCTCTCTAAGCAGATTGATACCAACAAGCACATCGAATCCGTCAAGTCGCATATCCCTTATAATCTTCTGTCGCTCTAGTGTATCAATATCCGCATGAAGATACTTGACTCTTATGCCGACTTCCTTAAGATAATCTGTGAGATCCTCTGCCATACGCTTGGTAAGTGTAGTTACAAGTATCTTGTTCTTTTTTTCAACTTCCTTATTAATCTCACTTATAAGATCATCTATCTGACCCTCTATTGGTCTTACTGTTATCTCAGGATCAAGAAGTCCTGTAGGCCTTATAATCTGTTCTGCCCTCATAAGCTCATGTTCTTCCTCATACCTGCTAGGTGTAGCAGATACAAAAAGCATCTGTGATATCTTGCTCTCAAACTCCTGAAAATTAAGCGGTCTGTTATCCTTCGCTGATGGAAGCCTGAAGCCATAATCAACAAGTGTCGTCTTTCTTGCCTGATCGCCTGCATACATTCCCCTTATCTGTGGAATAGTTATATGTGACTCATCGACAATAATCATAAAATCATCTGGAAAATAGTCCATAAGCGTATATGGTGGACACCCTGCCGGAAGCCCTGCTAAATGTCTTGAATAATTCTCAATACCTGAACAGAAGCCTGTTTCCTGCATCATCTCTATATCAAAGTTCGTTCGTTCTTCTATTCTCTGTGCCTCAAGAAGCTTATCCTCACTCTTAAAATACTCTATTCTCTCTACAAGCTCTTTCTTAATATTCTCAATCGCCTTTTCCATCTTCTCTTTTTCAACAACATAATGTGAATTAGGAAATATAGCAATATGGTCAAGGTTACATTTAACCTCACCGGTAAGAGAATCAATCTCGCTTATCCTGTCTATCTCATCACCAAAAAACTCTACTCTCACAGCATCTCCACTGGAAGCTGACGGATATATCTCTACAACATCTCCCCTTACCCTGAATGTTCCTCGCTTAAAATCCTGGTCATTGCGCATATACTGTATATCTATAAGCTTTCTTATCATCTCATCTCTGTCTTTTTCCATACCTGGACGAAGTGAGATAACCATGTTCTTATAATCAATAGGTGCACCTAATCCATATATACATGAAACTGAAGCAACTATGATTACATCATTTCTTTCAGACAGTGCCGCTGTTGCTGAATGTCTTAACTTATCTATCTCGTCATTAATCGAAGAATCCTTGGCTATATAAGTATCGCTCTGTGGCACATAAGCCTCTGGCTGATAATAATCATAATAAGAAACAAAATACTCTACTGCATTCTCAGGAAAGAACTCTTTCATCTCAGAGTACAGCTGTGCTGCTAATGTTTTATTATGACTGATTATAAGAGTAGGCTTCTGTACATGCTGGATAATGTTTGCCATAGTAAATGTCTTACCAGAGCCTGTAACACCGACAAGGGTCTCGAACTGATTACCCTCTTCAAATCCCTGCACAAGCTTCTCTATTGCACGGGGCTGATCTCCTGTCGGTTTATAAGGAGCGTGTAACTTGAATTCCATAACAATTCTCCCTTCGTTAATCTATAGTAAAATAGTCAACAACAATATTATTTAATAGTATTTACCTTATATATTGATTTTACTACAAATAAATGCCTTTGTCTATTAAAAACAGAACATTTGTTTTATTTTGTGATAAAAATTACCTGACTGCTGATACACAACAGATTTCAACAAACTGCCAATCTGCATATCAGCCATCAGGCTTACTGTAATTTATATATTTTCCATTTGCATATATTTAATTAATCTGTGCTTCCACATTCTTAATTGCCGCATCAAGCTGGGTATCAACATCTGCATCAGTATCATATTCCACTACCATATCTGGAGTAACACCTTTTCCGTGTATATCCTGACCCTTTGGTGTAAAATACTTGGCAATTGTGAACTTTATTGCACTTCCATCTGTAAGTGGTTTAACTGTCTGCACAATTCCTTTGCCATATGTCTGGGTTCCAATTATCGTTCCTTTGCCATAATCCTGTATAGCACCTGCAAATATCTCTGAGGCACTGGCACTATTGCCATTTACAATGACTGCCAGTGGCAGATTGAACTCATCATTATCCTGACCTTTATACTCTTTTCTATTGCCCTGCTTATCCTCTGTATACACAATAAGTCCGTCAGGAAGCATATATTTAAGCATACCTACAACCGTATCAAGCAATCCACCTGGATTGTTTCTTATATCAATTACAAGTCCTTTCATACCCTGTGACTGCAAATCTTCAACAGCCGCCTTGAACTGCTTTGTTGTTACCTCCTCAAACTGTGATATCGAAAGATAACCTATATTATTATCAAGAAGTGTATATGACACTGTCTTTGCTTCAACAGCATCTCTTACCGCAGAAAATGTCAGTCGCTCAGTTCCACGAATGACCTCCAGCGTGACAGATGTACCCTTGTCGCCTTTAATAAGTGCAACGGCTGATGAAAGCTCCATACCTGTTATGTCCCTGCCATCAACATTTACAACCCTGTCGCCACTCCTGAGTCCAGCCTGATAACCTGCCCCATTATCATATACATCTACAAGAAGAACACCACCTTCACCGCTAAGCTGGCAGACTGCTCCTATGCCATAGAACTTGCCATTTGTTGACTCCTTTAAGGCTTTATATTCATCCGCTGTATAATACATGGTATACTTGTCACCATATGAACTAAGATACGCCTTGTAAATGTTATCTTTGGCGGTTTCATCATCTACATCACCAAAATAAAAGGATTCAAGCACAGAATCAATTGCATTAAGCTTGCCTTCTACCTCACTTCCAATTCCGTCTGAATCTGTGACTGCATCAGATTGTATATATACATCTCCATTAACACCTATATGAATGTAGCCTTTAGCTATACACACTGCTGCCACACTTAATATTAGAAGTATAACAGCCATAAATGCTGATACAGCACCGATAATCATTCCACTTGCAAAGCCTTGTGATTTCTTCTTTCTTGTCGGCTGTGCATTTCTTCTTAAATCATTCATTCCATACAAATCACCAATATTTCCACGATTATCCGAAGCACTATTATTAATTCTGTTTCCGGCATTATTGTCATTATCTGCATTAACATTATTAATTACATTAATGTTATCACCCGCATTAAAATCATCACTATTGACATTATCATTTGAATAAATGTTGTTATTTTGATTGTCCATACCTATATGCCTCTGCATTTATTAATATTTATTTGCTTAAGTAGTTCCAAGGTGAAACATAACTTCCGTTATATCTTACATCAAAATGTAGATGAACTCCGTCAGAATCACCAGTTGTTCCCATAAGTGCTATCTTCTGTCCCTTAGTTACATGTGTTCCTGCACTGACAAGAAGCTTTGAAGCATGCAGATATCTTGTATACAATCCACCACCATGATTAATCATAATATAATTACCCGCTGATGAACTAAATGTCGCAATTACCACATCACCATCATACGCCGCATATATAGCATCACCCGCAACGCCTCTGTTAAGTGCACCGATATCAATTCCCTTATGCGGAGAGCTTCTGCCCTCTGTATCACCATAAGGTGAGGTTATCCTTGTTGACTCTGTAGGCCACTTGAACTTTCCACCATCATATTTTACAACATTGGCACTTCCACTATTCTCCTTGGCCTTAATCTCTGCCTCTATCTTGGCAATATATTCGTCCTGAGCCTTTATATCAGCTTCTATCTTAGCTTTATAATTCTCCTGCTGCTGCTTATTCTTCTGTAATGAAGCCATTTCACTCTTCTTGGTTGACTCAAGCAGTGAAAGTGAAGCTCTCTTATCTTCAAGCTCCTCCTGCTTGGTTACAAGTGTCTCCCTGTCCGTTTCTAACTGTGCTTTGGCGACAGTTATATAAGTAACAGTAGCATTATATTTTTCAAGCATTTCCCTGTCATACTGTGAGATTTTTGTAATATATTCCGCCTTATTAAGCATATCACCCATACTCTGGGAATTCATAAGCAATGCAAAATATGTTTCATCATTATGTTCATACATAAACTGAATTCTAAGCTTCATTGAACTATACTGTTCTTCTGCCTCTATCTCTGCCTGTGCAAGCTTTTCTTCTGTATCCGCTATCTCAGCCTCTATCTGCTCAACCTGCTCATTAACCTCATTAAGCTCGCCATCAACGCTGGACATCTGTGCATCAAGCTGGGCAATATAAGCTATCATATCATCGTTCTGTGCCTTTAAGTCTTCAATTATTTTCTCTGTCTGTTCATACTGGCTCTGCAAATCTTTTTTCTTGCTGTTAGCATCATTGAGATTCTGCTTATCATCTCCATATACATCATAATATGACACTGCAAAATATGGTATTACAAGCACAAGTACCATCAACAATGGAATAAGCCTTTTTGCTAATGCTCTCCTCATACAACTCCTCCATTCAGCCAGACCATTTATAAAATGCATACAAACGGCCGCTTAACAATAGCATAACAATCTATACTGTCAGATACCATTTTTATTTTTAAATAGGACTTCCACATATCATATACAATCACATAATATAATCTTCATATATAATACATAATCATATAATTCAATGCAGCAGTCCTATGTCTGGCTAATATTATCTGCTATACATTAGCATGCTTTCTTACGGCAAAGAAGCTTCCTAATGCACCTATTCCGATACCAAGAAGAATTCCTACTGGAACCAGTATTCTGAATACATCATTAACCGGCATAAACGCAAGAATGTTCTGAAGTATCGAGAACTTATTCATATTCTCATATACAAATCTAAGAATAACTATTGGAATAATTGAACCAACAAGTCCAATTACAATACCTTCTACGAAGAATGGTGCATTAACAAACGCATCTGTAGCACCTATATACTTCATAATAGAAATCTCTTCTTTACGGACAGTAATACCTATTACAATTGTGTTAGTAATAAGGAATATAGATACGGCAAGAAGAATAACTATAATTGCTATTGTTATGTAACTAACAAGTCTTGCGGCACTGGCAAGTCCACTTGCTGTTGCCTCTGAACGGTTAACCTGTCTTATACCATCAAGATTTTCAAGGTATGTTACAAGTGTAGCCTGACTTGAAGCTTCATTAAGATATATCTCATATGATGAAGAATTAGCAAGAGGATTATCATCCTTGAAACCTTCTGCAAGTTCTGGGTAATCTTTAAAATACTCAGCCTTGTAATTCTCCCACGCTTCATCAGCTGATGTATAATGAATTCTTGACACTTCATTACGCTGGCTTATCGTATCGCCAAGCTTCTTAATATCTGCGTCTGTAAGTCCTTCATCGAAAAATACTGTTACGCATACTTCATTCTCAGCCTTATGAATCATATACTGAAAATTGGATACAAGTGCATAGAATACACCAAAAAGGAATATACACGCTGTAATTGTTGCTATAGACGCAAGAGAGAACAATCTATTACGATAGATGTTCTTTAATCCGTCTTTAATATGATAAAATAACGATCTAATCTTCATAGAAATAACCACCTTTTTCCAAATCACTGATAATCTTGCCTTCGCTCATAGTAATAGTTCTCTTCTTCATCTGCTGAACTATCTCCATATTATGAGTAACAACAAGTACTGTTGTTCCCTGCTTGTTAACCTGATCTAATATCTTCATAATCTCATTAGAATTAGCTGGGTCAAGGTTACCTGTAGGCTCATCGCACAATAATATAGCTGGCTTATTAACCAGTGCTCTGGCTATGGCAACTCTCTGCTGTTCACCACCTGATAACTCATTAGGAAATGACTTATACTTATCAAGAAGTCCTACCATTGAAAGCATAGCAAGAACCCTGCTCTTAATCTTCTTATTAGGAGCTTCGACAACTTTCTGTGCAAATGCAATATTATCGTATATATTACGATCTGGTAAAAGTCTGAAATCCTGAAATACAACACCGATATCTCTTCTAAGATATGGTAACTTCTTTCTTGTAAGTTTATTAAGGTACTTTTTATTAACGTATATCTTACCCGATGTTGGGTCAAGTTCCTTAAGAAGAAGCTTTATAAGAGTTGACTTACCTGAACCACTCTTACCTACTATAAATACGAATTCTCCTTTCTGAACGTGAAGATTAATTCCGTTCAAAGCAGGAACTCCAGATGTATACGTTTTGGTAACATCTTCCATTATAATCATTATTAATATTCCTCCAAATTAGTATGTATCTTTACTTTCCATATATTTCATATATTTAACTACCATAAGTGCAATCTTAAATGTTATGGCATCATCAAACACTCTCAAATCAAGGCCTGTAGTCTTCTGAAGCTTATCTAGTCTGTATACAAGAGTATTTCTGTGGATATATAACTGTCTTGATGTCTCTGATACATTAAGGCTGTTATCAAAGAACTTGTTAATTGTTGATAATGTCTCCTCATCTAAATCATCAGGTGACTTTCCGTCAAATATCTCTCTTATGAACATCTGACAAAGTGGAAGTGGAAGCTGATATATTAAACGTCCAATACCAAGTCTGTTATATGCAACAACATTCTTGTCACTATAGAATATCTTGCCTACATCAAGAGCCATATTAGCTTCCTTGTAAGAACGTGATACTTCTCTTATATCATTAACAATAGTACCATAAGCAATATGTGCAGAACTCATAGCCTCTGTATTTAACATATCTATAATAACTTCTGCTGTCTTATCAAGGTCTTCGTAAGTTTCATTACTCTTAACCTCTCTGACAAGTATTATACTCTTCTCGTCAACTGCTGTGATAAAATCCCTTGTTCTTGAAGCAAATAAAGTTCTTATTGTCTCTAATGCATTAATATCTTTCTCGTGCTTAGTCTCAATAATATATACAACTCTCTTTACATCCGTATCAATATGAAGCTTCTCAGCTCTTGTATACATATCAACCCTTAGAAGATTATCAAGAAGAAGATTCTTTATAAAGTTATCCTTATCAAATCTTTCCTTATAAGCAACTAAAAGATTCTGTATCTGAAATGCTGCAAGCTTTCCTAACATAAATACATCATCAGTTGTTCCCTTAGCCAATATTATATACTCAAGATTGCCATCTTCAACAACCTTAAAGAACTGATATCCATTAACCACCTGACTATCTGCTGGTGAATCTATAAATACAAGTGCATCTGCTGTACATTCAGCAACATTATCAAATGTCTTAGCTACAACCTTGCCCTCTGCATCAATAACACATAAATCAACTCGTGATATTTCTTTTAACCCATCAACGGTTGTCTGTAAAATCTGATTTGAAATCATATTATACTCCATTCCTTCGCATCTTTTTGACATTTACTATATCATTGTAAAGCAAAATGACAAAAAAAAAAAGAGGAAATGTATAGAAATTATACACTTCCTCTAAATTTTATAAAATAATTATATTTGAATAATACAAACATCTAATTATGTATAGTAATTAGTGAGTAATTACCATTTCTGTTTCCTTATCAAATACATGAAGTCTTGCAACATCCATAGCGAATTCAACTTCATCACCTGGACGAGCTGTTGTTCTAGGATTAACCTTAGCTGTACATGTAACATCACCAATTTCATAGTGAAGGTTAACTTCAGCACCAAGTAATTCATATACTCTGATTGTTGACTTAAACTTAGTATCCTGATGAGCAGCGATAAATTCTGGATCATCTTTAACGTCTTCTGGACGGATACCAACTACAACTGTCTTTCCAACATAACCTTCATCGATAAGCTTCTTGCTCTTTTCAGCTGGAAGTTTGATAACAACTTCTTCGCTCATCTTAAGAACTGCCTGTGAACCTTCCTGAGCTACTGTAGCGTCGATAAGATTCATCTGAGGTGAACCAATGAAACCAGCAACGAAAATGTTGTTAGGTGTATTGTAAAGGTTCTGAGGTGTATCTACCTGCTGTATAATACCATCCTTAAGAACTACGATTCTTGTACCAAGTGTCATAGCCTCTGTCTGGTCATGTGTAACGTAGATGATTGTTGTCTGTAATCTCTTATGAAGCTTAGAAATCTCAACACGCATCTGAACTCTTAACTTAGCATCAAGATTTGAAAGAGGCTCATCCATAAGGAATACCTTAGGACTACGAACGATAGCACGTCCCATAGCAACTCTCTGTCTCTGACCACCTGAAAGAGCCTTTGGCTTACGATCAAGTAAGTGCTCGATATCAAGAATCTTAGCAGCTTCATGAACTGACTTATCTATTTCATCCTTAGGTACCTTTCTTAACTTAAGACCAAATGCCATATTGTCATATACTGACATATGTGGATATAACGCATAATTCTGGAATACCATAGCGATATCTCTATCCTTAGGCTCTACATCATTAACGAGCTTGTCTCCGATCCATAATTCACCAGAACTGATTTCTTCAAGACCAGCGATCATACGAAGAGTTGTAGACTTACCACAACCAGATGGTCCTACGAAGATAATAAATTCCTGATCTGCGATTTCAAGGTTGAAATCTTTAACAGCTACAAAGCCGTTAGGATATACTTTACAAACATTTTTAAGTGATAAACTTGCCATTGAAAACTTTCCTCCTAAAATATAAAAAGCGTATGCACGCTTTCTGATATTGCTTATTCTACACTAAATGCCTGTCCTTGGCTATATGGTAATTAGCCAAATATCGCAGTTGCTTTTTTATCACTTTTACCATAATTATTAAATTGATGTGTATTTTGCACAAATTTACCCAATCAATCTTCACTAACATCACCAAAACTCTTGACTTTCATATGCCATCTTATAATAAATTCAGCTATAAAAGTTGTTATAACAATCGCCAGAATTGCATACATCGTAACCCTTATTCCAAATACAAACGCCCCTGCTATTATTATAAGAGCATCAATTATATTCATAATTACAACCACACTTAAATATCTGCTTCTTTCAACAATCAGACCAGCAAGCAGATCCGTTCCCCCCGTCGTAATCTCAGTCCTTAATACCATTCCAATACCAACACCTGCCATTATGCCTCCAATTATGGCAGTCTTTAAATAACTTACATCTACTCTTGTATCCGCTGGAAGTACTGCCATAAAAAATGTAAGCAGCACATCAGCAGCAAGCGTATCTTTAATATAATCTATGCCTTTTTTGCAGTATGCCCATATGAATAAAGGAATATCAAGCATAATATTAGTGAGCCATATCGGTATGCCAGATTGTGGAAGCCACCCCGACTTCCAGCTTTCCTTTGCAATTAATGACAATCTTCTTATTATGATACTTATTCCTGATATTCCGCCTGTAACCATTCCAGCAGAATCATATATGCTTTTATATGCAATTGCCATAAGAAATGTTCCTGTGATTATATATATCCATTTTAAATAAATATTTTTAACATTCTCTTTTATTATCATTATCCATATTTCCTGGTCTATGTCTTATTATCTTTATTATCCAGCCTCCCTGCTTATTGTCCTGTTACTATTTTTTGCAGTATCTTTATATATATTCAGCTATTTACCCTTGCATTATGGCTGTTATGTGCTTATAATTATATTAATCTATTAATTATTCCAAAGAAGAGAGGATTTATATATGGACATAGCTGGATTATCTACTAACTTAAGTACAATCAATGTAGTGAATGATGTTCAGGTTGCTGTGCTCAGACAATCTCTTGACACTCTTGAGACATCAGGAGATAGTCTTACTAAGATGATGGAAGCATCTGTTAATCCTGAATTAGGACAGAATATTGATATTCGTATATAACGGAATATTTCTTACTCCTTTTATCTGATACATTAAACCAATAATACGCCGTCAATTATCTTTATTGATAACTGACGGCGTATTATTATGCATACGAATTATGCTCATTATTAATTATCTTAACTCATTGAATTTCTCAATTAAAATATTTCACTTGCAATCATATATATAACAACTGCAATAACTGTAATGATTGCCGGAACTGTCATAATCCTCTGCTGAGAAACTGACTGTTCTGACACAGCATCCTCTTGCACTCTGAAAGATTTCACATCATTAACGATATATTCCCATCTTCCATTATGCTGTGCCATTTTCTTAATGCACAGATACACAAGCGACATAAATCCAATCGATACTCCAAGAAGCATAGCAAGTGTCAGTAACATAGGAATTGACGAACTCTGTACTACTGTTTCACCAGCCGCTTCCTGCATTGTATCATAAGTACCTGTAATCTTAAGAAGCTGTATAATCGTAATTGAATAAGTATTAATCGCAAAATGTGCAAGCACTGATGACCATATAGAACCTGTAGCCTCTACCAAAAACGCAAATACAACACCAATGACAAACGCATAACAGAACTGGTTAATATTAAGGTGGAATAATCCAAACACAAGACCACTCATAAGAGCTCCCTTTAATACTCCGCATTTTCTATATGTTCCATAAAACAAGCCTCTGAATATGAATTCTTCAACAAGTGCTGGTATAACTGCCATAAGTATAATCTGTACCACAAATGGATATGTAAGCAATGTCTGTGATGCCGCTTCAAGATAATTCTTTGAAAAAAGCATTGAAACGTTATTAATAAACAGCACCATAGGTATCATCATATAACCCGCAAGTATAGAAACAATTACATCTTTAAATGCAATTATATGATATTGCATATCACGCTTTATGCTTATTCCCATAACAGCAATATATATAAGCCCTATTACAATAATGACTGTCTCGCTGATAACGTAAGACACCCAGCCTGGTATATGAATACCCAGCTGATTAATTGCCACAACCATCAGCAATGATACTAATGATGAAAGAAATACATACGAAACAATCAATACCGGCATAAAACAATTAATCTTTTTTACTTCCATGCGATAGCTTCCACTTCAAGTAATACATCTTTAGGAAGTCTTGCAACTTCTACACAAGAACGAGCTGGAAATGGTTCTTTGAAGTACTTCTTATAAATTTCATTAATCTTTCCAAAATCATTCATTTCTTTAATAAATACTGTTGTCTTTACAATATTCTCAACCTTTGAACCTGACTCTTCTACAAGATTGCAAAGATTTTTAAAAGCCTGTTCTGCCTGAGCCTCTACTCCGCCCTCAGCAATTTCTCCTGTTGCTGGAATAACCGGAATAACACCTGATGTATACACCATTCCATTAATCTCAATAGCCTGTGAGTATGGTCCAATTGCACTTGGAGCTTTGTCTGTACTAATAACTTTCTGCATATTATCCTCCTTCTAATGCCTTCGCATATATAAAAGTTGATGTGTAACTGTGCATATCTAATCTGAATGTACACATATATTGTTCACATCAGGTTAAATTGTATAACAATAATTATC
>ERZ1034984.2284-NODE-2284-length-15722-cov-30.480117_pt1 | contig 15722 bp, 10 predicted proteins | sample MGYA00520589_ERZ1034984 | MGnify/ENA primary metagenome ERZ1034984 (study PRJEB33766, sample SAMN09781790) | gut metagenome | biome: gut microbiome | host: Homo sapiens | place: Madagascar | study: EMG produced TPA metagenomics assembly of the PRJNA485056 data... | reverse complement strand
GCGCAGCCGATATCCTGCGCAATTTCCTGCACGGATTCCTTGTCGAATTCACCCAGCGGCAGGATCAGCCGTGCCAGAATTTCCTGTGGCAGAACTTCCAGCAGGGCGGTCTGGTCGCACTCTGCGTGCTCTGGGGCGCACAGGCGGCACTCATCGGCGTCTTGCTCCACGCGGGCATAATGGCCGGTGGAGATAAAACGGCAGTCGAGCTTATCAGCCGTCTGCATCAGCAGCTGGAACTTCAGCAGTTCGTCCGCAGCAGTATCCGCTGCTTCAATCACGTGCAGGGGTACATCCAGCGCTTTGGCGGCGTTCTGCGCGGTCTCCACGGCGTCGTCGGCCATCCCGGCAAAATGCACCAGTGCGGCCTGTACGGCAAAGCCCTGCTCCTGCAAAATGCGCACGGTTACAGCGGCGTCCATACCGCCGTTCAGCCCAACAAGAACTTTATCCTGCTTTTCAAATGTATTAAAACCCAGTGCTCCGTCCATAATATCCTCCTGTATCAGCGGTGCGCAGTGCGTCAGGCCTGCTTTCCGCCGTATTTTTTGCTTTGCTCCACAGCCAAGCGGTCGCAACGCTCGTTTTCGGGGTGGCCTGCGTGGCCTTTCAGCCAGTGGTAGTGGATCACATGCTTCTCGCTTTCTTCCAGCAGCGGTGCCCAAAGGTCGGGGTTCAAGGCGGGGGATTTGTCTGCCTTTTTCCAGCCGCGCTTGCGCCAGCCCTTGGCCCAGCCCTTTTCCAGCCCGTTGATCACATACTGGCTGTCGCTGTACAGGTCAATGTCACAGGGCTCTTTCAGCTGGCGCAGGGCTTCCAGCAGGCCGGTCAGCTCCATGCGGTTGTTGGTGGTTCCGGCCTCGCCGCCGGAAATCTCTTTCTCGTACACCTTTTCCCCGGTGCGGAAGCGCAGGATCGCGCCCCAACCGCCGGGGCCGGGGTTGCCGCTGCAGGCACCGTCGGTATAAATTTCGATGTGTTTCATGTTACCCTCGTTTTGCTGCGGCAATACTGGAATCAGGGCGTGCCGGAAAATGGCATCCTTTTCTTTGCTTTCTGCTGTACCTTATCGGCCAGCCGCAATGCCCGGAACCCTGCCGCTTTACTATAAAAATAATTATACGCGATTTTGCCCAGCCCTGCAAGCTTTTGTGGAATTTGTCCATAAATGCATCCGGCATACTATTTGACAATGCCCCCGCCGCGCCTTATAATAGATTTAATTGCAATGTCGTAGTTTGATTCAGGACCCGGTTGCAGCCTTTCGGCTGAACTCTTCGCGTCCAAACCTTGATTCAGTAAATCGGCACAGTGCCGTACAAATTTTACATGCGACAAAACATCACGTCCGGGGTACGGTGCTTACCGTGTGTGTAACCACCAACCCTGGCCGAATACAATATGGAGGTTATGCAATGGAAGATCACAACAACGAAAAACGCCCCCGCCAGCAGGGCCGCAGCAATTACACCCGCCGTGCCCCGCGCGCAAATAATAATAACCAGAACCGCAAACCCGGTGCGCCTGCCCCCGCGGCCAGCGCCCCGCAGGCAGCGGCGGAAAAACCACAGCCCCAGCACCGCAAGCCGCAGCGCCGCCGTGCCCCGCAGCCCCAGCAGGCTGCAGCGAGCAATGCGGTGAATGCAGCAGCCCCGGCCCCGGTGCAGCGCCCCCGCAGCCCGCAGCGCCGCAGCTATAAGCAGCATTATTATGATGCTTCCACCCCGGCTGTTCCCATGCACATCTGCCCGCTGGGCGGCCTGGGCGAAGTTGGCAAAAACATCACCCTGTATGAATGCCAGGGCGATATGATCCTGGTGGACTGCGGCCTGGTGTTCCCGGATTCCGATATGTTCGGCGTGGATCTTGTCATTCCGGATTTCACCTATGTATTGGAAAATAAGGACCGCATCAAGGGCCTGTTCATTACCCATGGCCACGAAGACCATATCGGCAGCCTGCCGTATCTGCTCAAAAAGTTCAACGTGCCCATTTACACTGCACGTTTGACCATCGGCCTGATCAAAAACAAGCTGGAGGAGCACGGTCTTGCCTCCAGTGCAGAGTTCCATGAGATCCGTCCCCGCCAGAAAGTGCGCCTTGGCTGCTTTACGGTGGAGCCCATCCATGTCAACCACTCCATCCCGGATTCTCTGGCGTTTGCCATTGACTGCCCGGCAGGCATCGTGCTGCATACCGGCGACTTCAAGATCGACTACACGCCGCTTTCCGGCGATGCCGTTACCGACCTTTCCACCATTGCGGAGTATGGCCGCCGCGGCGTGCTGGCTTTGCTGGCGGATTCTACCAACGCGGAGCGCCCCGGCTTTACGGCAACCGAGCAGACTGTGGCCGAAGGGGTGCGCAGCCTGTTTGCCCGCGCCAAAAACCGCCGCATTATCGTGGCAACCTTTGCTTCCAACATCTACCGCATCCAGCAGATCATTGACCTGGCCATTGAGTATGGCCGCAAGGTGGCCGTCAATGGCCGCAGCATGGTTTCCAACACCGAAATGGCGCGGGAGCTGGGGTATCTGCATGCGCCGGATAATGTGCTGATCGATATCGAGGAGATCAACAAATACCCGCCGGAAAAGGTTGTCCTCATCACCACCGGCAGCCAGGGCGAACCGCTGTCCGCCCTGTCCCGCATGGCGCAGGCCAGCCACCGTACCGTCAAGGTCGGCCCCACCGACTTTATTATTATCTCGGCCCGCCCCATCCCCGGCAACGAAAAGACCGTGACCAAGGTGGTCAACGGCCTGCTGGCCCTTGGCGCAGAGGTCATTTACGAAAACATGTACGATACCCATGTTTCCGGCCACGCCTGCCAGGAAGAGCAGAAGCTGATGCTGACCCTTGCCCACCCGCAGTATTTCCTGCCGGTTCACGGCGAGTTCAAGCAGCTCAAGCGCCACGCCGAAACGGCGGAGCACCTGGGCTATATCCCCAAGCAGAATATTTATATTGCTGAAAATGGCCAGAACATCCGCCTTTCCCGCGATGGCATGGCAGTGGAGGGCACTGTGCCCGCCGGTGCCGTGATGGTGGATGGCTATGGCGTGGGCGATGTGGGCAATGTGGTCCTGCGTGACCGCCACCACCTGTCGGAGGACGGTATCATCATCGTTACCGCAGCCGTGGATGGCAGCACCGGCCAGCTGCTTTCCGGCCCGGACCTGGTTTCCCGCGGCTTTGTCTATGTGCGGGAAAGCGAGGAGCTGATGGACGGTGCCCGCGTGCAGGTTGAAATGGCCCTTGACCGCAGTATGGCGGATAACATGCACGACTGGGCCAGCGTGAAATCCCGCGTGCGGGAGGCGCTTTCCAGCTATATCTACCGCAAAACCAAGCGCAGCCCCATGATTCTGCCCATTCTGATGGAAGTTTGATCCAAACCATATCTGACCGTGACCGCCTGCCCCACATTGCAGGCACCGAGGAACGATGATGAAAAACAAGCTGAGACGTGATATCTTTGTCATTATCTTTTTGCTGCTCGTTGCGTGCATCGCTCTGGCTGTGCCGCTGGCGTTCAGCAACCCGCGCTGGCTGCTGGCACCGGCGCTGCTTGTAGTGTTTGCGTTGGTGGTGGCGGTGCTTGGCATCCGCCGGCTGCGGCGCTTTGTGGCCGATATGCTGTGCGGGACCAACTTTGAGGGCAGCAAGACCCAGTATTCGCTGGCGGATTTTTCCATCCCCACTGCCCTGATTACCGAAGGCTCCGTGGTGTGGTATAATCCGGCCTTCCGGGAGCAGATCCTGGCGGGGCAGGATGCCCTGCTGGCTGCACCGGACCGCCTGATGACCGGCATTGACCTTTCCGTCTGTGCCCGCGCCCACGGCCAGGACCTGACCATTGGCGAAAACCGCTATACGGCCTATGCCACAACCAGCCGCAGCAGCAAAACGGGCACATTGCTGTTTTTGGTCAACGATACGTTCTACAAAAACACGCTGGATGAATACACTGCCAGCCGCCCGGCTTACCTGATTATTGGGGTGGACAGCTATGACGAGCTGTTCAACGATATGAAGGACTCCGAGCAGGCGCACGAGCTGGAGGCCATCAACACCCTGCTGGAAGAATACATCGGCCGCACGACCGGTTTCCTGCGCAAGGTGTCCAACAGCCGCTATATTGCGGTGGTGGAAGAGCGGGATATCCGCTGGATGATGGAAGAACGCTTTGATATTCTGGATAAAGTGCGTGCGCTGCACCCCGGCGGAATGCTCACCCTTTCCATCGGCGTAGGCCATGGCGGCGCTACGATGCAGGAATGCCAGGAGATGGCCCGCGAAAGCATTGATATTGCCTTGGGCCGCGGCGGCGACCAGGCTGCCGTGAAAACAGTCGATGGCTTTGAGTTCTTCGGCGGCATTTCCCATGGTGTCGAAAAGCGCAGCCATGTGCGCAGCCGCATCATTGCCAACGCCCTGGCAGACCAGATCCGCCAGAGCGACAGCGTCATTATCATGGGCCACCGCCAGAGCGATTTGGATGCCATCGGCTCCGCCATCGGTTTGCTGCGCATGTGCAAAATGTGCGATGTGCCTTCGGTCATCGCGGTGCGCAGCAAGGCAACGCTGGCGAGCCAGCTGCTGGATGTGTTCAACAAAGCAGGGGAGGACCACAACTTTATTGAGCCGGAAGAAACCTATAAGCTCATTACCCCCAAAACCCTGCTGATTGTAACCGATACATACCAAAAGCGCCTGCTGGAAGACCAAAAAATTTACGAAAAATGCAGCCGCGTGGTTGTTATCGACCATCACCGCATGGCGGTAGGGCATATTGATAACCCGATCCTTTTGTATCATGAACCCTTTGCTTCCAGCGCCAGCGAGCTGGTGTGTGAACTGCTGCAGTTCATGCCCGCCCAAAACAACATCACTCAGTTGGAAGCCCAGGCGCTGCTGTCTGGCATCATGCTGGATACCCGCAGTTTTGCCCTGCATGTCGGTGTGCGCACCTTTGAGGCTGCCGCCTGGCTGCGCAGCCGCGGGGCCGAAACCGCCGCGACCAAGCGCCTGTTCAATATTTCCAAAGAAGAATACGAAGCCCGCGCCGCCATTGTGGAGGGCGCTTACCTCTACAAAGGCTGCGCTATCGCCACTTCGGATGAGCTTGACCCCGCCATGAGCGTGGTTCTGCCCATGGCAGCCAATGACCTGCTGACCATCAACGGCGTGGATGCCAGCTTTGTGGCAATCGCCAAAAACGGCGGTGTCAACATCTCCGCCCGCAGCATGGGTGCGCTGAACGTACAGGTCATTCTGGAGCCCTTGGGCGGCGGCGGCCACCTGACGATGGCCGGTGCCCAGCTGCGTGATTGTACCGTAAAGGAAGCCGAAGCCCGCATCCGCGCGCAGATCGACGAATACCGCGCCAACCAGGAATGCCAGGAAGAACTGGTGGGTGCAGTTTAACAAATTAAATTATCAGCGAATCCCTGCCAATGGCAGAAAATTATATCAATTACTACATAGAGAGGGGAACCACCACGATGAAAGTTATTCTCAAACAGGATGTCAAGAGCATTGGTAAAAAGGATGAAATCCATGAAGTGTCGGACGGTTACGCCCGCAACTTCCTGTTCCCGCGCGGTCTGGCTGCAGTGGCCGATGCTGACGCTGTGAACACCGCCCGCACCAAGAGCGAAGCCAAAGCCCACCATGAAGCCGAAGCTAAGGCGGCTGCTGAAGAACTGGCTGCCAAGATCAAGGGCCAGATCGTTTCCGTCAAGGTCAAGGGGGGCGCTTCCGGCAAACTGCACGGCAAAGTGACCGCAAAGGAAGTTGCCGAACAGTTGTACAAGCTGACCGGCACCGAAATCGACAAGAAAAAAATCGAAATGCCCGCCAGCATCAAGGAGTTCGGCAGTTATGATGCCAAAGTCCGCCTGCATGTGGGTGTTGTGGCCGCGTTCAAGGTCAAGGTCGAGGAGGCTCCGCTGTAATTGGCAGGGGGTCTTGTAATTACATTCCAACAAAACAAAAACGGCAGGGAGGTGCCTGAATGGCAAACAATGAATTAAGCTTGTCCAGCCTGGGCATTCAGCTGCCGTATAACATGCAGGCGGAACAAAGCGTGCTTGGCGCAGCGCTGATGGATGAAACCATCCTGAACCGCCTGATCACCGAGATGGACCCCGATATGTTCTACTCGGAACAGAACCGGGCCGTCTATGAGGAAATGCGCCGCCTGTTCAGCGAAAGCGAAGCGGTGGATGTTATCACTCTGGTGGACTCTCTGGCTCAGAACGGTGTGTTCAAGGGCGCAGATGATGCCAAGGTGTACATTACCCGCATTGCGGAAACCGTCCCGGCGATTTCCAACGTCGATTCTTACATCAAGATCGTCAAGGAAAAATATCAAACCCGCCGTCTGATCGAAGCAGCCCGCGATATCCTGCAGCAGTCCAGCGAAGAATCCGATTCCGACCTGCTGCTGGAAAGCGCCGAGCAAAAGCTGTACGATATCCGCAACGGCCAGGACCGCTCCGGCGTTAAAACCATTCAGGAGTCTATCCTGGAAGTTATTGATACCATGCAAAAGCTGTCCGGTGCGGACCGCGATAAATTTGCCGGTATCCCCACAGGCTTCAACTATCTGGATAATATCCTGACCGGCCTTGGCCGTTCGGACCTGATTATTCTGGCGGCCCGCCCCGGTATGGGCAAAACCAGTTTTGCGCTGAACATTGCTACCAATGTGGCCCGCCTGCAAAAGATACCGACCGTCATTTTCAGCTTGGAAATGACCTGCGAACAGCTGACCGACCGCATCCTTTCCAGCACCGCAGGCATTGACAGCCAGGCATTCCGCACCGGCCGCCTAAACAACTCCGACTGGAACGACTTTGCCAATGCAACGTCACTGTTGTATAACGTTCCCATTTACATGGATGATTCCTCCGGTATTTCGGTGCCGGAAATCAAGGCAAAAATCCGCCAGATCAACCAGGACCCCAAACGGGATAAGATCGGTCTGGTCATCATCGACTATTTGCAGTTGATGCAGTCCGCCAAGCGCACCGAAAGCCGCGTGCAGGAAATCAGCGATATCACCCGGAACCTGAAAATTATGGCCAAGGAACTGAACGTTCCTGTCATTGCGCTGTCCCAGCTTTCCCGTGCTGCCGAAAAAACAGCGGGTCGCTCGGACCACCGCCCCCAGCTTTCAGACCTGCGTGATTCCGGCTCTATCGAACAGGATGCGGACGTGGTGCTCTTCTTGTACCGCGCTGCCTATTACAATTCCCAGAACGGCGAAACCGAACAGGCGAACGAAAACGAAGCCGAATGTATCGTGGCCAAAAACCGCCATGGCGAAACCAGTGTGGTCCGCCTTGGCTGGGATGGCGCCCATACCCGGTTCAGCAATCTGGACGAGATCCATGAACAGTACTGACGCAGACAATTCATTGCAAAACCCAGTAAACATGATGGAACAAACCTTGCTGGCCTATTGCCGCCGGCAGGGTTTGTTTCGGTTGGGGGACCGTGTCATCGTTGCCTGCTCCGGCGGGGCGGATTCGATGGCGCTGCTCTGTTTTCTGCTGCGCTGCAAAGCGGAACTTGGCATCACCGTCATGGCGGCCCATGTGGACCACGGAATCCGAGGCGAAGCTGCCCATGCGGATGCCCGCTTTGTGGCGGAGTTCTGCCGCACGCATCATGTGCCGTTCTTTTTGTACGATGCCGCTGCCAGCGGGGTGCAGATTCCCCCAAACCCCAGCGAGAACTGGGCGCGCAGCCTGCGCTATACCTGGTTTGATGCTCTGGCCGCACAGCAGCATGCCTGCATTGCCACAGCGCATACGTTATCTGACCAGGCGGAAACGGTGTTGTTCCGCATGGCGCGCGGTACCGGCCTGCACGGCATGGCGGGTATTCCGGCGGTACGGGGCGTGTACCGCCGTCCGTTTTTGTGCCTGGCAAGGAGCGATACCACGGCATACTGCGCCGCCCTTGGGCAACACTATGTTCAGGACGAAAGCAATTTCAGCGATGCCTATGCCCGCAACCGTATCCGCCATTATGCTGTTCCGGCGCTGCAAACCATCAATCCGGCGGCAGAGCAGGCCGTGGGGCGGCTGTGCAACCAGCTACAGGAGCTGAACATCTGGCTGGAAAACCTGGCCGAAAAACTGCTGGCGCAGGCTGCCTGCGGGGGCGGGTACAGCATCCCGATTCTTGCCGCGGCGGATGCCCCGGTGCTGGCTGCTGCCCTGCGCATGCTGGCAGCCCGCGCGCGTGACCCCGAAGAAAAATATGTGCAGGCTCTTGCGGCCATTGTTCGGCAGGGCAGCGGTGCGGTACAGCTGACGCCGGATGCCTGCTGGACCGCGGCAAACGGCATTTTGTACTGCCGCTCAGTGCTAAAAATGCAGCCGGAAGCCATTCCCGCGCCGCACCAGCAGCTAAAAACCGGCGTTTACTGCCTGCCAGGGGGCTATGAGCTGGAGATTCAACAACTAAATTATGAAGTTTTTTTGAAAAATCCATCATTTTTGAAAAAAGACTACACCTATTGTGCAGATTATGCTAAAATAAATAAGAATATTTTTGTGAGGACCCGCCAACCCGGCGATACGTTCCGCCCGGCGGGACGTCACGTTGGCAAAACGCTCAAAAAATATCTGAATGAGGCAAAAGTTCCTGTGGCTGAACGGACGCTGATGCCGCTGCTGGCCTGTGGTAGCCAGGTGCTTTGGCTGTGGGGGGCAGGCTTTGCGGACGGTTTGTCCCCGGATGATGGGACAAAGCAGATCCTGTTGATTCGGCAAAGCCGCCAGCCTGCGGCCCCGGAGCAGGAACAAGATCATAATATTGGAGGAACAGATCATGCATGATATGAACAATGATATCGCCAAGGTTTTGATTTCGGAAGAGCAGCTGCAGGCCAAGGTGGCTGAATTGGGGGCACAGATCAGCCGCGATTACGTGGGCAAAGATTTGTTGCTGGTGTCTATCCTGAAAGGCTCCGTGGTGTTCATGGCCGATTTGATGCGCGCCATCACGGAACCCTGCAGCATTGACTTTATGGTGGTTTCCAGCTATGGCGGTGCCAACACCACTTCTACGGGCCTTGTCAAGATCGTCAAGGATCTGGATCAGGATCTTTCCGGCAAGGATGTTCTGATCGTGGAGGATATTCTGGATACTGGCGTCACGTTGTCTCACTTGGTGCCCATGCTGAAATTGCGCCGCCCCAACAGCGTGCGCCTGTGCACCATCCTCAGCAAGCCCAGCCGCCGCAAGGTGGATATTGAGCCGGACTACTGCGGTTTTGAAGTGCCCGATGAATTTGTTGTGGGCTATGGCCTTGACTATGACGAAAAGTACCGCAACCTGCCGTATGTCGGCGTGTTAAAACCGGAAGTATATTCCAAATAAAATTCTGTCTTGGCAGAATAACCAATCGCCCGCCGTTTTGGCGGATTTTGACAGGGAGTTGATTTTTTGCAGCACAAACCGCGTTTCAGCGGCATTATCATTGCCGCTGTCCTGATGGTGGCAGCACTCGTGATGATCTCCAGCTATTCCAGCCTGTTTGCCTCAAGCAAGAGCACCATGATGTTGTCCGAAGCCATGGGGTACTTTGAATCCAATCAGGTCACCTACTTTAACCTGGACCTGAACACCGGCGTTATCGAGATGAGCGTGAAAGAAGGTGAACATCCGCTGCCGGAATCCGGCACGTCCAGCGAAACATCCAACGGCCTGCTTGCAGAAATTTACGGCGATGGCACCGATGCTTACGCCCCCAAGAACGGCGGGGCAGCGGTCATTACCTACAAGCTGCCGTATCCTTCTTATTTCCTGCAATTCTACCTCAAGGATTATATCGACCAGTATAATGCAGCCAACCCGGATGCGCCCATGCAGTACGATATGGTCGCCGTTAAGACCAACGTGCCCTGGTTTGAGATCATCCTGTACGCCTTTATGATCGGCAGCGTGGTGCTGCTCTTCATGTCCATGTACCGCGGCGGTGCCGGTGGCGGCGGCCTGATGAATGTTGGCCGTGCCAAGGTCAAGGACCAGCAGGAAGGCCAGCGCAAGGCAACCTTTGCCGATGTTGCCGGTGCGGATGAAGAAAAGGCTGAACTCCAGGAAGTGGTTCAGTTCCTGAAAGCACCGGAAAAGTTCAACTCCCTGGGTGCGCGCATTCCCCACGGCGTTCTGCTTGTCGGCCCTCCGGGCACCGGCAAAACGCTGCTGGCCCGTGCCTGTGCAGGCGAGGCCGGCGTTCCGTTCTATGCCATCTCCGGTTCCGACTTTGTGGAAATGTATGTCGGCGTCGGCGCATCCCGTGTGCGCGATTTGTTTGAAAAAGCCAAAAAGACAATGCCCTCCATCATCTTTATTGATGAGATCGATGCCGTGGGCCGTCAGCGTGGTGCCGGCCTTGGCGGCGGGCATGACGAGCGCGAGCAGACCCTGAACCAGCTGCTGGTTGAGATGGACGGCTTTGACGCCAACGATGGCGTTATCGTGATGGCTGCCACCAACCGCGCCGATATTCTGGATAAGGCTCTGCTGCGTCCCGGCCGTTTTGACCGTCAGGTTTATGTTGGTCTGCCGGATGTGAAGGGCCGCGAGGAAATTCTGCGCGTTCACACCAAGAACAAGCCCCTTGGCCCCGATGTCAGCCTGAAAACCATCGCCAAGTCCACCGCGGGCTTTTCCGGTGCCGACCTGGAAAACCTTGTCAACGAAGCCGCCCTGCTGGCTGCGCGCAAGGGCAAAAAGGCCATCACCGAACCCGAAATCGAGGAAGCTTCCATCAAGGTTGTGGCTGGCCCCGAAAAGAAGAGCCGCGTTGTGACCGATGCCGAAAAGCGCCTGACCTCTTACCACGAAGCCGGCCATGCCATTACCGGCTATTTCTGCAAAACGCATGATCCCGTGCACCAGATCAGCATTATCCCGCGTGGTTCGGCAGGCGGCTTTACCATGTATCTGCCGGAAAAAGACCCCAGCTATGTGACCAAGACCGCCATGAACGAGAACATTGTCTGCCTGTTGGGCGGCCGTGTGGCGGAGCAGCTGGTGCTGGATGATATCTCCACCGGTGCTTCCAACGACCTGCAGCGTGCCACGGATACCGCCCGCGCCATGGTGACCCGCTATGGCTTCTCGGAGCGCATGGGCCCTGTGGTTTATGGCACCGACCCCGGCGAAACCTTCCTTGGCCGAGACTTTGGCCAGGGCAAGGGCTATTCCGAAAATACGGCGTCCGAAATTGATAATGAGATCCGTGATATCATGGATGAATCTTACGAGACGGCCCGCCGCATTTTGACCGAGCACATGACTGAGCTGCACCGTGTGGCCGGTGTGCTGATGGAACGCGAAAAGATCAGCGGCGAAGAGTTTGACGCCCTGATGAAAGGCGAAAACCTGGCACCCTTTGGGCTGGATACCCCCGCGCCTGCCGCAGCCCCTGCATCGGCAGAGCAGCCCGCCGCGCCGGAACAGCCCTCCGAACCGTCTGATGAAAATTGAGGCAAGGTGAAACACAATGGATCAAAATTTTTCCCTGATGGCGCAATCCCGTGCCAATTATTACACTGCCGGCAGCCCGGTCCAGTTTGTCCGTGTTGAGCTGCTGAAAGGGGATGTCACGGGTGAAGTTGCGGTCTGCCTGACCTTTAAGAATGTTGGCACAGAACCGCTGACCGGCTTTATCATCCACTTCAAGTGCAAAGATGCTTCTGGTCAGATCCTGTGCGAGGATGATTTCTATTATGAGCAGCTCAATGTGCAGCCCGGCGAACTGTTTGGTGCCGATGACGCTGTGTTTGTCAGCGATACGCCGGTTTCCAGCGTGGAAATTGAGCAGGACCGTGCTTTCCTGAACGGCCGCGGCGTGGATCTGCGTAATTATAAGCGTGTCCGCCTGCAGGCCCCCCGTGTGCTGCCTGGCTCTATTGCCCGCACACTTCAGACCCGCACCAACAATAAGATGCTGACCTGCGTCCCGCAGGACACCGAAAACGGCTGGTTCTGCGCCTGCGGCGCGTTCCACCCCAACGAGGAAGCTGTTTCCGTCTGCAGCGAGTGCGGCGGCGACCGCGCTTACATCAAGGCAACCCTGACCCGCATCCTGGAGGAAGCCCGCCAGGCCGCCGAACAGCAGCAGCGCGAAATCAACGCCGTGGCCAATGGCGTTGACCCCGCAGCAGCCCAGGCAGCCCAGGCCGCTGCCACCGCCGCCGCGGCTCAGGCAGCCATCAGCCAGGAGCCCACCGCACAGTTCACCCCGCCCGCCCCGGCCCAGGAACCGGAAGAAGAGGACGAGGACGACGAAGCAACCAACGCCGAAATGGACCGCGTGCGCCGCTATGTCCCCAAAGGCCATCTGTTTGCCGATGAAGAGGATGAAGAGGACGAGCATACCCGCATGTTCGATGATGAGGAAGAGGAAAGCGACGATGACGAAGAACCCCGCCGTGGCCGTTATGCGGACGATGACGAGGAGAGCGAGGACGATGTAATGGCCGAGCGTATCATCCATTGGGCACCGCCCATCACCGCAGTGGTCTGTGCGCTCATCATTGCTGTGTCGCTGATCTACCACTTTGTCATCGCCTGATCGCCTGCTGTTTATCGGCAAAGGCGGGCTGACCCGCTGATATTTATCCGGGCAGGATAAAGCAAAATAAACCAAAACCAGCCGCCGGGCAGAGGAAAATCCCTGAAGCCGGCGGCTGGTTTTCTATTTGTTCTATTCCGTGTCTGTGCCTATTGTTGCCATCAGGAATATAGGAAAATGTGGTTAGAGCTTGTGATTAAATTTGCAAGGCAGCAATCATAAAGCAGTAAAAGCATGCAGGATACGAAAAATCAATCCCCTGGCGCATAACGCTTATTTCAGCGTTCCATCCAGTACCTGCTGGTAATACCATGGCTTGGGTGCGCGGAACACCTTGCCAGCCAAAGCGGCAAACTGTGGGTCGCTGATCTTTTTGGGGAAAGCCAACTCCCAGGCGCACAGAGCCTGATATTTCAGCTTCAGCTCCCGGTTGGCGGCATTGTTGCCATACTTGGAATCGCCCAAAATCGGGCAGCCAATGCTGGCCAGATGAGCGCGGATCTGGTGGGTGCGGCCCGTTACCAGCTCCACCCGTAATAGCGCCAAACGTCCGCTGACGGCAATGGTATCATATGCGGTAATGATCTCTTTTGCACCGGATTTCGGCTCGTCCAGAATGCGCACAATGCCATGCACAGAATCTTTCGTTAAAAAGCTGTGCAGCGTGGCAGCGGGTGATACCGGACGGCCAAAGGTTACGCACAGGTAAGTTTTGCGAATCAGCCGCTCTTTGATGGCGTTTACCAAAAATTCTTCCGCCGCCGCGGTCTTTGCCAGCAGCACAAGGCCGCTGGTGCCGGTGTCCAGCCGGTGGCACAGGCGCGGCTCATGGGCGGCGTCCCACCGCTTTTCCTCATACAGGCGGCGCAGTACGCGGTTCAGCAGGGTGTCGGTTTCGTCGCCATCCACCGGGATACCCGCGGGCTTGTTGGCCACGATCAAATCATCGTTTTCATAAATAAATTCCGCCGGGGCGCGTGCCTGCAAAAACTCCGGCCCCTCCTGGGAGGTCAGTCCAAGTTGGTCGTCCAGCAGGTAAACGCGGATCACATCGCCGTTCTGCACACGGGTGGCAAGGGGCTGCTTTTTGCCGTTCAGCTTAATTTTGTTTTCCCGCAGCGCCTTGTTCAGCCGCCCCAGCCCCAGGGCGGGGAACTGCTCCATCAGGTATTTGTCCAGCCGCACGGGCAAAAGGCTTTTTACATGTAGTTCCTGCATTATTTACTCTCCAATTCTTTATCCCACAAAACGGTCGCGTCCGGGATGTCCAGTGTCACCATCAGCCAGCCTGCATCGTGGTCGTCAATCGTTTTAATTGTGTATTCTTTCCCATCGGCGCACAGCACGCTGGCGTGTTCCAGCTTGCGGCGCACAAAGGGGGAATCTGCAAAGCATACCGTCTGTTTCGTTTCATCCAGCACACCGCGGTTCCACAGGGCGTCAGTGTAATCTGCAAGGCGCAGGGGATAATTTTCGTCATAGGGGGTGCACAGCGCATCAAAGTTCTGCCCCTGCAGCCCCGGCGCAATCACATACCAGCTGCATGTGCCGTCCGTACTCGTTACCCTGCCGCACCAGGCATTGTCCTTCACCGGTTCCACGGCCTGCAAAAAGGCACCTTCCTCTGCAAACAGGTACAACGTATCCTCCCGCACGGTTCCGGCAGCAAGCTCCGCCAGCAGCGTTTCCCGTTGGGCGGCCAGTGCCGTTTCATCATAGCGGGCGGCAAACGGGTCGTTGGTCGTCATGCCGTTGTCCGCGGCAAACAGGGCCAGATGCAACGCGTCATCTTGAATTTCATCCATTGAGACAACCGCCGTATACTGCTGCGCTGCCTGCCAGAAATCGCTCTCCATCTCGGTGGGGAACGCATCGGTCTGCATGGCCTGCAGCATTGCCGCACTGCGCTGCACCATGCCGGGGCTTACATCCCAAACCTGTACCACAGCCAGCAGGGCAGCACCCGCCAGCAGCCAGCGGCCTTTCAGCCGGGCAAGGCCCACAAGGGTTAGCAGCATCAGCAGGTAATAGATTGGCCAGAACAGCCGCCCACTGGAACGGAAGATGGAAAACAGTTTGATCAGCGAAGCGGGCAGCGGCAGCGTGGCAAGCGTTGCGCCGTTTGCGGTAATCACATTGCTGATGGCAAACACCGTTAAAACCGCGCAGCAGCAGGCCAATGCCCAGTGGCGGCGCAGCATGCCGCCCAGTTGCCGCCGCAGCAAAACCACCGCAATGGGCAGGGCAATCAGCACGCCCAGCCCCAGGTAGGCAAAGGCATCATAATTGCCGTAAACCTGGTTCTGTGCGGGCAGCACCCGGCTGTACAGCACGCCGTTTACCCCCACGGGGTTCCACAGTGCATTCAGGTTCATGCAGAAATAGCCGTACAATGCCTGCCCGCCGCTGGAAGCACTGCCGTACAGCAGCCCCAGTGCCCAGCCCAGCAGTGCCGTGCCGCTAAAGTTGGCAGCAAGGTACAGGCCGGGCCCCGCAAGCTGGCGGTTGTGCAGTGCATATTCCAGCAGCAGCGCCAGCGTGATGGCATAGGTCATCGGCAGAAAGTAGGGGTGGATGCCTACCGCCAGCACGTTCAGTACAAACAGCCCGCGGGAGGCATACTGCCCTTTGCGCCGTGCAGCAAAATAAAAATAGAGTGCAGCCAGCACAAAAAACTGTGCCCCCAGCGAGGTATGCCGGAACACACGCTCAAACAAAACCGGGCTGGTAACAAACAGCAGGTCCACCGCAAGCGGTGCCGCGCCCCCCGGCAGGAACAGCCCTGCCAGCAGCGCGCCAAACCCGCCCTGCAACGCAAAGCAGACCAGCGTGAACCACCCCATATACTGGAACGTTCCGCCCATAAGGTTGGCAACCGGCTTTAACAGGGCAGCCACCAGCGGGATAGAGTCGGTATAAGCAACGCTCAGCCCATCCGGGTAGTTGATGCCGCGGGCAATGCAAAGCGGCCAGCCAGCGGAGCTTTGGCGGTAAAACAGCCACCCGGCATAATGCTGCTGGATGTCCTTTTCAATATATCCACCGCGGCAAAAGGCATCGTTGGTTACATCCAGTGTGCTGACCCCGAACACCAGCACAAACACCAGTACCCCCA
>ERZ1034984.2283-NODE-2283-length-15725-cov-12.037715_pt1 | contig 15725 bp, 12 predicted proteins | sample MGYA00520589_ERZ1034984 | MGnify/ENA primary metagenome ERZ1034984 (study PRJEB33766, sample SAMN09781790) | gut metagenome | biome: gut microbiome | host: Homo sapiens | place: Madagascar | study: EMG produced TPA metagenomics assembly of the PRJNA485056 data... | reverse complement strand
AAAATAAAAAATTCCAGAAAGAACAGATGACAGCCGAAGGTTATACAGAATTTGTGGAATTTTTCAACAGATAAAAAAGGAGACAGAATCATGGCTGAAAGTATGAAAGGCCTGCACAGAACATGCCGATGTGCAGAAGTGACAAAGGAAATGGTCGGCAGTAAAGTGACCCTGATGGGTTGGGTACAGAAAGCCCGTAACAAAGGCGGAATCGTTTTTGTTGACCTTCGTGACCGTTCCGGTATCATGCAGTTGATTTTTGAAAATGGTAATATTGATGAAGCTGGTTTCGAAAAAGCAGGCAAACTCCGCAGCGAATTTGTAATTGCTGTAACCGGAACTGTAGAAAAACGTGGAGGAGCAGTTAACGAAAATCTTGCAACAGGTGCAATCGAACTTCGTGCAGAATCGTTACGTATTCTGGCTGAATCAGATGTTCCGCCGTTCCCGATCGAGGAAAACAGCAAGACAAAAGACGAGATTCGTCTGAAATATCGTTATCTGGATCTTCGAAGACCGGATTTACAGAGAAATATCATGCTGAAGAGCAAAGTTGCCCAGCTGACACGCAAATTCTTCACAGAGGAAGGTTTCCTTGAAATCGAAACACCAATGCTTGGTAAGAGTACTCCGGAAGGTGCGAGAGATTACCTTGTTCCGTCCAGAATTCATCCGGGTTCTTTCTACGGACTTCCGCAGTCTCCTCAGCTCTACAAACAGCTTCTGATGTGCTCCGGTTATGACCGTTATATCCAGATCGCACGCTGCTTCCGTGATGAGGATCTCCGTGCAGACCGTCAGCCGGAATTTACTCAGATCGATATGGAACTTTCTTTTGTAGATGTAGATGATGTTATCGATGTAAACGAAAGATTCCTTGCATATCTTTTCAAAGAAGTTCTGGATGTAGATGTAAAACTTCCGATTCAGAGAATTACATGGCAGGAGGCTATGGATCGTTTTGGTTCCGACAAACCGGATATGCGTTTCGGTATAGAACTGCATGATGTAAGCGAAGTTGTCAGAGACTGTAACTTTGTTGTGTTTAAGAGTGCACTGGAAAATGGCGGAAGTGTTCGTGGTATCAATGCAGAAGGCCAGGGTGGCATGCCTCGTAAAAAAATTGACAAGCTGGTTGAATTTGCAAAAGGTTATGGTGCCAAAGGTCTTGCTTACATTGCAATCGCAGAAGACGGTACACGCAAATCTTCCTTTGTAAAATTCATGACAGATGAAGAAATGGATGCACTTGTTGGCGCAATGGAAGGTAAGCCGGGGGACCTGCTTCTTTTTGCAGCAGATAAGAACAAAGTGGTTTATGATGTACTTGGAGCCCTCCGTGTAGAACTTGCAAAACAGATGGATCTTCTTGATAAGAATGAATATCGGTTTGTATGGGTAACAGAATTCCCGCTTCTTGAGTGGAATGAAGAAGAAAACCGTTACACAGCGATGCATCATCCGTTCACAATGCTGATGGATGAGGATATCCCGCTGATCGAAAGTGGAGATCTTGGAAAAATCCGTGCAAAAGCATATGATATTGTACTGAATGGTAATGAGATCGGCGGAGGAAGTGTCAGAATCCATCAGAACGACATTCAGGAAAAGATGTTCGAGATGTTAGGCTTCACAAGAGAAGCTGCTTACGAACAGTTCGGATTCCTTCTGAATGCATTCAAATATGGAGTTCCGCCTCACGCAGGACTGGCTTATGGCCTTGACCGTCTTGTTATGCTGATGGCAAAAGTTGACAGTATCCGTGATGTGATTGCTTTCCCGAAGGTAAAAGACGCATCCTGTCTGATGACAGAGTCACCAAGCAGAGTCAGCGAGCAGCAGCTTGAAGAACTTGGTCTTGAAGTAGAACCGGAAACAGAAGAATAACAGAGTAAATAAAACGGCTGTCCCGAATTACGGGGCAGCCGTTTTGTGATACGTGATCATTTTGCTGTTTCTTCATTTACCGGAGAACTGCTCAAAGTTCCGAAGATGGCATTTCCGATGGTTGTATTACTGTCATCAAGTTTCCATGAAACTCCATCATTGGTCAGATGGAAGTCAGCAGTGGAAGTAATCGTTGCAGCATTGTTTTCAATATCATTGAGAAGCATCTCAAGAGTTTTCTGATAGCGCTTTTCGGAACCGTCGATCACTGCGTCGGCAGAACTTAAATAAGCATCCTGTTCCTCACTGAAAGTATTGAGAATTGCGGAACTGTCAAAAGTCGTGATTTCCGTGCTGATGGTTGCAGTATATCCCTGCTCTTCGCAACTTGTGATTTTGAAATCAAAATTTTGGTGTACCTGTTCAACAAGTACAGAAGCAATGGAATTCTTGTCAGAATCGGAAGTGTTGAGCAGACTTTCAATGCCCAGATAATCTCCCATCTGTTCGGTATTCATGGATTTCAGGGTGTTTAGATAAATGGTTAATGTTTCTTCAGGTGAGAGCAGATTGTTATCAGAGAGATAACTTATAAGACCGCCGACAAGATCGTTTTCGAGGGAATGTGATTTCTGAATTTCCCATTCATCATGATCAGCCCCGGTATTTCGGAGCGCCATGGTACAGTCTCGTGTCACCGTTTCGTATTTATTTTTTTTAAGCAGACTGTCTAAGAGGACATAACGTTCTTCGAGGGAATCTGTTGTCTCTTCTGTTGCAGAGGTATCAGATGCGGCCGCTTTTAAAATGGCAGTTTCAAGAGATGCCTGCGCATAATCTTCGGCAAGTGTCCTGGCATCCAGTGTAGAAAGCTGCAGGGAAACGTTGGCTTCTTTTTTATCGTTGTCGACATCAACATTCTGGATTTTATAATCAAAATCCTGGAAAAAGAGAGAAAAAACTTCTTTGACTTCTTTGGATAATTCTATCTCCTGTGTCGTGTCAGGAAAAAGCTCTTTGTAGGATACGTATTTCTGGGTTGTAGCAGAATCCAGATTTTTCAGCAGATCCAGTTCATTGGTGATTACTGCCTCTACATCTGTTTTATCTACGTGGGAACAGCCGGTCAGAAGTGTGACAGACATAAAGATAAACAGAAGAAAAGGCATCAGACCTTTTGCGATCTTCATAGGTATCTTTCCTTTCAAAAATAGTCCTTTATATTTTATCAGATAAGTGCATAAAAGTCAAAAAAAGGTAAATTTACGTCGGGTTTCGAAATAATTCGTGAAAAAAATGTGAAACAGTGACGGATTTTTCACAGCTCTTTTCTTTTATTTCAGAATCTGCTATGATAATTAAGTTAAAAAATACCTTTTACAGGGTTAGAAAAGAAAATTGCTATGATATAGGAATTAAAAGTACCTTTTACGAGGTTAGGAGGAACACAGGTTTATGAAAAAACGTATATTGATCCTTCTTGGGATATTGATAATTGGCGGCGGAGCAGCAGGAGTATGCTGGAAGACGGGAATCATTGGAAACCATCAGCAGACCAGCGGTGACGCAGTCTATGTAACGAAGATCAGTGATCTGACGGATCAGGCATCCGGAGTATCCAACCGTTATGCGGGCGTTGTTGAACCGCAGGAGACCGTATCGGTTGAATTGGAAAGCGGCAGGACGGTTAAGGAAGTTAAGGTCAAGACAGGTGATCAGGTCAAAAAAGGACAACTTCTTTTTGAATATGATCTGAGTAGTATTCAGGAAAGTCTGGAGGAAGCGCAGCTTGATCTGGACAGACTCAAAAATGAAGCAAGCAGTCTGACAGAACAGATTGCAACTCTGGAAAAAGAAAAGAAGCAGGCAACGCAGGACAATCAGCTTTCTTATACAATTGAGATCGAGACAAACAAAATGAATCTCAAAAAGAATGAATACAGCCAAAAAAGTAAACAGGCTGAAATTGACAAGCTGCAGAGTGCAACGGGGAATACGGAGGTACGAAGCAGTATTGACGGCGTGATTCAGAAGATTGATACTTCAAAGCTGGCTTCGGATGATAATAGTAGTGTGGATGACAGCTCAGATGATTCAGATACAGCTTCTTATTCGGGTGACAGCAGCAGTGGAAATGCTTTTATTACGATTCTGAGCACGGGTGCATATCGTATCAAAGGCACTGTCAATGAAATGAATGTCCAGAATATCATTGAAGGAGATCCGGTCATTATCCGTTCCCGTGTGGATAGCAGCCAGACATGGAAGGGAACTATGGGAACAATTGACCGCGAAAGTGCAACTAGCAGTAGCAATAATTCAAATTCTGGAATGATGGATAGCAGCGGAGATTCGCAGACGAGTACCAGTACATATCCGTTTTATGTGAACCTGGATTCTTCGGATGGATTGATGCTTGGACAGCATGTTTACATAGAAATGGACGAGGGGCAGGATACGCAGAAAGTTGGGGTCTGGATCAGCGAAGCCTATATTGTAGATGCAGATACAGGCAGTCCGTATGTCTGGGCCGCCGATAAAAATGGTAAACTCGAAAAACGAAGTGTAATTCTTGGACAACATGATGAGGAACTTGGCGAATATGAGATTGCAGACGGACTTACAAAAGACGACAGTATTGCATTCCCTTCGGATGTCCTTGAAGAGGGTATGGCTACAACGACAAATATTGATGAAGCAATGGATACCGGTACCGTAGATATGCAGCCAGTGGATGAACTTGGGGCTGATAATCTTGACAGTGAAGATGCAGATGCCATTGAGGATTCTTCTGATTCTGAAGATGACTGGAATGCGGATGACTGGAGCATCGATGATGAAGATGAGGATTTCGAAGATGAATATGAGTCAGACGATGACAGCACAGTGATTGATGACCCGGATGCGATGGGAGATCTGATTTCGGATGATACCTCCGATGATGAAAGTATGATGGATGAAAATCTCATATCGGATCAGGAGGATACGGAGGATTCGGAGGGTTCGGAATGATTCTTGAATTAAAAGGCATATATAAAAACTATCAGCAGGGCAAAATGAGCGTGCCGGTACTCAAAGATGTCAATTTCTCCATGGAAGAGGGCGAATATGTGGCAATCATGGGTCCTTCAGGTTCCGGAAAAACAACGCTGATGAATATCATTGGCTGTCTGGATAAACCGACAGAAGGAAGTTTTTCACTTGATGGACAGGATATTCTGACCTGTTCCGAGAATGATATGTCAGATCTGAGATTAAATAAGATCGGATTTGTATTTCAGAGTTTTCATCTGCTCCCGAGACAGTCGGCGCTGGCAAATGTAGAATTACCATTGAACTATGCAAAAGTACCCAAAAAAGAACGAAGAGAACGTGCATTAAAAGCACTGGAACGTGTCGGTCTGGCAGATCGTGTTGATTTTCTGCCAAATCAGCTTTCAGGTGGTCAGATGCAGAGAGTGGCGATTGCCAGAGCAATCGTGAATAATCCGAAGCTTTTACTTGCGGATGAACCGACCGGTGCTCTTGACAGTAAATCAGGTGCACAGGTTATGGAGCTTTTCCAAAGGCTGAATGATGAGGGGGTAACGGTACTGATGATCACCCATGATGCGGATATCGCAGCACATGCAAAGCGTGTGGTAACGATACGTGATGGTGAGCTGAAGGAAAAAGAGGTGAAGTAATAGAATGAAAAAAAGAATTATTATAGGCATTCTGATTGCAGCTCTCGTTGCTGGTGGTTCAGCAGGAGGCGCAACCTATTATAAAAAGTCTCATCAAAAAACAGTGTCTGTTGTAAGCGTGGATAATCTGGCAGGACAGTATTATATGGATGACACGAATCTTGACGGAAATATCGTGACAAGTGCGATTCAGAATATTACCGTAGATAAAGATATGATCATCCAGGAAGTTTATGTATCAAAGGGTGATGAGGTAAAAAAAGATGATAAACTGATTTCCTTCGATATGACTCTGGTTCAGATGGAACTGAATATTGCAAAGCTGAAACAACAGCAGCAGGAACAGGAACTGAATAAGGCCACCAATCGACTGAACAGTCTGAAAAATGGTGGCGCAATCGAAGAAAGTGATGCAGATACTTCAGATACTTCTTCAGATTCTGATACAGATACAGACAGCGGAATGGATGGAAGTGACAGTTCTGATGATGGAGATGAAACAGCCTCCGTATCCGGTAATGTCAACGGAGTATATCTGGCAGCTGTTATGAATCCAATTCTGGCAGCGGCTGTAAATACAGGAGATATTTCTGAGGCAGCTGTTTATCAGGAAGAAGATTCTGTAGAAAGTGATGTTGCAAAGGATGACGACGCTGATACTCAGACTGGTGATTCCGGCAGTACTGCGGAGGGTGACGGGGCTGATACAAATGCCGGAGGAGACTCTGGTGACGGAAATAATATCGGTGACAATACCGGAGGCAACAGCAATACAGGTGGTAACAATGGAAATACAGGCGGAAACAGTGCTTCCGGCAGTGGCGACAGTTCCGGTGACAATAATAATAGCGATCAGATAGATATTATAGATGGTGATGATTCCGGTAACTCCGGGGACAATGCGGATGATGATTTCAGTGACAGCTCAGATGAGCAGATCGATATCTTGGATACCGACGAAGATGTGAACCAGGATACCTCGGGTCTGACCGATGGTAATCCGATGTTTTATCAGGTACTTGATGGTGATTCAAAACCGCTTAGCGGAAAAGGAACCAAAAAGCATCCATATGTATTCCTTTGCAGTTCGGCCAAAGGTTATGTTGTTGTGCAGGGTTCTTTCTTAAATAAAATGGCAGCCTTTGATGCGAACAGCAACAAAGAAGATGGTAAGAAAGGATACTGGTATCAGCTGGAATTTCATCAGAATGATACAGTCGAAGATCTTGCAGATCGTAAGAAATCCTGCACCGGATATTATCTGGTTGACGGCAGTCTTCTTGAAAAAATGGTTCCGGACTATTCTGAAGTGGAGTTTACACTGGCAGATGCATCTCATTATGATCACGATTCGGATGATGATGACGGAGGTGATGACGGAGACCAGGGCGATAGTGGTAATGCCTCTATCTCGCGTGAGGATGCGATCAAGATACAGCAGAATAAAGTAGAAAGCCTGAAACTGGACATACGTGAGAGTAAGCTTAATATCAAAAAACTTGAGAAAAAAGTCAAAAAAGAAGTCATTTACAGTAAACTGGATGGAACAGTTGCAAAAGTCGGTGATCCTGCTACGACAGCATCAGATGGCAGTGATTTTATGACGATAAAGAGCAAAGAGGGATTTTATGTAAAGGGTACGGTCAGCGAACTGATGCTGGATCAGATCAAAGAGGGAACAATTCTGAACTGTTCCGGTCAGAGCGGTGACTTCAAGGCGGAAGTGGTTGATGTTTCGGAATATCCGGTTTCCGGAGACAATTATTCCGGAAATGGGAATCCAAATGTTTCTTATTATTCCTATACAGCAACTATTCCGGATAAATCAGTGAAAGTGTCCGATGACGATCCCTGGCTTACGATTACGCTTCAAAGTGATACGCAGAGTAAGGGAATCGTCCTGGATCGAGCATTTGTACGTTCCGAAAACGGAAACAGTTATGTTTATAAGGATGACAACGGCGTGCTCAAGAAACAGAAGCTGATCGTTGGCGGAAATGTAAACGGAGGATACAGTGTGCTGGTTACGGGCGGAATCACACGTGATGACAAGATTGCATTCCCTTATGGAGATACAGTCAAAGAAGGTGCCAAAACGCAGGAAATTTCCGTAGATGAGCTTTATGGTTATTAGGAGGATGGTATTTTATGCTTGAAAATATGAGAATATCGATTCAGGGCATCTGGTCCCATAAAATGCGGTCCTTTCTTACAATGCTTGGAATCATTATCGGTATCGCATCAATTATTGCAATTGTTTCGACAATCAAGGGAACGAGTGAACAGATCAAAGAAGACCTGATCGGAGCCGGAAACAACACAGTTTCTGTCAGTCTGAATTATGGTGACAGTGAATATGATCCGGAGTATGGAATGTCGGACGGTACTGCACCGCCACTGCTTTCTGATCAGCAAAAAGAAGATATCAAAAATCTTGATCATGTGCAGAATGCAACCTTTTTTTACAGCCGTACTTATTCAAGCAGTGTATATTATGAGAACACAAGTTTTCAGGGCGGAAGTATATATGGAATTGATGCCAATTATTTGAGCACCTGTGGATATATGGTGCAGTCCGGCAGAGGATTTGTACAAAAAGATTATGACAATATGCGTAAAGTTGCACTTGTAGACAGTAATGCGGCGGATAATCTGTTTTCAGGAGAGAATCCTGTCGGCAAGACCATTGAAATCGGTTCCGAACCGTTTACGGTTATCGGTGTTGTGCAGCAGAGCGATAATTACCAGCCGAATATCAAGACAATCGATGAGTTTAATGAATATTATCAGATGATCATGGGAACGGTCATGATCCCAAATAAATGCTGGCCGATGGCATTCCAGTTTGATGAACCGGAGAATGCAGTAGTAAAAGCAGATTCCACAGATAATATGAGTTCAGCAGGAAGTGCGGCAGCAGATGTGATGAATCAGGGAATCGATACGAATTCCTCGAAGTACAAATACAAAGCAGATGACATTATGCAGCAGGTACGTAATATGCAGAAACTCAGTGAGAGTACCAATACACAGCTGATCTGGATCGCCAGTATTTCACTTCTGGTAGGTGGCATCGGAGTTATGAATATCATGCTTGTTTCTGTTACGGAACGAACCAGTGAGATCGGCCTGAAGAAAGCTATCGGGGCAAGAAAGAAAGTGATCTTGTACCAGTTTCTGACAGAAGCGGCCATGCTGACAAGTATTGGGGGAATCATAGGAGTGGTTGTAGGTATTATATTGTCAAAGGTTGTATCCCAGCTTTCAGGAGCTCCGACAGCAATCAGCATTCCTGCAATCATTGGTTCTGTACTGTTTTCCATGTTGATCGGTGTTGTTTTTGGATTACTGCCATCTGTAAAAGCAGCAGATCTGAATCCAATCGATGCTTTGAGAAGCGAATAAATTTTTATTTGAGTTACTGCTGGATGTATGATAAACTAAAGACAGTATGCAATATTTCGGATATGTATATCTGATAAATGAAAAAATACATAGGGAGATGCAGTATGGGAAAAATTGCAATTGTAACAGACAGTAACAGTGGCATTACTCAGGATGAGGGCAGAGAACTCGGTGTTTCTGTCCTGCCGATGCCTTTTTATATTAATGATGTGATGTATCTGGAAGGAATAACCCTTTCACAGGAAGCGTTTTATGAGCGCCTGAAAAACGACGAGACGATTTCCACTTCTCAGCCAAGTCCGGCAGAGGTATGTGGATTATGGGACAATCTTCTGAAAGAATATGATGAAGTTGTTCATATCCCGATGTCAAGCGGACTGAGTGCGTCATGTGACACAGCAACGATGCTTGCACGTGACTATGACGGTAAGGTTGAGGTAGTCAATAACCAGCGAATTTCTGTTACACAGCGCCAGTCAGTACTGGATGCACTGGTACTTCGTGATGCCGGTAAATCTGCTGCAGAGATCAAGGCAAAACTTGAAGAAGAAAAAATGGAATCCAGCATCTATATTACACTTGAAACACTGAAATATCTGAAAAAGGGTGGAAGAATCACACCGGCTGCAGCGGCAATCGGTACAGTACTGAATCTGAAACCGGTTCTTCAGATTCAGGGAGAAAAGCTGGATGCTTACGCAAAAGTCCGTGGCAAAAAGCAGGCAAAGAGAATTATGATGAAGGCAATGCAGGAAGACTGGAACACACGCTTTAAGCAGTATGTGGAATCCGGCGAGATGTGTCTGCAGATTGCTTATGCAGGTAATAAAGACGAAGCCGAAGAATTCAAAAAAGAAGTAGAGGCGGCATTCCCGGGAATGGACATCCACATGGATCCGCTGTCACTCAGTGTAGCCTGCCATATTGGTCATGGAGCGCTTGCGGTTGCATGCTCCAAAAAAGTCACAGTATAAATAAGGAGTCGCGAATAAAATGAAAAAGCTTATGGAATTAATGGCAGAGGAACTTGCTTCTGCTTTTGAAAAAGCCGGATATGATCCGGAATACGGTAAGGTGACGGTTTCCAACAGACCGGATCTTTGCGAATATCAGTGCAATGGAGCAATGGCTGGTGCCAAAGCGTATAAGAAAGCTCCGTTTATGATTGCAGATGATGTGGTTGCTTTTCTGAAAGACAGCAATATTTTTTCTGTAGCAGAGGTTGTAAAACCCGGATTTATCAATTTGCGCGTAAAGGAAGAATTTCTTGCTGAATATCTTTGTGAGATGGCAGCAGATCCGAAATACTCTGTAAATACAGCAGAGCAGCCAAAGACGATCATCATCGACTACGGCGGACCGAATGTTGCAAAGCCACTTCATGTAGGACATCTTCGTTCTGCAATCATCGGTGAGAGCATCAAACGTATCGGACGTTTTGTAGGTCATAAAGTGATCGGTGACGTACATCTTGGCGACTGGGGTCTCCAGATGGGACTGATCATTACTGAGCTGAAACACCGCAAACCGGAGCTTGTATACTTTGATGACAGCTTTGAGGGAGAATACCCGGAAGAAGCACCGTTTACCATCAGCGAGCTGGAAGAAATCTATCCATGCGCAAGCGGCAAATCAAAAGTAGACGAAGAGTACCGTAATGAAGCTCTTGAGGCAACACATCAGCTTCAGCAGGGCAAACGTGGATATATGGCACTGTGGAACCATATTATGCAGGTTTCCGTGGCAGACCTTAAGAGAAACTACAACAACCTGAATGTATCTTTCGACCTCTGGAAGAAAGAATCCGATGCACAGCCGTACATTCCGGATATGGTGCAGCAGATGAAAGACCAGGGATTTGCTTATGAAGACCAGGGCGCGCTGGTTGTAGATGTAAAAGAAGAAAGTGACACGAAAGAGATTCCTCCGTGTATGCTTCTGAAATCTGACGGAGCTTCCCTTTATACGACGACTGACCTTGCAACGATCGTAGAACGTGTAAAACTGTTTGATCCGGATGAGATCCTTTATGTAGTAGATAAACGTCAGGAACTGCATTTTATTCAGGTATTTCGCTGTGCAAGAAAGACCGGTCTTGTAAAACCGGAGACAGAGCTTTCTTTCCTTGGGTTCGGTACCATGAATGGCAAAGACGGCAAACCGTTTAAGACAAGAGATGGCGGTGTTATGCGTCTGGAAAACCTCATTGCAGATATCGATGAGGAAATGTTCCATAAGATCGTGGAGAACCGCAGTGTCAAAGATCAGGATGCAAAAGAGACAGCAGAAATCGTAGGACTTTCTGCAATCAAATACGGAGATCTTTCTAACCAGGCTACAAAGGATTATGTATTTGATATTGACAGATTCACTTCTTTTGAGGGAAATACCGGTCCGTATATTCTCTATACGATCGTGCGTATCAAATCTATTCTGAACCGTTACAAAGAAGAAGGAGGCAATCTGGATGCAGGTGAAATCCTTCCGGCAGTAAATGCAAGCCAGAAAAATCTGATGCTGGAGCTTACCAAATTCGGAAGCACCATCGAAAATGCATTCGAAGAAAAAGCACCGCACAAGATCTGTGCATACATTTATGAAGTATCCAATGCATTCAATAGTTTCTATCATGAAACAAAGATTCTCAGCGAGGAAGATCAGGCTCAGAAAGAATCTTTCCTGAAACTCCTCGGACTGACCAAAGATATCCTTGAAACAAGCATCGATCTTCTTGGCTTCTCCGCACCGGATCGTATGTAGGATTATTATTGTAAATAAAATAAGTCAAACAGATATCCTCCATGTGTTTACGCATGTGGAGGATTTTTTATACTTTTTTTAGAAATAAAAAGTACAGTTTGTGCTATAATATGATTTATAAATCTATGAATCTCTGATTTCACTGTCGGTGTTCTCCGACGGATATCCACAAAAGAGAACGAGAATAAAATGCGGGAGGAGCGATTTCTATCGAATTGACAGGAATCATTTTAAAAGGCAGATACTGTATTGTTGACCAGATAGGAAGCGGTGGCGAAGGACGGATGTATCTGGCACGAGATCTGGAACTGGGGATTTTTCGCGCTGTAAAAGAACTTCCGATCTCGAATCGGCGGGAGGCGGGACTTTTACGCCTTCTGGAACATCCGGTACTGCCAAAGATGATCGACTATGCAGAGCGAGAAGGATTTTGCTATATCATTATGGAGTATATTCAGGGAAAATCGCTTGCGCAGCTGTTAAAAGAGGGCAAAGTGTTTTCACTGGAAGAAGTTTTGCAGATCGGAGATACAGTACTAAATGTATTGGATTATCTTCATTCAAGAAAACCGGCCGTTTTTTATGGTGATCTGAAGCCGGATAATCTGATGATGACATCGGCAGGTACGCTGTATCTGGTGGATTTTGGCAGTGCTGTTTTTGAATATCAGCGGCATAGTTACAGGACAGAATGTAAGGGGACACGAGGTTTTGCAGCTCCGGAGCAGTATCGTGGGGGCCTTGATCAGACGAGTGATTTTTACTGTCTTGGTAAGACACTGGAATGTCTGTGCGGAAGAGGGAAATGGAGATATATTTTGCGATGCCCGTATTTCGGAAAGTTTATCTTTAAATGCTGTCGCCCGGAAGCAGGAAAACGATGGAAGAATGCGGCAGAAGCAAGCGAGTTTCTTAATAATATCCATCCTTTGAAGCTAAGGCTCCGTTCTGTTCTGGTGCCTTTGGCGGCGGCTGTCCTGATGCTGGCGGTTGTGGTGAGCAGTGGAGTTCATATGCAGAAAACATTACCGGAACTTTCGAAGGTATTGACGGTGATTACAAAGGAATATTATGGATTTGCGTATCAGTCAGGGAATCCTGTACTTCAGGCAAGGGTGTATGCGCAGGCAGAAGCCGGATTTCAGAGATTATTAAAGCAATACCATAGTCCGGAAGACCAGATTCGGATTCTTGAATTACTGGCATACAACGGGGAGCTGGCAGATCATGCAGACCGTGCGGAATTGTATTATCGTCAGCTACTGACATATGAACCTGAGTATGAAAGAGGATATCTGGAATATGGAAGGTTCCTGTGCAGACAGGCACGATATCAGGAAAGCCGTGCTGTTTATCGGCAATGGCAGAATAATATTTCTGCAGATCAGAGGAATAAGGAGGAAGTGCGCTCAGATGAGTGGAAAAAATGGAAAAAAGAAATTCTTCCTGTTATTGGCAGGAATACTTCTGGTTCTTAACAGCATAAGTTCCGGCGTGTATGCGATGGAACTTGGTGGATTTGATGTGATGACAGGTGTCGATGATGTGGATGACTGGTCAGACTGGGATGAAGACGGGACAGATGGAGGAACCGAGGATGAATCGTCGGGCAATGTGGACAGTGAAAGCGGGGATACTTATGGAGAAATAGAGAATACAGGATGGGAAGGATCGTCTGACCGGGAAACTGAAAGCAGGCAGGAAGAGCCGGCCGGGACGGAGAACCGGGCAAATGCATCAAATACAGAAGTGATGAATCAGGCAGATACAGGTGGCAGTGTGAGGACCGATCAGATACAGGCAGGAAGTTTAGATTCGATGGATACGGACGGATATGGACAGACAGATACCGTAAGTGTAGAAATTAATAATCAGGCGGTGGCAGAAGTACCGACTGACACGTCGGTTCCCACACTATCTCCGACGATAACACCCACAGCTATACCGACACCTGTGCCTACGGAGGTGCCGGAATCCGAAGTTGATAAAGTGACCGAGTTTCATGAAGAATATCGAATTTCACCTGCGGAATGTCTGACAAAGATGAAGCTGTTTTACTGGACGGAAACGGTGCGGGGAAGAGAGAAAATGGAAATTAAGCTGAACCACAGAGTGGTGGCTGCTGTCATATCTTTCCGAATCAATGGACAGGAAGTATCCCGGACAACGGATTCAAGAAATATTTGTATTGTGCAGCTGCAGGAGGATAATGAAAATCTGATAGAGCTGGCAGCGATGGTTCCGTCAGATTTATCGTGGACGGAAATCAAAAAGAATGCTATACTGTCGTATAATGTTTTTTGACGTGCATAAGAAAACAGGATGATTTTTGGACACGTAAATTGGAGGAACCATGTATAAGGCAATTTTATTTGATCTGGATGGGACGCTGACAGAATCCGGGGAAGGGATTACGAAATGTGTGCAGTATGCACTGGAAAAACTCGGAAAACCGGAAGAGAATCTGAAAAAACTGGAAGTATTTATCGGCCCGCCATTGATGGAACAGTTTATGAAATATGCAGGACTGGATGAAGAAACTGCAGTGAAGGCAGTAAAATACTACCGTGAACGTTATTCAAATGTGGGGATATTTGAGAATAAACCATATCCGGGTGTAGAGAATATGCTGCAGGAATTAAAACGCAAGAAATATATCCTGGCGGTTGCATCATCGAAACCGGAAGATTATGTGAAACAGATTCTGGATCATTTTCATTTGACGGAATATTTTGATGAAATCGTCGGAAGTGAAATGAATGGTGCCAGAACCAATAAAACCGAAGTTATTGAAGAAGCACTGGAACGCATCGGAATGAAGAAACATCGTGAGCAGGTGGTCATGGTTGGTGATAAAGAGCATGATGTACTTGGAGCCCGTGAAGCCGGACTGGACTGTGTGGCGGTTTCTTATGGATATGGGACAACGGAAGAACTTAAAGAGGCGGATCCGTTGCAGACAGTAGCTTCCACAGATGAATTACTGGATTTTTTCGACTGAGCCCCCGACGCAGGCAGTCACATATCAGACAGATCTGGCGTATAGCTTATCCCTGTGGGATTCATTTTATGATTTCGCAGATTATCGGATATATTGCACTCTGGCTGATTACACGCTCCGGCGGGGGGATGGATGTATATTATGAGCAGGTGGTACTGCTTACCGGGCTGACAGGAATACTTTCTATGATTCCGTGTCTCTGGTTTTACAGCCGGGACCGCATAGCAAGGAAACATGGAGGACTTGTTCTGCCGCAGAAACCATGGAAACTTGATCTGCCGGAAATAATCCTGTTTTTGGGAATGGGAGCAGCTTTTTCACAGTATGCAAATATGCTTGTCGGAATGCTGCAGTCTGTACTGAATTATCAGGAATATCAGGAGACAATGGATCAGATGACTTCCGGAAAGAGTATGTGGTTTTTACTCATATGTATGGGTGTTATAGCGCCTCTGGCAGAGGAAATCGTATTTCGTTGGCTGATCTATTTGCGACTCCGGGATTATATGAGAATAGGATTTGCCATGGTGATCTCAGGAATGATCTTTGGTATTTATCATGGGAATCTGGTACAGGCAGTTTATGCAGGAATTCTTGGAATGGTATTTGCATATTTTCTGGAAATCAGCGGTTGTCTGTGGAGCAGCGTACTTTTGCATATGGGGGCAAATATCTGGTCGCTTGTATCTCCGGATCTTGTGAGCTGGATGCTGCAGAAGAATCCGATATATATTCTGATCATGCTGTTTGCACTGATACTCATTTTGGTTTATGGGATTCCCTATTTTCAGGCAAGGGCGAAAGGACGGACAAAAAGGGTTTTGTAAATGCTTATATAAAAGCTGAATTTTGTTTTGAAATAAAAATGAACAGAAATCTATAGAAGAAAAGCTTTCAGGTTAAAAGAAACCTGGGAGCTTTTTGCTTTACATAAAAGTACTTTGCAATATTTCCGAGTTTAGAATTATTTTATATTTGTTTTATAT
>ERZ1034984.2280-NODE-2280-length-15732-cov-8.703068_pt1 | contig 15732 bp, 12 predicted proteins | sample MGYA00520589_ERZ1034984 | MGnify/ENA primary metagenome ERZ1034984 (study PRJEB33766, sample SAMN09781790) | gut metagenome | biome: gut microbiome | host: Homo sapiens | place: Madagascar | study: EMG produced TPA metagenomics assembly of the PRJNA485056 data... | reverse complement strand
ACCAACGACGTTGATGCGTGTCGCCTTCAGGCAGCGTCCCCTACGCGTTCGCGGCCACGACCTCGCCCATCGAATCGGCGAGAGCGGCAAGGCAGAGCGTCGTCTCAGCGGTGATCTCGTCGAGGTTCATCTGCTGGTTGGTGCGCGCCTCGGTCAGACGGGCGATGACCTCGGAGTAGTCGACGCCCTCCTCGCCGTAGTGCTCGCCCAGGAAGGCAATGACGTCGTAGAGGTTCTCGCACGGACGCTTGATGAGACCCTCGCCCCAGGTGCCCTCGGCGTTGTCACGCACGCGCACGAGCTGCGCCTCGAAGCACTCCTGGGAGAAGCTGTAGGCGTACCAGTTGTAATCTACCTGGTAGATGATGTCGTCATACGCACGGTCGCCTTCGCCCGCCTCAAGCGCGGCAATGGCCTCGTCGAGTGCGGCGATGTTGCCCTGAGCCTGCTCGTAAGGGAACACCACACTGCCGTTCCAGTCCCACGCGTAGAGGCCGGCGCGAATGTCGCGGTAGATGCCAAAGAGGGCCTTGTTATAAGCGGGGGCGTCGCTGACCTGGGCGGACTCGGTCAGCTCATCGAGCGTACGGGCAGCATCCTTAACAGCCGCGAGGCTCTCGAGGAACTCCTCGGGGTTGGAGACGACCTCGGGCGAGAAGCTCGCCTCAAGCGCCTCGAACTCGGGAGCGAAGAACATCGGGCGCACGGTGAGCGCATCCACGCTCACGAGCAGCTTGGTGAACACCTCGTGCACCATCTGGTAGGCCTCGGGGTCGGTGCCCACGCACTTGTTGTCCATGTTGGTGTGGTAGAGGTTGCGCTTGTAGTAGCACTCGTCCGGCTCGCCCATGGCGGCGTCGATGACGGCCACGCCGCACTGCGAGTAGCAGAACTGGTCGGTTCCGGTGTCGGAGGGAGCGTCGACGACAACGTTGAACTGCGGGTATCCCGCAAACACGGAGTCCAGCACGCCGCACGTGTAGTCGAAGAGCTCATAGGGGCAGGTCAGCCAGTAGTTGACCTCGCCTTCCGGGTTGAACATGTCGTCGATGTTGAGCATCATGAACGCCTGCTCGGCCCACTCGGGATGCAGCTCGGTGATCATCTTCCAGGAGCCGACGGCCCAGTCGCTCTCGCAGTTGGTCTTGCCCCACTCCTCGGCGCCGTGGAACACAAAGCGCAGGGTCTTGGCGGGCTTGTAGCCGCTCTCAATGACGGCCTTGGCCATGCTGAGCGCAATGCTGCAGCCAAAAGCGTCGTCGAAGAAGGAGTGGTAGTAACCGTCCATGTGAGCACCCACGAGGATGAGCTCGTCGCTGGCGCCAGGAATGTCGCCCCAAACGTTGGCGCTCTGGCCGCCCAGCGTGATGACGGACTTCGCGTCGAGCGTCACAAGCGCCTCGCCGCCGCCCTGAGCGATAGCCTCGAGCACGGCCTTGTAGCCGTTGACGCTGATGGAGAGCGCTGCTGCCTCATGCGGGCCACAGGCATCCTGCGAGCCCACGGTGTCGTCGTCGTACTGGCAAAAGCCGCTCGTGTTGCACGCAATAACAGCGCGGGCGCCGAGGAGATGGGCCTGGTAGGTGGGATGGTTGATCCACCAGTCAGCATACTGGTCGATAGAGATGAGCACGAGCTTGCCAGCGATGTCGAGACCCTCGAGGTCCTCGATGGTGCCCTGGCCACCGTCGACGATGGCGAGTTCCTCCATGTCGGCATCGATAGAGGTTGCAAAACCACCCAGGGCGATAAAGTCATCGGTGCCGGCATTGCCCGGCAGGTAGAGGCGAGCCTTCTCAAACGTCCAATTGTCGCAGGTGAAGGTGTCCTTCGTGACGTTGGTGAGACCGATCTTCTCCATCTTGGAAGCCATGAAGTCGATGACCTGGGCCTCTGCGGGAGAACCGGCGCTGCGGTTGCCCACATCGGGGTTGTCGCCAAGGGCCGAGATGGCATCTGCGATGCTCTCGGAGAAGGCCGTGTCAATGTGCGCGAGCACCTGGTCATATGAAGCCTCGGCATTTTGCTGCGCGAGTGCGAAACTTGCAGGCAGACTGCCGACTCCAGCGGCAAGTACGGTGCAGGCTGCAGTCTTGACAAACGTCCTTCTATCCATTGCGTGAATCCCCCTTTGAGTGTGGGTGTTATAGAAACGGATGCACTATAGGGGATATGGATTTCAGGTTTGCAAACTTTAGGCAAAACTTTGCTAACTCTAGATAAAATTTTGCCGAGGGGCACGGCTTGAAAAAGCGAGATCTGAATTTATAGCCGGAGTCATAGGCGGCATGGTCCTATGGCAACCAGATAAAGTATGAGACCGATGCTATAATCACCCGGCATGAAATCCGTTCGGAGACTGTACACCGGCAGGGCCGTTAGGGAGACATGCATGTCAAAACAGCTTGAAACCAGGCTCAAGATTGTTGCCGCCACAAACGAACTCATGAAGACAACCTCGCCCACGAAAGTGCGCGTAGTTGACGTTTGCAAAAAAGTAGGCATCTCTCGAACAACGTTTTACGAGTACTTCGAGGACATTCCCGCTGTGTCCACCTGGTTTTGGGACCATCTCATGAATCAAACGCTTTATCTCATAGGCACGAAATACAGCTGTTTCGAAGCGCACCTGCGCAAGTTCACCATTATGCGCGAGCACCAAGAGTTTCTCTATAACTCGTTTCTTGTAACATCCTATCCATGGGTTGTCCAACACGGTGGACGGCAAATGTACGACATCTACGAGGAAGTTCTCACTCGCAAACTTGCCCGACCTCTCAACCGCAGCGAATCGCTCCAAATCGAATTCTTCGTCACAGGCGCCAAACACATGACACGACATTGGGTAGAAGGCCATATGGCCGATTCCCCCGAGCTCATGGCCCATATTTTCACCTCGGCCATGCCCGCATTTGCGCTCCCGTTGCTCGAACCAGACAACAGGTCAGAAGCATAGACAAACGCAACCAATACAACGTTATGAAGGGGTCGCCGACTTGTAAGCCGACGACCCCTTTCACGCTTAATTCTCACCAGGGAACAAACAACAAGCGAACTAAGACATCGGGCTCCGTAGACCCGTATTACTTTGCGTAAGCCGCATGGCAACTCTCAACCGGCACTGGATACTCCTGCCCCATAATGGACATAGCTGCCAGCCAAGCAAAGCTGATAGCGTGGCTCATGCACAGTCCACCATAGAGCTGCGGGTAGTTGCCATTGAAGAAACCGCCGGAATCCAGACCGCACATGTACAGACCAGGAATCGGCTCACCATCGGCCTTGATGGCCTGCATCTTATCGTTCACACGAATGCCGCCCAGTGTGGAAAGTGCCCAACCAGCCATCTTGGCAGCATAGTAGGGCGGCTCGTTGATGTTGGACAGACGCCAGGGAGCCTTACCGTGGTCAATGTCTTCGCCGTCATCGGCCATCTGGTTGTAGCGCTCGACAGTTGCCAAGAAATTAGCCTTGGAGGCCTCGTCCATACCCATGGCATCGGCCAGCTCCTCGAGCGTGTCGCACTTAATGAGGTTGCCGTTTTCCACGTTGGGGTCAATGTACACCTGCTGCCACTCATCCGCATCGCGGCAAGGGTAGAACTGACCCAGCAGCAGGCAGTTCTTGGCACCGGGCTCGGCGACAAGACGCGAACAGATTGTCGTACCAAAACTCACGATATCATCCCAGCTCGATGCATCGAACACCTGCCAGGCGTAATGGCCGGGCTGCATAGCAACGAGGTTGAACTTGAAATCGTAGGGCTCATCCTCGTTGCAGAAACGCTGGCCCTTCTGGTTAACAAAGAGGAACGGCTGCGAGCCGGGCCACCAGAACGCGTTGTTCTGGCCACCCTGACCACCCAGGTCGCCATCGCCGCCGTTCGTGATGCACCCGCGGTCAAAGATAAGCAGAGACCCGGCGAAGGAATCATCCATCGCGGCCCCGGCCCAATGGGCAAGCTTAATGCCGTCGCCGTCGCGGCCGTCGCCACCCATGTGGTTAGAGCAGAACTTATGTGACACGACGCCGAGCTGGTCCATCATATCCTTGTTGCCCAGGAATCCACCGCAGCACAGCACAACACCCTTACTAGCGTTGTACTGCACGTAAGAGCCATCCTGCGCCTGGGCAATAACGCCCGTCACCGCGCCGTCGTCGCCTTGCACAAGCTCGACAACCTTAGTGTTGTACTGCATGATTCCGCCGTTCTCGGCGTAAATCTCACACAATGCCGGGATAGCGACCTCGGAACCCATGGGGTTCTTCGTCTCCTCCAGCGGAGGCTTGTAAGCGGTGTGATAGGTGTTCGTGAAGTAGAAGTTCTCGGGGTAGAACTGCTTCTTCACAGTATCAACCATAACATCGAGACCCTTGGCCTGCATCTGCTCCTGATACCAGTCCACAAAGGCACCCGAGTTGTAGGCCCACAGGCGGATAAGGTTTTCGTCGCACTTACCGCTGGCATAGCGAACAAGATCGTGAATCACATACTCCTTGTCAGCCTCAACGCCTGCATCCTTCTGCAGCTGGGAATCGCAGGCATCGATGTCGCCGGCCCACATGGTGTTGGCCTCAGTTTTCTCGAGGATGATAACGTCGGCTCCGAGCTGAGCAGCCTCGACACCGCAGATGACACCAGCGTTGCCGCCGCCCACGATAACAATCTCGTGGTCCTCGGTTGCACTCACCTGATCGGCAACACTCTCAGGCTTGGCGTCCCATGCCACCTGAGCCTCGGCAGGCTTAGCCTCCTCGGCCAAGGCAACACCCGACACACCAGCGGCGACAACGCCCGCGGCAGCCGTACCAGCCATGAACTGACGACGGGAAATGTTCTGCTGCATAATGCTCCCCCTAATCTATCTATACCGAATGAAATGTTGCTGCCCTACTTGCAACACATTGCGACCTTAGCGCGCACTGAGTCGATTTGTAACCTTACAGATAGGTCGACCTGTCAGGGTCAAGGCGTAAAACCGAACATGCGAGCCAAAGTGTCAGTTGTTCGCAATACCGTCCCCACCCTATCTTGAGGCACAAGCCACGGCATCTCTCTATGCGACGTGGTGAAGGGGGACAGCCGTTAGGACTGTGCCACAAACAGGGGACCTACAAGGGAGGATGGGCTTATGGGCGACATGCAACGCGTCCAGCAAATCTGCGACGAGTTTGAACAGTTGTGTCAAACCCCGTTCAACGACAGCCTTCGCGACTACAAAGATGCAGGAGGAAAGATTGTCGGCGTGCTTTACAATCAGGTCGCCGAGGAACTCGTACTAGCAGCGGGACTTTTACCCGTGCGCCTACGCGCCGTTGGAAGCAGGGGCGACGAACTTGCAGATGCGCGCTTCACGCAAGTAAACTGCAGCGAGGTACGTTGTCTCTACGATGCGGCAGCACGTGGTACTTTCGATTTTATCGACGGCCTCGTGGCAACCAATGCCTGCGACCACATTCGAAAGCTCTATGAGAACTGGGCCGACGTACTAAAGACGCCATATGCCCACCTGGTTTGTTTCCCCAAGCGCAAGGGTGACGATTTGCAAGTCGCACATCTCGCAGGCGAACTGGCAAACTTCAAAACCAGTCTTGAAGAACATTTCGGTGTCCAAATTACCGACGAGGCCCTGCGTGCGGCTATCAATCTTGCCAACGAAATTCGTGCCCTCCAACTCAAGCTCGACAACCTGCGCGCCGAGAGTGCCAATCCGCCCATCACCGGCACTCAAGCATTGGCCGTACATATGGCGGGCACCTGTATGCCACGCCAAGACTACAAGGCGCTACTTTCCGAACTCGTAGATACCTGTGAGGGCGTGGAGGGGCAACCTGGACAAAAGCGTCTTGTAGTATATGGCGGCGAGATAGACTCTCTGCCGTTCATGGAAACAATCGAAAGCCAGGGCGCCATGGTGGTGGCCGACTCGCTCGGCGGTTTCGGTAGGCGATCTGAGGATATGCAGGTTGCAACCGATGGCGATCTACTCCACAATCTCGCCTCTGCCTACCTGCAAGGACGCCCACCCGAGCCGCGTCTGCACGGAACGCGCGCCGAACGATGGAGCTATCTTGAAGGCATCGCCGCCAAAGCCCATGCCGATGGCTTCATCCAAGTGCACATTCCCAAGTGCGACTTGTGGAGTTACGAACGCCTCATGTTCGACACCGAAGTCGAGCGAAAAGGCTTTGCATGCCTTGATCTCGACACTGAATACATCTTCACCAACGCCGGACAAACGCGTACACGCATACAAGCTTTCGTCGAGACTCTCACTGAAGGAGGGCGATAACCATGGCACAAGCACCCGAGCGCTTCTATCAGTACCAGCAAGTGTTCGCCGGAGGCGTGGCCGCAACAGAAGAGGCCGCCAAGGTTGACGGCATCGCCAAGCTCGACCATGACAATTTTGCCTTAGCCCTCAAACACGTAAACCGCCTCATCGACACCGTCGAGAACGACGAGCCGCTCGTAAGCGAGTGGTATGGGAACGCATGTGAAATATATGCGGCCATGGACCTCACCCACTTTTGTCCCGTTGACCTCATCATCCCGACGAGGCCCTTCTTCGACACTATCGAACGAATGCATGAAAGCGGCACGCCTTCTGACTCATGCGCACTCATCCAACTTGCCGTATGGGGCGCACGCGCTGGCATCATTCCCAAACCCAGCGTAATCACCGGCATGCTTGAACCCTGCGATGCGCAGAGCCTCATGCATGAGGCGTGGGAGACTGTACCGGGCTGGGACGACATTCCCACCATCAGTCTCGACCCACCCTACGGTTACGGCGATGAAGACATCCAATATTTTGCCGATCAACTCCGTCGCGAAATCGACTTCCTCGAGGAGCATACCGGCCACAAAATGGACTGGGATGAGCTGCGACGCATCTGCGGAGAGACGAACAAGATTTACGCCTACTGGGACGAGTGCAACCAGGTGCTCATGCAGAAGCCTTGTGTGTATCATTCGCTGCAGGCGGCTGAGTGGGGCTGGACCCAAGAGCTGCATGTTAACTGGCCCGGAGACCCCGAGGTAACCGAGTTTTTTAAGAACATGGCCGAAACAGCAGCGGCTCTCTATGAGCAGAAAAAGGGCGCTTGCCCAGACGAGCGCGTACGCATCCTGTGGGCCGATCTCAATGGCTCGTGGGCTCAAGCAGAGCTCGGCCCCTGGCTCGAGCAAACCTACGGTGCCGTCATGGTCAACAGCTTTGCAGGCCGCACGCCCTACACACCCATTGACACTTCAACGCCCGAAACCATGCTTTTCGGACTGGCGCGCAAGTCAATCAATGAAGTCCCGATGATTCGCCAAGCTCGTGGCACAGTGGACACGTTCCTGTTCGATGTCAAGAAAATGTGCACCGACTACCAGATTGACTGCGTGTTCTTCCCCAACCACAAGGGCCACAAGGATCAAGGTGGCAACATCGGCTACTTGCGCCAACTTTGCCGAGAGATGGACATGCCGTTGCTCACGTTTGCAAGCGACATCTTCGACCCCACCTACCTGCCCATTGACGAACTCAAGCGTATTATCGCCAACTTCTTTGAAACTCAGGGCTGGGAGCCAATCAGCTAAAGGACATAGCGCCATCAGACAGACAGAAACGAAAGGAGGAGGGGCAGCATGTATGTTATAGGTTGCGATTTGGGCTCCACTACAGGCAAAGCAGTGGCACTCAGGATTGAAGGGGCCAGGGCCGACGTTGCCGCATGGTCCATCGAGCCTTCGGGCCTCTCCCCTACCGAAACAGCCACTACAATCGTCGAGCGCATAGAGAGTCGACTGGGAATCGGGCATAACGACGTGGCCGGGATGTGCTGTACAGGGTATGGCCGCGAGCATGCGGGCATCATCGAGCACAACATGAGTGAGATCACCTGCCATGCTCGCGGCGCCCACTTCTTGCGCCCTTCAACGCGAACCATCGTGGATGTAGGCGGTCAGGACGTAAAGGCCATCGCTCTGTCAGGCAAGGGCAAGGTCGTCGACTTCACCATGAACGACAAATGTGCTGCTGGCACAGGTCGTTTCTTTGAGATGATGGCTCGCGTACTGCGCGTAAGCATTGCGGAGCTTGGAGAAATGTCGTTGCGCAGCACGAACCCTGCTCAGATCTCCTCAACATGTTCGGTGTTTGCCGAAAGCGAAGTCATTTCGTGTATCAACAAGGGAATCTGCCGCGATGACATTGCCGGGGGCATCCATGAATCCATTGCACGCAGACTTGTGGCGATGGTAAGCCGCGTTGGTCTGCAAGAGGAAGTCGTTCTCACTGGCGGCTGTGCTAAAAACCCTGGTCTGCGCCGCGCGCTTGGCCAGATGTTAAACTGCGAAATCCAATCCCTGCCCTGTGACCCGCAAATCAACGGGGCCCTAGGCGCAGCCCTATACGCAGCAGATGGCGCTCTAGGAAATGCGTCGGGGGCAAGCATGTTTGAACTGGGCGAAATAGCCGAAACAAATCCCGAAGACCTGGCGAGAACTACAACATACTCCCCCGACCCAAGGATATAGGGAGGGAACGCGTTGGAAATCGCAAAACCCGAAGCACTCGGACACGTTGTCGAGCAGACCGACGCATCGGCCGACCAAAACGTCGTAACGCAAGCTGAACGCATCATCACTGAGGCGCACGAACGAGCATGTTCGTCCATCCATGCCTTTGATGGGTTAATCGGGCAGCTACGGCAGACCATTGGCGGGATTGACTCAGTTGAAAATGTACGCGTCATTCAGGCCCCCTCGGCAAATTCACTACCGTTTGCAATAGGCGAGCACGCCAACCACGGCATTGTCCTTAAAAGTCGCTGCGCAGTAGAGCTGGGAGGGACACTTGAGGGATCGTGCGCTCTCACGCTCTCAACAAGCGATGTGAAACTTGTACACGATGGATGCGTAACAATCGTCGGTCCGGACATCCCTGAGCTCACACAAGAGTGCGTGCACCCATTCGCCCAGGTTATTCTCGTGGCCGGCGCAGGTCTCACCGGCGAAGACCATCAGGGTATTGAAGACTGCCAGGACGCAAAAGACTGGATCGATGGCTACCTCGTACGTGGCGGAGCCGGTGAGCTATGGACGCGCATCGGGCGAGATCTTTTTGCGCGTGGGCTTTCGTTCGCTCAACTGGGAAGTGCTCTTAGCGCCCTTATCAAAGCACGGCAACCGAAAGCGAGCCGCGTCGAAATTGTCTTTGTCACCTCGTCCAAGGCTGACGTCGAACAACTGTGTTCTCTGCGCAATGCCTGGAAAGATGCGTCGCACGGCCTAAGACACGATACATGGATGGGCAAAGGACTCGACATCGACTGTCCCAGCGGTGGGCATTGCGGTAACTGTGGCGATAAAGAGGTCTGCGACCAGGTGCGCAAAATCCAACGCATGCGACGATTGGTGAGCGAACGCACTGACGGAAAGGATAGCGCAAATGCTTGAGTCAAGGATGTACTGGGGTCATGCGGGCATTCGCTGTCACATCATGCCTAATGGAGAGCCTCACATACACGAACACTTTACGGCGGTAAGCCACCCAGGTCATCGCGTCATTGCCGTATGCGGCAAGGGCGGAGTAGGTAAAACGGCGGTCTGCGCCCTCATGACACACGCGCTTTTGCATCGCCCCGACACGGGGCGGTTGCTTGTCATCGATGCCGACCCGGCACTCGGCCTAGCACTTGCTTTGGGCATCCAACCTGAACGTACGATTGCCAGTGTGCGCGATGAATTGCTTGCGGCAGCCACATCGGGATCAGCGCAGGCAGAACGCGAAATTGCCGGCAAGCTTGACTATCTCGTAACACAAAGCATGGTGGAAACGGACGACTTTGCCTTTATCGCCATGGGGCGAAGTCATGACTTGGGATGCTATTGCTCAGTCAACGATCTGCTGCGCGACGCTCTCGAACTGCTTGTACGTGAGTTTGACACCGTCCTCATCGACGGCGAGGCCGGATTAGAGCAGATTAATCGCCAGGTTGTGGCCTCACTTGATTACCTCGTTGCCGTAAGCGATGGATCAGCCCGCGCCAGCCGCACTATTGACACTATTTGGGACATGGCCGGGGAGCACGACCTTGTAAAGCGGAATCAAATCTTCATGCTGCTCAATCGCCAAGAGCCCAATGGCACTGTCGCGCCGCTGCGCACCGATGTAGCCCTTCATCTCATCGGGACTGTCCCCGCTGACGCAGAGCTCGCCGCTTTTGATCGCCAAGAGCGGTCCCTTCTGGAGCTCCCTCATGACAACCCCGCTGTACACGCCATCTGGCACGCATGCGCACACATGATGGAGCATTGAGTTCACAATTCCCGATGCTCCTCAGATACCCATCCAGCCGACACCACACCGCAAGGAAAACTAACCACAGCCGGAGCCATGCCTACGATTCCGATGCAGCGACCAATTTCAAGAAGGTAAAGCGAATGCCCGTTCTCATGCCGTACGAGAACGGGCATTCAATATGTAGCTCCGCCTACCGGGGTGCATTAGTCACCCTCCCGCATCAGAACGTTATCGCGCCGCTTTCATGCCCAAGCCTTCCGCGTATGAGTGCACCAGCCCGAACACAAAATCCCCTACGCCGCGATAAAATGAAGTGCGCGCTTTCGTCACCACGCGTTCACGCCACACACCAACCCACGGCAAGATATGGCGCCCAAGCAACACCCGGGCATCGTCAAGAGCACGTCTGCCAGACTCATCGTCGCCGGCCATCTCAGCCGCGGTCGCCTCACCAGCAAGCTGACCTAAAAAGCCCAGCATAACGCCGAGGTCATCATCTGGCTCACGGTTCTTTCGCGCGGGTTCAAAACCATGACGAGCGTATATATGCCTCACAGCCAAGCTTTCTTCACTGAGAATTTGCGAGTTCGTGGCCATGTAATATCCAGCCCACGCAGGCGCTGCAGGTTCACCGGGACCCGCAAACAACTGGAACCAGTCATCGCGCAGTTCCGAAAGACCGCCCGCACAATCGCCTGCCTCACGCACACCATCGCACCAGGCAGCCATGGCAGTCAGGCCCTCGATAACATCAGCGTTATCCTCGGCGAAAGGGCTCTCATCAAACAGGCCAGGCACCAGGTATCGCTCAAGCGCAGCTGCATCTGGCTCGCAGTATACGAGCATCGCAGCCATAGAAAGCGCCAAACGCGCTCCCTCGAATTCCTCGACCTGCATGGAAACCCCTTCCCCTCAATCTGAAAACCTGGGTGGCCCCGAGCATACAGCCGAGAACCACCCAGGCAGCGCATGCGTGCTTCAAATTACGTTAGAACAGTTCCTCATCGAGCGTTGCCATGACACCCGAACCATTCCCAGAGGCCTGAGCCTTGGGATGAGGGTTCATGACCAGGCAGGGATTCGTCGAAGCTACGGGAAGAGGCTCGACGTTTACATCGCCCTCGCCATAGCGAGCCACAAGCTCGTCGTAGTCGCCCCAATCAAGCGCACGCATGGGGCACGCCGCCACGCAGAAAGGCATGTTGCCGGCCTCAATCTCTTCGCGGCACATATCGCACTTGATGACATAGCCGACCTCTTCGTCCAGCGAAGGAGCCTGATAGGGGCAGGCTTCCACGCAGGCCTGACAACCCGCGCACAGTTCATGGTCGCTTGTGACAATGCCCGTCTCAGGATCCTTCTGCATGGCACCCGTAGGACAGGCAGCCACGCAGGCAGGATCGGCACAATGGTTGCACGACATGGACACCTGATAGCTGAACGTATCAACGGGAGCGTAGAAGCCAGCCTCCGTCGGCTCCCACGAACCACCAGCGTAGTGATACACGCGCCTGAACAGATTGTGCGCGGGAAGGTGGTAGTTCTCCTTGCAAGCCACCTGACATGTCTTGCAGCCCGTGCACTTAGCAGAGTCGAAATAAAAACCGTATTGTCCCATCTTGCATCCCTCCCCTTCCTACTCGATACCCGCAGGCACGACGATGGCACGATCCTTGTCACCCGGCAGCACGAGGTCGCCCTCATACTTTTCCACCTGCAGCACAGTGGCGTTCCAGCACTGCGTGCCCTCACCGCTCGACTTGGGCGCCTGCAAAACGTTCGGGCAACCGCCCAGGTCGATGCCGGTCTCTTCGTCAATCTGGAACCAAGAGCCGTCTTGAATGGCCACGGCACCCGGCACAATGGTCGGCAACACCTTTGCATGACGCAATACCTTGCCATGCGGGCTCGTCATAAGGACGGTATCCCCGTTGGCAATGCCGCGCGCCTCGGCATCAACGGTGGACATGAAGCACTCCTGCGGGAAAGCCTCGCGCAAGGAGACGACGTTATCGCTCACGGAGTGCTGACGGCGCAGCGAATGAGGCGTCCAAAGGACGAGCGGATACTCGTCCGTTCGAGCCTGGGCACCATGCTCGACATTGCCCACCTGATAGACACCGATGGGGGCAATGGTCGAGTAGCCCACGGAGTTGATCATGTAAGCGAGCACCTGGCAGTAAATCTCGAACTTGCCCGATGCAGTCTTGAGCGGTGCTCCCTCAGGATCCGCGATGAACGCACCGTAAGGCTCAACAACAAACGATTCTTCCGTGAGGGGATACTTGAGGATTCCCTTCTCGCGGAACTCCTCGAACGTGAACTGGCCTTCCTGTGGCTCACCGGCTGCACCCGGGAAGTACGTTTCAATCTCATCAGCCGTAATCGTGAGCAGCGGCGAGGTCTGGAATGTGTCGGTCATGTACGTGGCGTCGCGCACAGTGGCATAGGTGCGCTCGGCATCGGTCAACGTGTTGACAACCTTGGGGTCAAGACCGAGTCGGACGGCAAGATCCTCGGCAATCTGGCTCTCATAGCGCGCCTCAAAGAGAGGCTCCATAATCTGGTCGAACCACAGGCAAGAGGAAGCGTCGCCGCCAAAGGCCTTGTTGGGCTTCTCCCAGAACGTGGCACACGGCAGAAGCACGTCGCAATACTGGCGCGTCGAATCGAAGAACGGGTTGACACCCCAAACGAAGTCCAGTCCGCGAACGACCTCGATGCCCGTCATGGTGTCGGGAATCTGGTTGAGCGTGGACATATGGCCGCCGAAGTATGCGGCGTGGATATCGAGTGGCTTCTTGCCGCCGGGCCAGCAATCGCGGCCGTATTCGCCAGCCTTAATGGAGCGCCAGCACTCATTGGGCTCGAGGTTGAGCCAGTCGGCATCACCCAGCACGTCAAACTGCGGAATGGGGTACCACATGTATACCGGGGCACCGGCGGGGGCCAGAGGGTTAACAGGGTCAGCGGTCGTCGGGCAATAAGCGCCCACCGAGCAACTACCGCTCATGAAATCCTTGATGCCCGACCAGCTCATATAGTGGCCCGGTGTGCCAATGCCACCGTGCATGAGCGCCATGGTATAGAACGCCTGAGTAACCTGCTCGCCCGCCGGAATCTTCGTCACGGACTGGCCCACGAAAAAGTCGACCTTGTCCACAGCGGCAATCTCAGCAGCAAGCTCTGAAATACGCGCCGCAGGCACGCCGCAAATCGCCTCGGCCCATGCCGGGGTCTTCTCGACCATATCGTAGCCCGTGCCCATGACATAGTCTTTCCACGAGGCGTTCTCGGGCGCACCTTCGGGCATGTGGTCGCTGTCAAAGCCAATGCAGTACTTGTCCAGATAACCCTGATCATACGTGCCGTTGACAATCCACTCATGGCAGATGGCGATCATCAGGGCATTGTCCGTGCCCGGCAGAATCGGAATCCACTCATCGGCAATGACCTGCGCCGTTTGGTTGAGCCATGGGTCAATGATGATGATCTTGGCGCCGCGCTCGCGGCACTGCTGCATGTACCAGGTGTGGTTACCTGCCTTGTTCGCGGCCCAGTTGCAGCCAAAGAACACATGCAGGTCACTGCTCAGGGCTTGCAGGTGATGCGGCGTGTTGGCTATCGCCAAGCCGCCGAGCATATGAGCGTCTACAACGGGCAGTGCACCAAAAGAAACCGTTCCGGCCTCCACGTGGACCGAACCACCCAGGGCATCCAGAAGCATGACGTTCTGGTCGTAATAGCCGTCACCAATATTGGAAGAAGCACCGCACAGGATACCCTTGGAACCGTATGCGTCCAGTGTCTGCTTGATACCGGCTGCCACCAGGTCGAGGGCCTCGTCCCAGTCAAGGCGCTCCCATTCGTCGCGACCACGAAGCTCGCCGTGCGGATCGTCAAGCGAGAAATGCTTGCGCTTCATGGGATACTTGATACGTGCAGGAGACAGAACCTCGCTCATCTTAGCGCGGCCACGCAGACACGCACGGCGCTGCGGAACAGCATAGGAATCCTCTTCAGCCTCGTCAGAGCGAGTCTTAAGCGGTACGCCATCCTCAACGTACACTCGATTGAGGCAACGAGACGAACCGCAGCTGCAGTTGTTGTAGCAAGGAGCGTTCAGCCAAGTTCCCTTTTCAGATGCAGCTGCCTCTTCCGCACGTGCAGCAACCGGACTTTCCACCAAGCCCGGCATCGCGGCCGCTCCTCCAAGCGCGGCAGCCCACTGGACAAAACTCCTTCTCGACAATGATTCCGCCATGAAGCTCCCCCTTCTTTTTTGTTGTCTGCACTCGAGCGCACCGCCCCTTGCGGTCGCAAATACGAACGCAGTACCAAACAGGTCTACCCTACTCCCCTGCCAGTGTCTTGGGGAAGAAACGAAAAGCGCGTATGCTGTCAAACGTCGGTTGACAGCACGCAATGGGGGGGAATATGCGCGAAGAGCAACGCTCATATTTTTTGGCGCTCAGCCGAGCCGAAAACGTGGGCAAAGCCGCAACACAGCTGCATATCAGCAGACAAGGTCTTTCCAAGAGCATCGCCTCGCTCGAACAGGAAGTCGGCGTACCGCTGTTCAGGCGCACCAGAAGAGGCGTGTCACTCACACAGGCAGGAGTACTACTCAAAGAATGCCTAGACGCCCAGGACGAATTGTGGGACAGCTTTCTCGACCAGATTCAAAGCCTGCACCCAACGACTACGCAGACCATCCGAATGGGACTCCGCGATATTTACTTCGACTATCAAGATAAACGTTTTCTTTATGCATTCCGACGCACGCACCCCGACATCTCAATCGAAACCCGGGACAACGACTTCGATGAAATGTGGGATTTGCTGCAAGACGGATCGCTTGACCTGGCGCTCTCCGTCACGCCGCCACCCTCCTACGAACTGTGCGAGATTCTTATCGAAACAAACAAGGCGGCCGTTCTGATGAGCGAGGACAATCCCCTGACGGAACGAAAGACCATCAGCTTCGACTCTGATTTGCGAGATGCGACCGTCATTCAACCCAGCGCGTACCTCAGGAGACTATACCAACCCTATTACACTACACGCGGCATCCGGTTCAAGTACACCAACGTCGACCGCAACTCAATGCGCGCAATCATCGCCTCGTGCGACGACGTTTTTATCGGGACGGAAACCGTCGTGCAAGGTCTTCTTGCCGAGGGGCTGACGATGAGGCCCTTGGTTGACAACCCCCTCGATGAGCGATCTATGTCTGGCTGCATTCTCTTCAAACGTGATATCAATGGCCCCGCGCGTGAGTTTCTGCTGGAAATGTGCAGACAATGGGACATCTTGGATGAATGCGAAAAGCTGCTGGGGGAAGAGTAGCGGAAGGAGACGGGCACTACTTCCGCATGACAAAGGGGCTGTAACAAAAGCCCCGCCAACCATTTTTGGAGGCACCCGTCCGATT
>ERZ1034984.2277-NODE-2277-length-15750-cov-12.987257_pt1 | contig 15750 bp, 14 predicted proteins | sample MGYA00520589_ERZ1034984 | MGnify/ENA primary metagenome ERZ1034984 (study PRJEB33766, sample SAMN09781790) | gut metagenome | biome: gut microbiome | host: Homo sapiens | place: Madagascar | study: EMG produced TPA metagenomics assembly of the PRJNA485056 data... | reverse complement strand
TTTCTTTACTTTTCTACTCCTTCACAGGAGGAAAGAAGAGGGGTGCGGAAAATCGGACTGTCAGTGTCAGTGTCAGCGAAGCGTCACATTAAAGCGAGGTCGTGAGAAACTATGACTTCGGAAGAAGAAAACTAAATTTATGCACGCCGAAAACTATGGATTTCCGTAGGGTGAACTTACTGAACGCATTTTTGCTGAAAATCGCCAGTTTACGCATACCGAAATTTGGTCAATCCAAGAAAAGGTGGTATCTTTGCAACAGATATAGAAACATCGAAAAAAATTAACCATTAAAAACACATTACAACTATGGCAAACAACACAAAAGGAACATTGAAGTATCGTAAGGTAAAGCGCATTCCACCCCTGGGTGAAAACGCTGGTAAGGAAAAGTGGTACGCCACGGTGGTAACCGACCGAGAGTTGTCGTTCGAAGACTTCGTCAACCACATCTCCGACCACGGCTCGCCCTACTCACGAGGCTGTATCAACGGTGTGCTCACCGATGCACTCGACTGCCTGCAGGAGCTCATTCTCGACGGCAAGAGCGTACGACTCGGCGACCTGGGACTCTTCTCCATCGGCATGGCATCGAAGGCCGAAGAGACTGCCAAGGACGTGAGCGCCCAGAGCATCAAGAAGGTGCACCTCATCGTGCGCAACACCCGCACCTGGAGCAACTCGGAGCTCAGCAAGAAATGCAAGCTCAAGGAATACGACGCCTTCGGCACTGACGGCACTCAGACCGACTCGCCCGGCTCTGGCGACAACGGAGGCGCAGGCGGCTCCGGCACCACTGGCGGCACCACCCCCGGAGGCACTGGCAATCCAGGAGGCTCTGAAAGCACCGGAGGCGGCGACGGAGAATAGGCATCCTGACTCCTGAGCAACGCCAAGGGGAGTTGCCCGAAAACTCCCTTATCGAGAATCATTCACCGAAACACAGAACCCTTAAACATCTATCACTATGAAAAAGGACACTTGGAAAACCCTCATTCAGATCGCCATCAGCATCCTCACTGCTATTGCCACCACGCTCGGCCTCGCCAGCTGCACCCTGGCATAGGCCTTCCGCCACGCCTGGCTGGCATCTCTGAACGCCCCTCTCATCCTCTCTTCGCCCGAAGCCCGCGAGCCCCTCACAGCAGGGAGCCGCGGGCTTTTCGCTTTGGCATACTGAAAAAAAGAGGAAAACATTTGGCGGTTTGAGGGATTCCTTGTATTTTTGCAATGGTTTATCAAAAAAGAAATAAGGCTTATGTGCAAATATGAAGAAATAGAAGGCTGGCGTCTGTCGAACGGAAAGACCATCAGGGAGATCAACAATGCCGTGCACGATGAGGTGGAACGCATCTACTTAGAGGCATGGTCGAAAGGCATCTCCGTGCCATATTTCGAGGGCGGCAAGACCTTTCTTGCCAATCCCGACGGAAGCGACGATGAAGCTTCCTTAGATTTCAATACACGCCAATACACCATCATCCGACAAGTTGCTGCACCAGGTAAAGGAAAAATGTCCTACTTGCTGCAAGTTTAGTTCCGTCATTTTACCCATAAACAAAAGCACCATGGAAAGACGACCAGAGTTTACGATTATTGCAGGTCCTAACGGAGCCAGCAAAAGCCGATTAGGCATATTCTACTCGAATGTACAAGCCTTTGACGGAGACAGGCTTGCCATGACTCTTAAGAAAGAGCATCCAGACTGGGTCAGTCGATGGATTGACGGCACAGTCATCTCTACATTGATGAAAGAAACGGATAATGCAATAGAAAACAAGTTGAACTATGCATTCGAAACCAACTTTTCTTCAAATTTAGCAACTCATCTTATCCAAAAATTCAAAGATGCAGGATACAAAATCAGTCTCATCTATTTTGGACTTTCTTCCAAAGAGGACTCCCTTTCACGCGTCATGCAGCGCCAAGTCATGGGCGGGCACAACGTAAGTCAGGAGGTGATAGAATACAACTTTACCGAAGGTATCAAGCGTGTACGTGCCTCGCTTGCTCTCTTCGAGAACATTCTTTTTGTAGACGGCACATCTGATTTCGGTGATATCATTGCCATTCATATCCCGAAATCGGGCAAGCACATGATAACCGACCATCCTCAAATATGGTTTGAGAAATTCTTCAAAGATGCTTTCGATAAACTTATTTGAACCTTTGAGTCAAAGGAGTTAAGACAATAGCCTTATTGCTTGTAATCAAGTCCACAAAGCTGTTGTCTTAACTCTCTCTCCTCAGAGCATCATGGGAACTGTGGATAGTCGTCGAAGCGGGGCTTGCGCTTCTCGAGGAAGGCCTTGCCGCCCTCCTGCGCCTCGTCCATGGTGTAATAGAGCATGGTGGCATCGCCTGCCAGCTCCTGGATGCCTGCCTGTCCGTCGAGCTCGGCATTGAGTCCTGCCTTGATCATGCGCAGTGCCAAGGGCGAGCGTTCCATCATGATCTCGGCCCACTCCACGCAGGTGTCCTCCAGCTCGGCGAGGGGCACTACCTTGTTGACCATGCCCATTTCCTCGGCCTCACGGGCGCTGTACTGTCGGCACAGGAACCATATCTCGCGGGCCTTCTTCTGTCCCACCATGCGTGCCAGGTAAGAGGCACCGAAGCCAGCGTCGAAGCTTCCCACCTTGGGACCCGTCTGTCCGAAGATGGCATTCTCGGAGGCGATGGTGAGGTCGCACATCACGTGGAGCACATGGCCGCCACCGATGGCATAGCCGTTCACCATGGCGATGACGGGCTTGGGCAGACGGCGTATCTGCATCTGCACGTCGAGCACATTGAGGCGTGGCACTCCGTCGGTTCCCACGTATCCTCCGCGTCCCTTGACGTGCATGTCGCCTCCGGCACAGAAGGCCTTGTCGCCGGCACCGGTGAGGATGACCACCCGTATGTCCTGACTCTCACGGCAATAGCTGAAGGCCTGCGACATCTCCCATGTGGTGAGGGGTGTGAAGGCATTGCGATAACGCTCTCGGTTGATGGTTATCTTGGCTATGTGATGATACTCTTCGAAGATGATTTCCTTGAAATCAAATCCTTCTATTTTTTTCCATTCTCTCATATCGTTGTATTTATGTATTATGTTTAACTCCCGAAAAATCCCTCCACGGCCTCGTTGTCGGCATCGATGTCGGTGAACACCTCCATGAGCATGGGGCGGTCGGACTCGGTATGGATGAGCCAGTCGATGCCCTGTCGTAGGGACGCCATGTCGTCGGCATTCTGATAAGCCACTCCGTGAGCCTGACAGAGGTGACAGGCCGAGGTGACGTGCTCTGCCATCACCAAGCGCTCGCGGGCGGCACTCTCCTTCAGTCCCTCGAACTTGCCGAAGATGGCACCTCCGCCATTGTTGAGCAGGAGGATGCGCAGACTGCCGTTGATATTGCGGTTCCAGAGGGCGTTCTGGTCGTAGAAGAAGCTCAGGTCGCCCAGCACGCAGAACACCTTCTGCTGGCTCTTGGCGTCGGGATGATGCTGTTCGGAGAGCACCACCGACAGGCCTGCTGCTGCAGAGAGCGTGCCCTCGATGCCGTTGACGCCACGACAGCAATGCACATACTGGCAGGCGTAGATGCCCGCCAGGCGGATGGGCATGCTGTTGCCATAGAAGAGACGGCACTCGCTCGTGTCGCCCAGCACGGAGTGGGCAAGATACTCCTGCTGGAAGTATTTCACTGCCGCCATGCTGCTGTAGGGCGGCTCATAGTCGTAGGCGTGCCGCTTGGCCGCACGCAGAGCCCAGAACCACCGGTCCTTGAAGTCGTCGACATCGGCACTGTAGGCCTGGTCGTAATCGGTCATGGCAGAGGCCAGCTGGTCGGGGTCGCACTGGAAGATGCGGTCTATGTGCATGAAGGTGTCCACCATCTCGCCGTCCTTGCTCACCCGCCACACCTTGGCTCCGCCTCCGCCCTGCTCCCTGCTGCGGGCTGCCCGTCGCAGGAACTGCTTGAGGCGCTTGCTCACCAGCGTGCCGCCCACATAGAGGATGAAGTCGGGCATGAGGTCCTCGACATCGTAGGTCGCCATGCGTCGCCGCATCACGGGCACCTCTATCTCTCCTTTCTCCAACCGGGCGAGCACCTCCTCGAAACTGCTTGCCAAGAGGTTGCTGGAGTAGTCGTGCGAGGCGGGGTCCTTGCTCGACGTGCCGAGAGCGGTGGGCTCGATGAGCGTCACTGCCCACGAGCTGATGTTCTTGATGCCATGGAGCGAGGTCGAGGGATAGTCCTGTCCCACGACGATCATCGGCCTGCGGGCGTTCAGGAAGTCGAGCAGGTCGCCATAGTGGAATCCGCCTCCGTAGAGACCGGTCCTCACATAGTCTACCCAGTGGGTATGGGGGAGCTCCTTCTGGGTGAACTCATAGAGGGGTTCGGCGATGTGTATGTTGATGTGCACGGGGCCCGACTTGCGGTGCACGCAGTCGATGACGGCCTCGTGGACCTGTCGCTCGCAATACCATGCCTGCTCGTCGTGCATCTGGGCAGAGGCAGGGTGGTCTATTATATAAGGTGTAATCATCGGCAGGTCGACACTCCTGTTCACCATCTGTCCGAAGACGTGGGCTTGCGGAAGGGTCTGCCCGTCCTGCTGACCTATCCACGCCTCGGGGCGGTCGGCAGAGATGACGATGATGGGCAACTTCTGATAGTAGGCCTCGGCGACGGCGGGATAGACATTGAGCAGGGCAGAGCCCGAGGTGACGCACACCGCCACGGGGTCGGGACTATAGCCCAGCGAGCCTGCCATCGACATGCCCAAGGCCATGAAACCGGCACTGCGCTCGTCGGTGACGGGATAGCACGTGATGCCCTCCGCCTCGTTGAAATTGTGAACCAAGGGGGCGTTCCTGCTTCCTGGACACACCACCACTCGCCTTACACCATGGCTCTTGAGCACACTGGTCAGGATATTGACATTCTCGATATTGCTATACATTTTTTTTATGAATGTTTAATTCAAGTTTCGCAAGTAAGCCCCACACGCCCTGGGCTAGGAGCTTCTGCCCTTTCAGGACGTGTTGCTTAATGAATACACCCACAAAGACTGTTGTCTTAACTCCTTTAACTCCTTAACTCCTTTAACTCCTTTAACTCCTTAACTCCTTAACTCCTTAACTCCTTTAACTCCTGAGTATTCTCCTTAACTCCCTTAACTCAAACCAGCTCCATCATGGTCTGCATCTTGGCCTCGGTCTCCCTCCACTCCTTCTCCATCTCGCTCTCCTTCAGGAGGCCGCCACCGGCATAGAGCTCGCAGATGCCGCCAGGCAGAAGACACATACAGCGGAGCGACACGAAGAGATGGGTATCGGCACGGGGCGACAGCATGCCCACGAAACCACTGTAGTACCGACGGGGCTCGTGCTCATGACGCAGGATAAACCTGCGGGCTGGCTCCTTGGGAATGCCACACACGGCTGGCGTGGGATAGAGCGCTTCGAGCACATCGCCCAGCACGTCGGCACAGGGCAGACGGAAATGGATGTCGGTACGCAGATGGCACAGATGGGCCGCCGTCATCGTGTAGGGCCCCTGCAGACGATAGTCGTCGGAGAAGGTCCTGATGCACGCCTCGATATAATCGGTGACGTACTGCTGCTCCTCCTGGTCCTTCTGCGGCCACTCCAGGCCCTCTACAGCCTTTGTGGATAAGGGCGGGATGGTAGTAGCAGGCGCCTTCTGCGTGCCCGCTAACGACATGGTCTGAAAGGCATTGCCGTTGCCCTGGAGTAGGATTTCGGGCGTTGCCATCAGCCACATTCCCGAAGGCTCTGTATACACCAAAGCCACAAAGAGACGGGGATACAGGCGACAGGCCTTCTGGAAGAGTGCCTCTGCCGATAAACGGGTGTGCAGGGTGGACTTGCGTGCCAAGACTATCTTGCGAAACACGCCACGCTCCAACTGCCCGTGAAAACATTCATAGTCGCGGGCATAAGCCTCTGTGCAGGGCGATTTCTGCACTCGTCGCCCTCCCTTGGCATCATCAACGCACTGAGCTTCTGGCACAAAGTCACGCACTTCGTCGGGATGAATCAGCACCACGGGGCATTCGGCCGAAGGCTGGAAAGGGGCTATCACGAAGCCTTCCTTGCCATTGAGCTGAGCCACAGAGGAGAGGATTTCGGGCTCTCCCACGTGCTGCGCCACATAGGTGGCATGCTGCTCGCAGGGCAAACGATAATACGCAAAAGCCGTCATCTTCTTATTCTGCCTGTTTCTTGGGTTGGTCTTTCTTCGGAGTGATCACATAGTTGGTCACCTGCACGGTGCACACGGTCTCGCCCTGCGAGTTGCGTATGTCCACCTGCCATGTGTGCAGCACTCTTCCCTTGTGCACCAACTTGGCGTAGGCGGTAACGGTGTCGCCCTCGGATACGGCGATGACATGGGTGCCGCTCACGTTGATGCCCACGGCAATGCGTCCCGGACAGAGTGCCAGCGAGCCTATGCCCGCCACATTCTCGGCCAGCGCCAGCGAGGCGCCACCACTCAGGAATCCAAAGGGCTGGCGATTGCGCTCGTCGACCTTCATCGTCGCCATGATGGTATCGGACTCGGGGGTAGAGATGAATTTCATACCCAGCGTCTTCGACAGTCCGTCGGTCTTACTGATCCTCTTTACTATTTCATCTATGTTCATTGTGCTGTTTTTTTAAGTATAATGCAAAATTAATAGAAATAAGAGATAAAACAAAATAAATAAGGTAATTTTATACTTTTATCGAGAAAAAACAAATTTGGAAGAATAAATTTGGAGTTTACAAAGAAAACTCGTACTTTTGCAAAAGAGTATACTTAAAAAAGTTAGCAAAATGGAAGACAAATATAAGATTCCTTTTATAAATGCGTGCATTCGATGTATGGGGAGTAGATATAATCTTCCCATCAAGAACGCATACCAATACTTGAAACATTTTCAAGGCATCCACTTTTTAATACAATTCTATAACACCCTTCATCTTCAGTCTATCGAAGATACTGTAGACGATTTAGTTGTTATATGTCAAAAAAATGGAGGAACTTTAGCATGATACTCTACCACGGTACTAATGTTGATTTCGATGAAATAGAAATCAAAAAAACAAGGAATTACAAAGATTTCGGACAAGGTTTTTACCTTACTGACATAAAAAGCCAGGCCGAAGAATTAGCTACCAAAAGAGCACTCATGTTTGGAGGCACCCCTATTGTACAAAAATACGAGTTCGACGAACAGCTCTTAGAATCCCCTGATATTAAAGTCCTCCAGTTCGATTTTGTTTGCGCAGAATGGGCGGAGTTTATCTACAAAAACCGAAGTAGGACAACCCCACCTTACAAGCACAATTATGATATTGTCATCGGTCCAATAGCTGACGACGGCGTTGCCTACTTACTTGGACGATACGAAGAAGGCACCTATACGATAGAAGAACTGGCCGAAGAATTGAAATTCAAACATCTCAATAACCAATACTTCTTTGGAACAAGCAAAGCTATTCTCTTACTCAAAAGATTGAAAAAATGACAAAAGAACAGATAAACAAATACTTGACAAACAGAGCTGTTGATAAAATGACAGAATACTTGATGCAGGATTACAACATATCCATAGAGCAAGCTTTAGATTTCATTTACAATTCAGATACATACCAAAAGCTCAATGACAAAGAAACCGGTCTTTACGTCGAAAGCCCTGCTTATATATATCAGTTGCTTGACAGAGAATACAAGACTGGCGTTTTTGCATAACACTCAATATCTGACTCAACTTCCGCACATGAGGAAGTTCCTGTCTTTTTCTGACTTAACGAAGGGAAAACTCATCTATTTTGCATCGTTTGCACATTATTAATATATTAAAAAGCATAAAATACTACGTCAGTTAAAATTTTATTCGTATTTTTGCACCACGAATAATAAGATATATCTCAATAGAATATGAACATTTTAGAGTTGAGCGAACAGGAAATAGTTCGCAGACAGTGTCTTCAGACATTGCGAGAGATGGGCATCGACCCATACCCAGCAGCAGAGTTTCCAACCAATGCATTCAGCACAGACATCAAGGCTGAGTTCAAAGACGAGGACGAGCCACGCCAGGTAGTGATCGCAGGCCGTATGATGGGCCGACGCGTGATGGGCAAGGCAAGCTTCGCAGAGTTGCAGGATTCTAAGGGAAGAATACAGGTCTATATCGCCCGCGACGAAATCTGTCCCGACGAGAACAAGGACCTTTACAATACGGTATTCAAAAAATTGCTCGACATCGGTGACTTCATCGGTGTCAAGGGTTTCGTCTTCCGCACACAGACAGGCGAGATCTCCGTTCACGCCAAGGAGCTGTGCCTGCTCTCCAAGAGCCTCAAGCCACTCCCTATCGTGAAGTACAAGGACGGAGTGGCATACGACAAGTTCGACGACCCTGAGCTGCGCTATCGCCAGCGCTATGTCGACCTCATCGTCAACGACGGCGTGAAGGACACCTTCCTGCAGCGTGCCACAGTATTGCGCACCCTGCGCAGTGTGCTTGACAACGCTGGTTATACAGAGGTGGAGACTCCTACCCTGCAGAGCATCGCTGGTGGTGCTTCGGCCCGCCCATTCATCACTCACTTCAATGCGCTCGACCAGGATATGTACATGCGTATCGCCACCGAGCTCTATCTGAAGCGACTCATCGTAGGCGGCTTCGAGGGCGTCTATGAGATCGGAAAGAACTTCCGCAACGAGGGTATGGACCGCAACCACAACCCTGAGTTCACCTGCATGGAGCTCTACGTACAGTACAAGGACTACAACTGGATGATGTCATTCACTGAGAAGTTGCTCGAAACCATCTGTATCGCTGTCAACGGCAAGCCAGAGCGCGAGATCGACGGCAACATCGTAAGCTTCAAGGCACCTTACCGCCGTCTGCCTATCCTCGACGCCATCAAGGAGAAGACCGGCTTCGACTGCAACGGAAAGACCGAGGAGGAAATACGCAACTTCTGCAAGGAGAAGGGCATGGACGTAGACGAGACCATGGGCAAGGGCAAGCTCATCGACGAGCTTTTCGGAGAGTTCTGCGAGGGGACCTTCATCCAGCCTACCTTTATCACCGACTACCCTGTGGAGATGTCGCCACTCACCAAGATGCACCGCTCTAAGCCAGGACTCACCGAGCGCTTCGAACTCATGGTCAACGGCAAGGAGCTGGCCAACGCATACTCTGAGCTCAACGACCCTATCGACCAGGAAGAGCGCTTCATCGACCAGATGAAACTGGCCGACAAGGGCGACGACGAGGCGATGATCATCGACCAGGACTTCCTGCGCGCACTCCAGTATGGTATGCCTCCTACATCGGGCATCGGCATCGGTATCGACCGTCTCGTCATGCTCATGACGGGCAAGACATTCATCCAGGAGGTGCTCTTCTTCCCACAGATGAAACCCGAGAAGAAGATGCCTCAGAGCTCTATCAAGGAATGGGAAGAGATCGGCGTGCCAGAAGACTGGGCATACGTGCTCCGCAAGGCTGGCTTCAACCTCATCTCCGACATCCGCGACGAGAAGGCTCAGGGATTACAGCAGAAGATCGGCGAAATCAACAAGAAGTACAAACTCGGATACGAGAAGCCTTCTGTTGATGATATCCAGGGCTGGATTGATGCAGCAAACAAATAAAATTCAAGTTTTTGGGTTTCAAGAATTAGGGAATTGGAGATAATTCTGAAATTCTCTAATTCTTAAAAAAAACTTGAGAACATTAAACATTGAATAAAAAGGTGTATAATTGCGGTAAAATTGCGATAATTGGCGGAGGAAGCTGGGCAACAGCTATAGCCAAGATTGTGGTGGGACATACTCATCACATAGGTTGGTATATGCGTCGCGACGACCGCATCGAGGACTTCAAGCGACTGGGACACAACCCTGCCTATCTCATAGCAGCACGGTTCAATGTCGAAGAGATATTCTTCTCCTCAGACATCAACAAGATAGTGCAGAACTACGACACACTCGTGTTCGTAACACCATCGCCCTACCTGAAGAATCATCTCAAGAAACTCAAAACCCGGATTGACGACAAGTTCATCATCACGGCCATTAAGGGTATCGTGCCCGACGAAAACCTCGTATGCTCGGAATATTTCCATCAGGTGTACGACGTGCCCTATGAGAACCTCGCCTGCATCGGCGGACCGTCACATGCCGAGGAAGTGGCGCTCGAAAGACTCAGCTACCTCACCGTGGGATGCAGTGACACCGAGAAAGCCAAGGCCTTTGCCAACGACTGTCTGGCAAGCGAGTTTATCAAGACCAAGACCTCGAGCGACGTAATCGGCATCGAGTACTCTTCCGTGCTCAAAAACGTTTACGCCATTGCTGCCGGTATCTGTGGAGGACTGAAGTATGGCGACAACTTCCAGGCGGTGCTCATGTCGAACGCCGTGCAGGAGATGCACCGCTTCCTCACTTCCGTGCACCCCATCGAGCGAAGCATGTACGACTCGGTCTACCTCGGCGACCTGCTCGTGACGGGATACAGCAACTTCTCGCGCAACCGCACCTTCGGAACCATGATAGGCAAGGGTTACAGCGTGAAGAGTGCACAGGTAGAGATGGAGATGATTGCAGAGGGATATTTCGGCACCAAGTGCATGAAGGAAATCAATCGCCACATGCACGTCAACATGCCGATTCTCGATGCCGTATATAATATATTGTACGAGCGCATCAGCCCGCAAATCGAAATCAAACTCCTGACCGACTCCTTCAGATAAGGACACGCACAGCCCCCGTCAACCGGTTTCGGAACAAGAGCTTGTCTTCAAGTAGAAACTTTTTAACACATTCATTTAGATATTTAAATCATTTAGATAAAAGTAGAAATGAAAAGTATCAGCTTAAACATTACAAAGGCTGCTTCCTTCCTCGCAGAAGGTGCAGTAAAGGCTTACGAGCCTAAGGTAAAGGCCGCTCAGGAAGCTCTTGAGAACGGCACTTGTGAAGGTAACGACTTCTTGGGATGGTTGCATCTGCCATCTTCTATCACTCCTGAGTTCCTCGACGAGATTCAGGCTGTGGCCAACACCCTGCGTGAGAAGTGCGAGGTGGTTGTTGTAGCAGGTATCGGTGGTAGCTACCTCGGTGCACGCGCCGTCATCGAAGGCCTCGGAAACTCTTTCGCATGGCTCGTAGCAGACAAGAAGAACCCTACCATCCTCTTCGCAGGAAACAACATCGGTGAGGACTACCTCTACGAGTTGACTACATACTTGAAGGACAAGAAATTTGGTGTCATCAACATCTCTAAGTCGGGTACCACTACCGAGACTGCCCTGGCTTTCCGCCTCTTGAAGAAGCAGTGCGAGGACCAGCGTGGCAAGGACGAGGCCAAGGATGTCATCGTGGCCGTTACCGACGCCAAGAAGGGTGCTGCACGCACTTGCGCTGACAAGGAGGGCTACAAGAGCTTCATCATCCCTGACAATGTAGGTGGTCGCTTCTCTGTATTGACTCCAGTAGGTTTGTTGCCTATCGCCGTAGCTGGTTTCGACGTAAAACAGCTCGTTGCAGGTGCTGTCGACATGGAGAAGGCTTGCGGCAAGGACGTGGCTTTCGACGAGAACCCTGCTGCCATCTATGCAGCCACACGTCAGGCACTCTACACACAGGCTGGCAAGAAGATCGAGATCGTATGCAACTTCCAGCCTAAGCTGCACTACTTCGCTGAGTGGTGGAAGCAGCTCTATGGCGAGAGCGAGGGCAAGGACCAGAAGGGTATCTTCCCTGCTGCCTGCGACTTCACTACCGACCTCCACTCTATGGGTCAGTGGATTCAGCAGGGCGAGCGCTCTATCTTCGAGACCGTCATCAGCATTGAGACTCCTAACGAGAAGCTGCTCTTCCCTCACGACGATGAGAACCTCGACGGCTTGAACTTCCTCGAGGGCAAGCGTGTGGACGAGGTGAACAAGATGGCTGAGCTCGGTACCCGTCTGGCTCACGTAGACGGTGGTGTGCCAAACATCTTGGTTAACGTACCTGAGTTGAACGCCTACTATCTCGGCCAGCTCATCTATTTCTTCGAGAAGGCTTGCGGCATCAGCGGTCTCCTGGAAGAGGTGAACCCATTCAACCAGCCTGGTGTTGAGGCATACAAGAAGAATATGTTCGCATTGCTCAACAAGCCTGGCTATGAGGCAGAGAGCAAAGCCATCCAGGAGCGTCTGGCTAACGAAAAATAATATATATTTTAGTAGTTATAGGAGTTAAGGAGTTAAAGGAGTTAAGACAAATGCTTTTCTCCAAGAAAAACAGAGAGGACATAAGATTATAAACTATTGTCTTAACTCCTTAACTTCTTTAAATCCTTAACTCCTTCAAATTATGAAAGATATTATTTCAAAATACTTAAAAGACCACGGCTTTGGGGAGTTCAACCCTAAAGCCGTTCTTTTTGATATGGACGGTGTGCTGTACGACAGCATGCCCAATCATGCCGTGGCATGGCAGGAATCCATGAAGCAGTTCGACATCCACATGACGGCATCCGACGCCTATGCCACAGAGGGCGCTCGAGGCATAGACACCATTCAGATGATGGTGAAGAAGCAGAAAAGCATCGACATCTCGCTCGACGAGGCACAGAAGATGTACGACGTGAAGACCGAAATCTTCCACACCATGCCTACTGCACAGATCTTCCCCGGGGTAAAGGACATCATGCAGAAAATCAAGAATGCCGGTATGCAGGTGGGCGTGGTGACGGGAAGCGGACAACGACCGCTCATCCTGAGATTGCTTGACGACTTCGGCGACTTCCTCGACGAGTCGCACATCGTTACGGCATACGACGTGAAACGGGGCAAACCCAATCCCGACCCTTATCTCATGGGACTTCAGAAGGCAGGAAACCTGAAGCCCTGGCAGGGCATCGTGGTGGAGAATGCGCCCTTGGGCGTTCGTGCAGGTGTTGCTGCCAATATCTTCACCGTGGCCATCAACTCGGGACCTCTTCCTGACGAAGAGCTCTCCCATCAAGGTTGCAACCTGCTCTATCACAAGATGACCGAGTTCTGCAATGATTTCGAATCACTGATTTCAATCCTATAGCGACAAATCCCCCTTCGCTATAGGATTTTTTCTATCCGTCAAACCAAGAACAAGCGGTCTCTAAACATCTATTTCGGTTTCTTGCAGAACGTGGAGCAACTTAGAATAATCGGCCTTTGAGATGCGTCGCCCTCTGAGGCTTCTCACCTGAGGATAATCTTCGAAATAAGACTCCTGGGTGGTATACCACTGATGATGTCTCACCTCTCGAAGTGCCCGGATCTTTCGCTCTATCCCCGTGGCAAAACTCGGATTGACACGCGACAGGTAATATTTACCATCGTGCATTTCGATGGCCAACATCAAGTAAGTCTGCGGACCTCGCAAAGTCTGTTTAGCCTTTACCTGCTCACTCACCTTCCACCCCTTGGTAGAGGTCATGACCCTGATATCCCAACCATACTTCCGGTTCAGGTTGTCCATCATCCCACGAAACACGACACCATGCGAAGAGGTATCGCGAAGCCCCGTATAGGCTATGGCGTAATGTATCATCTCATGAAGCAACACACTCTTGGCCTGACGATCGGTCATGTCGTAATAGGTTGTCATCGATATCTTGAAATCGTAAAGACGCACCTTGCCCCACCTCGACGCACGCTTAAACGCCATTTGTCCCAAACGGGTTCTGGCACGACTCAAAGCCATAACTGGCAATGGCAGTTGGGCATCGAAATAGGAGATGTTGAATGTTTCAAACCATCTCTCCATCCATTCCACGGTTACTATCATGATTCTTTATTACTTTATTACTTGTTGCTATGTCCGAAATGTCGGCACAAAGATACTACTTTTTCTGCATTTATACGAACCGAAGCCTAAAAGAATCGTTTCTGCAAAAGAATACAAAAGTACACCCGAAATGGTTGCTCATCAAAAAAAACACTTTTTGAGAGAAAAAGCCTACAAAACCCACCTATAGACAAGAAAAAACTACCAAACAGAAGAAAAACAAAGGGAAATATAAAAATAAATGCCAAAATATTTGGTGGAACAAAATAAAAGCAGTACCTTTGCAATCGCTTTTGAAAAGCAAGGGTGGTTACCAGAGTGGCCAAATGGGGCAGACTGTAAATCTGCTGGCTATGCCTTCGGTGGTTCGAATCCATCACCACCCACTTTTTCCCAACATAACTCGTGATAAAAGAGTCCGGATTTCCTACGAAATCTGGATTTTTTTGTTTATACGTCACTTATACCAAACCAACATTAAACAAACAGCCCCCGTTCATAAAAGATACGGGGGCTATCGGTTTACTTCAAACTGTCACGATACCATTTGTAGAGTTTCTCCACACCGTCTTCGATCTCCACCTTGTGGGTCCAACCCAGGGAGTGCAGTTTCTCTACATCAATGAGCTTACGGGGAGTTCCATCAGGCTTGCTGGCATCAAACTCTACGGTTCCCTCGAATCCTACGGCCTTGACCACCAGCTCGGACAACTCGCGGATGGTAAGCTCCTTGCCTGTGCCCACATTGATGTGGCAATTACGTATCTCACCCAAAGAAGGAATGGCTCCACCACGTCCCTCAGAGTTGTTGCGGTCTACTGCTCCATCCACCTTGGCACCATAGAATACCGAAGAATACTTCTCTATTCCGATAATATCACTGAAGTCAACATTGAGCAGCACGTGCACGCTGGCATCAGCCATATCCTCGCTCCACAAGAACTCACGCAGAGGTGTTCCTGTTCCCCAGAGCACCACCTTGTTGTCGTAGATGCCATAGAACTCCAGAGCCTTGAGTATTCGCTCATGCGAGTTGTTGCCGTCCACGTTTCCCTCGCCTATGAGGGCACGGAGCTTGTCGGTAGGGTTAATGGGGCGCTTGTTCATATCCACCTCGATACTGTGCCAGTCGCCGTCGTGGATGAGCTTGGCAAGATATATCTTGCGCATCATGGCTGGCATCACATGACTGTTCTCCAAGTGGAAGTTGTCATTGGGGCCATAGAGGTTGGTAGGCATCACGGCGATATAATTGGTGCCATACTGCAGGTTGTAGCTCTCGCACATCTTCAGACCTGCAATCTTGGCAATGGCATATTCCTCGTTGGTATACTCGAGTGGCGAGGTGAGGAGCACGTCTTCCTTCATGGGCTGTGGTGCATCCTTAGGATAGATGCAGGTAGAACCCAGGAAGAGCAGCTTCTTCACGCCGTGCGAATAGGCATTGCTGATCACATTGCACTGCATCTTCATGTTCTGCATGATGAAGTCGGCACGATAGAGCGAGTTGGCCATGATACCTCCCACGAAGGCTGCTGCCAAGACCACTGCATCGGGCTTCTCCTCATCGAAGAACTTCTGTACGGCATACTGGTCTGTCAGGTCGAGTTCCTTGTGCGAACGGCCTACAAGATTGTGATAACCTCTCTTCTCGAGGTTGTTCCAGATTGCAGAACCCACCAGTCCGTGGTGTCCTGCAATATAAATCTTAGAATCTTTGCTTAATGACATATTTCTATTTTTATCAAGAATTTTCTTATCTCTATTTTTATTTAGTCAAGAATTACAGGAATTAGAGATATACAAATATCCATATTTAAACCTGCATTAACAAAGAAAATTCTTATTTATTCAAGTTTCGCAAGTAAGCCCCACACGCCCTGAAAGGGCAGAAGCTCCTAGCCCA
>ERZ1034984.2276-NODE-2276-length-15757-cov-5.901095_pt1 | contig 15757 bp, 15 predicted proteins | sample MGYA00520589_ERZ1034984 | MGnify/ENA primary metagenome ERZ1034984 (study PRJEB33766, sample SAMN09781790) | gut metagenome | biome: gut microbiome | host: Homo sapiens | place: Madagascar | study: EMG produced TPA metagenomics assembly of the PRJNA485056 data... | reverse complement strand
CGGACATGGACAGGCACACATTCAGTCTTCCTTTAATAATACAATCGTTACGCTGACAGATGCAGAGGGAAATGCAATTTCCTGGGCAAGTGCCGGCGGATTAGGATTCAGAGGTTCAAAGAAGTCCACACCTTATGCAGCACAGATGGCTGCTGAGACAGCTGCAAAGGCAGCTACACCTCATGGTTTAACATCTGTAGACGTAATGGTAAAGGGACCAGGTTCTGGCCGTGAGGCAGCAATCCGTGCATTACAGGCATGTGGAATCAATGTTACAAGCATCAGCGATGTAACTCCGGTACCACACAACGGATGCCGTCCACCAAAGCGTCGTCGTGTCTGATTATTTTCAGAATATCGTATCGAACACATAATAATTGATTGTATCAAAGAATATAGGAGGATATAGACATGGCAAGAGATATGTCGCCAGTACTGAAGAGATGTAGAGCTCTGGGCATTGAGCCAGGTTTCATGGGCTTAGATAAGAAGTCTAACCGTAACGCAAGAGTTACAAGAAAGCAGAGCGAGTATGCGCTTCAGTTAAAAGAGAAGCAGAAGGCTAAGTTCATCTATGGTGTATTAGAGAAGCCTTTCAGAAATAATTTTGCAAAAGCACAGAAGTTAAAGTATGGTACAACAGGTGAGAACCTGATGATCATCTTGGAACTCAGACTGGACAATGTACTGTTCCGTATGGGTTATGGACGTACTCGTAAAGAGTCCCGTCAGATCGTTGGACACAAGCATGTACTGGTTAACGGCAAGTGCGTAAACATCCCATCCTACGAGGTTAAGCCTGGTGATGTGATCGAGATCAAGGAAAAAGTAAAGGGTGCTCAGAGATACAAAGATATCTTAGAGGTTACAGACGGAAGAATCATTCCTGAGTGGCTTGAGGCTAATCATGAGACACTTACTGGTACTGTTAAGGCAGTTCCAACCAGAGAGCAGATTGATGTTCCTGTAAACGAAGTGCTTATCGTCGAGTTATATTCTAAGTAATAACCGGGTAGCATGTAAGCATAAACCCAAAAGGAGGGTCCAAGAGTGCTTGATTTTAAAGAACCAAATATTAAGATTGCTGAGATTTCAGAAGATAAGAGATATGGACGTTTTGTTGTAGAACCTCTGGAAAGAGGATACGGTACGACCTTGGGTAATTCGCTGAGAAGAATTATGCTTTCATCATTACCAGGTACTGCTGTTAGTCATATTAAGATCGACGGCGTGGTTCATGAGTTCAGCTCCATCCCCGGAGTGAAGGAAGATGTGACAGAGATCATCATGAACATTAAGAGCCTGGCGATCAAGAATAACAGCGATTCCGATGAAGTAAAGACAGCATATATTGAAGCTTCCGGTGAGGGAGTTGTCACGGCTGCAGATATTCAGGTGGATTCCGATATCGAGATCTTAAATCCTGATCAGGTGATCGCAACACTCAGTGGCGGTCCGGACTGCAAACTGTATATCGAGATGACGATCGTAAATGGTCGCGGATATGTAAGTTCTGACAAGAACAAGCGTGAAGATCTGCCGATCAACATGATCGCGATCGATTCCATCTTTACACCGGTTGAGAGAGTAAATATCAAGATCGAGAATACTCGTGTTGGTCAGATTACAGACTATGATAAGCTGACATTAGAGATCTTCACAGATGGAACCATCGAGCCAAGCGACGCAGTGAGCTTAGCGGCTAAGGTTCTGAGTGAGCATCTCAACGCATTCATCAACCTGTCAGAGAATGCCAAGCAGGCAGTTGTAATTGCTCCGGCAGAAGATGATGGATCCGAGAAGGTTCTTGAGATGAACATCGATGAGCTGGAACTTTCCGTACGTTCTTATAACTGCTTGAAGAGAGCAGGAATCAATACGGTTGGTGAACTGTGTAATCGTACATCAGAGGACATGATGAAAGTGAGAAACCTTGGACGTAAGTCATTGGACGAGGTTTTAGCTAAGTTGAGTGAATTAGGCCTTTCCCTGAACTTAGGGGAAGATAATTAGGAGGTAAGCGCAAATGGCAGGCTATAGAAAACTTGGAAGAACTTCCAGTCAGAGAAAAGCTTTACTTCGTAATCAGGTAACAGAGCTGTTATACCACGGCAAGATCGTTACAACTGAGGCGAAGGCAAAAGAGATCCGCAAGATCGCAGAGGGTATCATTGCACTTGGTATCAAGGAGTGCAACAACTTCGATACCGTTACAGTAACCGCAAAGGTTGCCCGCAAAGATAAAGATGGCAAGAGAGTGAAGGAAGTTGTAGACGGCAAGAAAGTTACCGTATATGACGAGGTAGAGAAGGAGATCAAGAAGGATCAGCCATCCAGACTTCACGCAAGACGTCAGATGCAGAAGACTCTGTACAAGGTAACAGAGGCTCCTTCCGCAGCAGCAGGACGCAAAGCCGCTACCAAGACTGTTGACGTAGCAGCTAAGGTTCTGGACGAGTTGGGACCAAAGTATGCAGAGCGCAACGGAAACGGTGGATACACACGTATCGTAAAGATCGGCCAGCGTAAGGGCGATGCAGCCATGAAGGTTCTGATCGAGTTAGTTTAATTCGAGACAAAGACAAATTAAGAGCGTACATTCTTCGGAATGTGCGCTTTTTTTCCACCCGGACCGGGGAGGCCGGATGATTGACCAGAGATGCGCCAGAAGTGTGGCCGGGATGATTTGTGTCCAGATGATTCGCGGCTGGAGTGATTCGTGGCCGGAGTGATTGGAGGAGAACATGCAGACGGGAGAAAAAAGGATGATTGAGTCACAGGGAGTGACGCATTCCTTTGAAATGTACGATGAGCAGGGACAGGTTTGTGGAAAGCATCAGGTGTTACGCGGAGTGGATATCCGTGTCAATCCGGGCGAATTTGTGGCGATTCTGGGTGCCAATGGCTCCGGAAAATCGACATTTGCCAAACATATTAACGCGATTTTGACACCGGAGGAAGGTACCCTGTATGTAAATGACCTGTGCGTCGGGGAACCCGACAATACGCTGGCAATTCGCCAGAGTGCGGGACTGGTCTTTCAGAATCCGGACAATCAGATCATCTCCAATGTGGTGGAAGAAGATGTGGCATTTGGCCCGGAGAATCTGGGAGTTCCTCCGGAGCAGATCCGGGAACGGGTGACACAGAGCCTGAACGCTGTGGATATGTTGGAATATCGGGAACATTCTCCGGGTAAACTGTCGGGAGGACAGAAACAGCGTGTCGCGATCGCAGGGATTCTGGCAATGCATCCCAAATGCATTGTGATGGATGAAGCGACGGCGATGCTGGATCCCATGGGAAGAAGATCTGTACTGGAGATCGTAAAGAAACTCCACACGCAGGAGAAGATGACGGTGCTTTGGATCACACATCATATGGAGGAGGTGACAGACGCCGACTACATGTATGTGATGAGTCAGGGAAGAGTGGCGCTGGAGGGAACGCCGGAGCAGATCTTCCGGCAATCGCAGAAACTTCAGGAATGCCGGCTGGAGATGACGATGCCGGGGCAGGTGGCGCAGAGGCTGTGCGCGCGGGGGATAACCCTGTCGAAGGACGCCTGGAATGCGCAGGCATTATGCCACGAGATCGCGCAGAGGTATCGGAACAGCGCAAGTGGTTCCAACCGGTTGGGGGCAGATTCGGAGACAGAAGATCCTAAGAGGACAGTTGATGAGGAACAGCGGGTTGATACTGCAGAATCAGCCGGCTCCGGAAAGGGTCCGGTACCAGACGCGGCAGCACCTCTCCTCTCCTTGCAGGGAGTACAGCATGTTTATGGCGTGGGGAGTGGCTATGAGACGACGGCACTTCGTGGCATCACTCTGCAGGTATTTGCGGGAGAATTCATCGGAGTGGCAGGACATACCGGATCCGGCAAATCGACACTGATGCAGGTGATCGGCGGTCTGGAGAAGCCGACACAGGGAGACGTGCTCTACCGGGGGCAGGAAATCTACGAGAAGAAAGTATCCCGTAAGGAGCGTTGCTCGGATATCGGCTTTGTCTTCCAATATCCGGAACATCAGTTGTTTGAGGTGACGGTGCTGGAAGATGTGGCCTTTGGCCCGCGCAATCAGGGACTGAACAGGGAACAGGCCAGACAGCGGGCAGTCGATGCGCTGGAACTGGTCGGAGTCCGGGAAGACCTGTGGGAGATGGCGCCATTTACACTGTCCGGAGGTCAGAAGAGACGCGTGGCTATCGCCGGGGTTCTGGCTATGCAGCCGTCCGTCCTGATTCTGGACGAGCCGACCGCCGGGCTGGATCCGGCAGGCCGGGAGGAGATGCTGGAACTTCTGCGCCGTCTGCATGAAGAACAGGGAATCACGATCCTGCTGGTGTCCCACAGCATGGACGACATTGCCGGATACGCAGAGAGACTTTGGGTCATGAAGGAAGGAAAACTGCTCTATGATGGTGGGGTCCGTCAGGCGTTTTCTGACCGGGACAGAGTACATGCGCTGGGACTGGATGTGCCGCAGTGCACCGGGTTAATGTATGGACTGAGACAGGAGAACGTGCCTGTCAGGACCGATGTGCTCTGCGCAAAGGAGGCTGCGGACGAGATCGCCAGAGTGCTGGGTGTGGACAATGACAGTGAAGAGACAGTGATGTCTGCGGGGATGTCTGTGGGGATGCCTGCGGGAATGTCTATAGGAATGTCTGCCACAGGACGGGAGGTGCAGCGATGATTCGAGATATCACAATCGGTCAGTATTATCCGGCGCAGTCTCCGGTTCATCGACTGGATCCACGGACCAAGGTCATTGCGACAATGGTCTATCTGGTCTCTTTGTTCTGCTTTGAGAATATGTGGGGCTATGTGGCGGCCGGCCTCTTTTTCGTGGCAGTAGTGCGGCTGTCCGGCGTGCCGTTTCGATTCCTCCTCAGAGGGCTGAAGCCGATGGTCATGCTTATTCTGTTTACTGCCGCGCTCAATATGTTCTGGACGCCGGGAACGGTTCTGTTTCATGTGGGGATCATCAAGATTACCAGAGAAGGGCTGTGGAGAGGGGCATTTCTGGTATTTCGTCTGATCCTTCTGATCGTGGGATCCTCGGTCATGACACTGACGACCACGCCCAATCAGTTGACGGACGCATTTGAACGGTTGATGTCACCATTGCAGCGGTTCCGGGTGCCGGTTGCAGAGATTGCGCTGATGATGAGCATCGCGCTGCGGTTTATTCCTATCCTGATGGAGGAGACAGATCGCATTATGAAAGCGCAGACGGCCAGAGGGGCAGACTTTACATCGGGCCATCTGCTGCACCGCATGCGTCAGATGATCCCTCTGCTGGTGCCGCTGTTTGTGTCAGCGGCCAGACGTGCCGGAGATCTGGCCTGTGCGATGGATGCCCGGTGTTATCACGGCGGAGCCGGGAGAACCAAGATGAAGCCGTTGAAGTTTGGCAGACATGATGTGACAGCCGCTGCGGTGGTTTTCATGTATCTGGTGATTCTGGCGGCGGTGGTCCACTGGACCTGACCGTGTTGAGTCTGGCAGTGGAGTTCACGGAAACTGACTGCAGTTGGATGGATCTTGTGGTGATGGTTTCGGTGAGGGCAGTCCACTGGACCTGATTGGATGAGGTGAATATGAACAAGAAGAGAAGAATTATGCTGGTAGTCGCGTACGAGGGGACAGCCTACCATGGCTGGCAGGCCCAGAAAAGCGGTGCCGATACGATCGAAGGAAGGCTGAATCAGGCGCTTCGGGAGCTGACGGGAGAAGACATTGCCGTGATGGGGGCGAGCCGGACAGATGCCGGAGTGCATGCACTGTGCAATCTGGCAGTGTTTGATACACAGAGCAGGATTCCGGCGGATCGGTTCTGCGTCGCGCTGAACCAGAGACTGCCGGACGATATCGTGGTACAGAGTTCCCGTGAGGTGGATCCGGAGTTTCATCCAAGGCATACCCATGGAAAGAAGACGTATGAATATACGATACTCAATCGCAGGATCCCTTTGCCACAATACCGTAATACGGCCTGCTTCTGTTATTATCCGCTGGATGTGGAGGCCATGCAGAAGGCGTGTGCCCCGTTCCTGGGCGAACATGATTTTGCAGGATTTTGCTCGGCAGGTGCACAGGTAAAGAGTACGGTGCGCACGATCTACGCGCTGGAAGTGACGCAGGAGTGGCTGCCGGATCCGACAGAGCCTGCTTCGTCCCGGGGAAGTCTGATCCGGATCCGCGTGACCGGCGACGGATTCCTGTACAATATGGTACGCATTATTGCAGGGACATTGCTCGAGGTGGGCAGGGGAAGGATCCGGCCGGAACAGATGGAGCAGATCGTCGACAGCAGGGATCGCAGCCAGGCCGGACCTACCGCCGTGCCACAGGGCCTGCGGCTGGAAAAAATAGAGATAGTATGATATAGTAATGATGTATGATTATGTCCAAAAGATTGGAGAAAAACTGTGAATCAGAAAAAGGGATTGGCAGCGGGGCAGATGGTGGCGGAGACACTGCGCAACCGGAACATGCTGTTTAAGCTGGCCAAAAATGATTTTAAGACCAAATACGCCGGATCCTACATGGGAATTCTCTGGGCCTTTGTCCAGCCGGTGGTGACGATATTATTATACTGGTTCGTATTCCAGGTGGGTCTTCGCAGCACGGCACAGGGTGATGTTCCGTTTGTACTTTTTTTGACGGCGGGGCTTGTACCGTGGTTCTATTTTTCGGATGCGTGGAATGGAGCGACAAGTTCCCTGCTGGAATACAGCTTCCTGGTCAAAAAGGTGGTGTTTGATGTCGGGATCCTTCCGGGTATCAAGATCATTTCTGCCTTCTTTGTCAATGCATTTTTTACCGTGTTTATGATCGGACTGTATGCCTGCTATGGATATTATCCGGGACTGCATACCCTGCAGCTTATCTATACGCTGCTTTGTATCACGGTCTTCAGCTGGGGACTGGGATATCTTACCTCTTCGGTGATCGTGTTTGTCCGGGATCTGGGACATCTGATGACAGTGCTTTTGCAGGTGCTGATGTGGATGACACCGATCATGTGGCCGATCTCCCTGGTCCAGGAACATTTTCCGTGGCTGGTGACGCTGCTTAAGATCAATCCGCTGTTCTATGTGGTGCAGTGCAGCAGAGATGCTATGACAGGAGATGCCTGGTTCTGGGAGCATCCATTGTGGACGCTGTATTTCTGGGTCGTCACAGTGATTCTGTTTGTATTTGGAGCCCATGTATTTCAGAAGCTGCGCGCGCATTTTGCCGATGTGCTGTAGGGGCTTGTGCCGCTGTAGCTAATCATAAGAATGAGGAATCGTATGGAAGACAAAAACTTACCGGTAGGGTCTGTGGAGATCACAGATCTGACGAAGATATATCATTTATATAACAAACCGACGGATAGACTGCGGGAGACGTTCAGCCTGTCCCACAAGAGATATTCCAGAGATCACTATGCATTGCAGGATGTCAGCCTGAGCATTGGCAAGGGAGAATCCGTCGGGATCGTCGGAACCAATGGCTCCGGCAAATCCACGCTGCTCAAGCTGATCACTGGTGTGGTGACACCGACCGAGGGGGAGATCCGTACCGGTGGCAAGATCGCGGCACTTCTGGAGCTGGGCGCCGGATTTAACCAGGAATACACCGGGCTTGAGAATATCTACCTGAATGGAACCATGATGGGCTACAGCAAGGAGGAGATGGAAAAACGTGTGCCTGCGATCGTCGATTTTGCGGACATCGGAGAATTCATCAACCAGCCTGTCAAGACCTATTCCAGCGGTATGTTTGCCCGTCTGGCCTTTGCCGTATCGATCAATGTGGATCCGGATATCCTGATCGTGGATGAGGCATTGTCCGTAGGAGATACCCGCTTTCAGGTCAAATGCATTGACAAGATGAAAAAACTCCGCGAAAAGGGCACGACCATATTGTTTGTCACCCATGCGCTGGAGCAGATCAAGCGGTTCTGCACCCGCGGGATCTGGATCAAAGAGGGGCGGGTTCACGCGGACGGCGAGGCGAGTGAGATCGTTGACCTTTTTGACAATTACATGAAATACGGGGAACAGCAGTTAAATGACCGGTTCGAGGAAGGGCAGTACCGGGTACCGGCCGATGACTCGATCCTGGCTGCGATCCATAATGTAGAGATCAGCCGCACCATGGTGCATGCGTTTGAGCCGCTGGAAGTCCGGGTGACCTACGATATTTATGACCCGGATCTGGTGGATTTTCAGCTTGGAGTAGCCATCTACAGCCAGGACCGCAAGATCTATGTGTATGGTCCGAATACTCATCTGGATCATTTCCCGGTTCCACAGGATCCGGGGCGCCATACGGTGACCTACCGCATCGGCTCCATGACATTGTTGTCAGGGGATTATGTGGTGGACGTAGGTCTGTTCAACAGCGATGGCATTGTCAATCTGGATTACCGACAGAGCTGCAAGGGCTTTTCCGTGACCAATGAATACATCTCGGAGGGGATGATTCATCTGGATCATGAATGGAGCGTTGAGATATAGGAGATCAGAACATGAGCATTTTTCACAAGGCCGGAACCTTCTGCCAGATCCTGGCAAAAGAGGGACTTGCGGTATTAAAATACAAAACAGAATACAAGCTGGAGGAGATCCGCAACAGCAAGAGTCAGAACAGAGACTATATGCAGTGGATCGCAAAGCATGAGACCGACCGGATGAAGACGGAGAAGCTGGACTACAACCCGCTGATCTCTGTGGTGATCCCGGTATATAATGTCGAGACACCGATGCTGGAGGCGTGCATTGAATCCGTGCTCGGACAGACCTATTCCAATTTTGAACTCTGTCTGGCAGATGACCATTCGACGATGGAGAGCGTGCGGACCTGCCTGGCGCGCTACGAGAAAAAGAAGAAGGTCAAGATCGTTTACCGCGAGGAGAACGGACACATTTCACGCTGCACCAACTCGGCGATCGAACTGGCGGAAGGTGAATTTATCGCGTTTATGGACTGTGATGATGTCATGGCTCCCAACGCCCTGTATGAAGTGGCCAGAAAACTGAATGAAGACCGGACACTGGATTTTATCTACAGTGATGAGGACAAGATCGAGGAAGACGGGGGAAACCGGCATGAGCCGCACTTCAAGCCGGACTGGTCACCGGACACCTTTATGTCACTGATGTACACCTGTCATCTGGGAGTGTACCGCCGCACGATCGGCGAGGAGATCGGATGGCTCAGAACAGGTTATGAGGGCGCGCAGGACTATGATTTTACACTGCGATTTACGGAGAAGACGGACCGCATCGGTCATATCCCGAAGATCTTATATCACTGGCGTGAACGCAAGGAATCCACAGCCGTGAATCCGGAGGCCAAACAGTATATCCTGGAGACCGCCAAAAAGGCCAAGGAAGATGCGCTGGAGCGCCGCGGATATTCGGGGAGAGTGGAATACATTCCGGAGATCTATCAGTACCGTGTGATCTACGATGTGCCGCAGGGAGCGATGGTCAGCGTGATCATTCCATCCAAGGACAATTTTGAGATCTTTAAGCGGTGTGTGGACACCTTGAAGGCGCACACCAACTATAAGAATTATGAGATCATTCTGGTGGACAATGGCAGCGGCCCGGAGCAGAAGGCACAGTACGCCGGATACTGTGAGGAAGGCGGATATACCTATCATTATGAGCCGATGGAGTTCAATTTCTCGCACATGTGCAATGTCGGTGCCAAACTGGCCAAGGGGCGTTTCCTGCTGTTCCTGAATGATGACATATCCGTGGACCGCGAGGAGGGCGTCTGGATGGAGCGCATGGCAGGACATGCCGCACTGCCTTATATCGGAGCTGTGGGCGCGAAGCTTCTGTATCCGGATACCACCCTGATACAGCATATTGGTGTGATCAGCTTTGACGCGGGACCTGTCCATAGTTTCGGACAGTATGACGACACGCCGATCTATTATTTCTGCCGCAATAAGATCGAGTACAACTACAGTGCCGTGACTGCAGCCTGTGTCATGATTGATGCCGCCAAGTTCTGGGAGGTCGGCGGATTTGACGAGAGTTTTGCAGTGGCCTACAATGATGTTGATCTGTGTTATAATCTAAATGAAAAGGGCTATTACTGTGTGAGCCGCATGGATGCAGTGCTGTATCATCATGAGTCACTCAGCCGCGGCGACGATGTGTCAGATCCGGTAAAGATGAAACGCCTCTTGAGAGAGAGAGAGCATCTTTACCGCAATCATCCGCAGTATATCGGAACTGATCCGTTCTACAGCCCGAATCTGACCATGCACCGGGCTGATTGTTCCATCAGTGGAAGTACCCATGTGGATTATCTGCCGTTGACGGAGATGACATTGGAAGAGTTTGAGGCTCTTCCGACCTCTGACCGCTACGAGAGGGGGATCCGCTATGCGGTGGCCAATGCTCTGTTTGTCATGGTGGATGGCTGGGCATTCAAGGACGGACAGATCGCAAGCAACTGGCGCCACACCGAATTGTATTTTGTGGGAACCCAGAAGCACAAGGTATATCACTGTACCACGACGCAGAATTACACGGATGCGATGCCAATGTACGCCAAAAAGCGCGGGCATTACAATCTCTGTGCCTTTCTGGCGGTGGTCAAGAGAGGACAGATGGAACCGGACAATTACCGGCTGTATCTGGCCCGCGATGGCAAAGTGTTCACCACCACACAGGAGTTAGATATCCTGGAGCCGTTTCGGCAAGAGGGATAAGGAGGGGAAATCATGAGTAAAGTAACATATGTTTTACCTGTTTACAATGGAGAGAAAACCTTAAAGAAATGTATTGAAAGCGTCCTGAATCAGAATTATGAGGATGTGGAACTTCTGGTGATCAACAATGGTTCTACCGACAATTCCCAGCGCGTGATCCAGCAGTTTGAATATCATGAGTTCACGGCACATGTATCGGTGCGCTATCTGTATCAGCCCCATGTCAGCATGGCAAAGATCCGCAATCTGGGAATAGAGCTGGCGCAGGGCGAATATATCGCATTTCTGGGACAGACAGATTTCCTGAACTGTAATTACACCAAGAGGATGATGAAAGTGGCATCGTCCCAGAGGGCGGATATTGTCGTGTCCGGTTATGTACAGGTGAATGACCAGGGAAGTATGATCTCCAAAAAGACACTTCGCAACAATACCTGGGCGCCATATGAAGTGATGGCACCATGGGGACACTTTTACCGCAAAGAATTCCTGGAGCGCAAGGAACTGCAGTTTGCACAGTTCGGCCCGGGAGAAGATATTTATTTCAATATGCTGGCATACCAGTGCGCGCGCAAGATCAGCGTCAGTGCGCAGGAGGGATATTGCTGGACACACAATGAAAAAGAGATGTTTGACATGACGCAGAGCGGGATCGGAAGACGGTATAATCCGTTTCCGATGCTCAATCACCTGGAGCAGGAGATGCACCGCCGTAATCTGCCGTACACAGAGGAGAGAGAGTATTACATGCTCCGCTTTGTGACCTGGTACAGTCTGCATTCCCTGCGTGGGGGCAAATGGTCAGATGTGCTTCGCACGAATTACAAACTCTTCCGCTGGCTGGAGGTCTATTATCCGGACTATCAGAAAAATAAAAATATCATCTGGAGCCTTCCGCTGGGAGAAAAATTTGCACATCGTCTGATCGTATGGATCTTTATCCGTCTGCACATGATCGGACTGGATCGTATGCTGCTTCGTGTATGCAGCCTTTTCACCGGAAATGGGAATAAGAGAGGATAATCATGGATCAGGAAAAGATTTATTGTACGCATTGTGGAAAAGAGAATAAGCCGGATGCCAGATTCTGCCGGGAATGCGGCCAGCCGATCCGGCATGCAGGGGCACAGGTGGCTGGAGATGCTCAGCCCGCAGGACAGCCGATGCAGAGTGGGGAACAGCCGGAAAGTCAATTTGCCGGACAGCCGATGCAGAACGGCCAGCAGCCTGAACCGCAGAAAGTGGGCAGACAGGGAACTCATATGGGCGTTATCATTGCAACGGTGGTCGGAGTCGTTCTGGTCTGCGTTCTTGGCATCTGCGCACTGTTTATGACCGGGACGATCACCTGGAATCTGCATTCGCAGGAATCCGCTACGATGGAACCGGCGTTCCAGCATGATGATGCGGATGACGGTGTAGAGGACGATTCTGAGATCTTTGATGACGAAGATACGGATGATGAGGACACCGATGACAGGGATTCCCGGGGAGACGACCGGGGCAAAGACGGAGATGAAACTGTTACCGATGAGGATGTCGATGACGATGAGCAGGTCGATGAGGAAGAAGGAGTCGGCGATTTTGACAGTGAGGACCCGGATTCCATCTTTGCACAGGATGACGGTACCGACGGGGAGAATGCATCTGCAGACTTTATCCTGCCGGGGAGCTTTACCCGCGAGATCACCAAGGATGACCTGACCGGCCTGACACCGTGGGAACTTCATGTGGCATACAATGAGATCTGTGCAAAGCATGGCTGCAAATTCCAGAATCAGGATCTGCAGGATTATTTCAATTCCAAAGAATGGTATCGGAAGATCAAAAAGAAGATTATATCCGATAAGTTCAATGTAGGCATTCAGAGCCGTATGAGTAAACTGGAATATCAGAATATGCTGACGATCCAGACATATTACAATACACATGACTGCAAGAGCAAGGAAGTGGTCGGAGAATACAGCAAGTAGAAGAGGTATACAAATGGCAACGGTATTCATAGCGGATGACGAACTGATCATCAGGCAGGGATTGAAATGTCTGATCGACTGGGAGAGCATGGGATTTCATATCGCAGGGGAGGCCTCCAATGGGGAGGATGCCCTTCACTATATGGTGGAGAATCATCCGGATCTTGTCCTGATGGACATCCGTATGCCCAAGAAACTGGGTGTGGATGTGGTCAAGGAAGCCAGACAGCAGGGCTTCGCGGGAAAGATCATTATCCTGAGCGGATTTACAGACTTCAAATATGCACAGGCTGCAATCCGTTATGGGGTGGATTATTATCTGACCAAACCCATCGATGAGGAAGAACTGATCCAGGCACTGCAGGGTGTACTGGAAAGCCTGGCCAGGGAGGAATACAAGAACCGGAGACTGCGCCAGTACCGGGAGAGAGCGCAGGGGTTGTTTTTGCTGGACATTTTGCAGGGCAAAGCGGATGAAGACCAGATCGACATTGCCAGAGATACCATCCATGCGGACGGTTATCAGGTCGTCATCTATGAGAAATACAGCCGGAAAAAGAACACGATATCCTACCGGTTCAGTGACCTGCTGAAGGTGACAAACGAGGAAAACAATTCTTACGAAAATATCACAATCGATCAGAATGAGGTGCTTCTGCTCAAAGGCAGCTTTATCCTCGATAAGTTCAGACAGTTTCTGGAACATTATGAGAGGGAACAAAAGCCACAGAAGGATTCTCCGCTGGACTCCCTGTTCATCACCTATGGCCGGGAGGTAGAGGCACTGGAGGACGTGCATGAATCCTATGAGGAGGCACTGCGCCTGCTGCAGAGAAGATTCTTTTGTGAGCACAAACAGCATACGATCGGATATCAGGAACTGCCGAACTTTGAGGCCAATAACGGATATGAACTGACACCGGAGGTTCTGCAGAACTACCGGGACGTGCTGGTGGGCTATATCCAGGCCGCCAAGCGAAACCAGGTGGCAGAGACACTGCGTGAGCTGGAGCACAATCTGTACAACAGCAATGAGGAGATTCCGCGTGTCAAACTGTTTCTGACGGATCTGTACCTGTCCATCAAGGAAAAGATCGCACATCTGTATCACAATGCCGATATCAATTTTCCGAGCAATACCGAGATCATCGAGTTCATACGGCAGAAATATTATCTGTATGAGATCATTCTGTATTTCACGGAGCAGTTTGAGATGATCATGCGGGCGATCGGCAATCCGTCCAGCGAGAGCGTCATGGATGATATCATCCACTATATTGAGCACAATTATATGGATAATATCAAACTGGAGAATATCGCTCCCCTGTTTGGATACAACAGTTCCTATCTCGGTAAGATCTTCAGCCGCAAAGTCGGCGTGGGCTTCAATGTGTTTGTGGACCAGGTCCGCATCGAGCAGTCCAAAAATCTGCTGACAGAAAGTGATATGAAGGTATATGAGATCGCCGAAAAGGTCGGTTACCGCAATGTGGATTACTTCCATACCAAGTTCAAGAAATACGTCAATATGAGCCCTGCGGAATACCGCAAACGGCAAAGACGCTGAGGCGCGGGACTTCCGAAAGGGAACGATCAGGATCTCCTGGTGCGGGCGAGTGCCCGCTCCAGTCTGCGGTTCCTGTCATACAGGTTCATGCAGATGATCAATGTGTAACAAAGAACAATTAAAACAAATGCTAATATGTATTTCATAAGAAACCTCCTTTGCGCCGGACGGCGTAGTAAACAGTGTATGTGGTCTGTCGTTTGACAGGATCATGATAATACAGGGAGTGTCCCGAAACAGGGACAGTACAGGAGCCATGGCTTCGGAACGGAGAGAAAGATGGAATGTGAGAGTTGTGCAAATTACACCTATGACGAGGAATACGAGGAGTATGTGTGTGATGTCAATATGGATGAAGATGATCTGATGCGATTTATGAGTGATCACCATCAGCAATGCCCATATTATCGCAATGGAGATGAGTATGCGGTGGTACGGCATCAGATGTAAGAAAAAATAGTTGACAATCCCGGCTGGGGATGGTAAGATATAGAAGTTCGCGGGAGTGCTGGAATTGGCAGACAGGCTAGACTAAGGATCTAGTGTTGGAAACGACGTGTGGGTTCAAGTCCCATCTTCCGCATAGGGCAAAAAAGAGTCAGACCAAATGGTCTGGCTCTTTTTTTGACCGAAGCGGGAGCGGACTTGAACCCAGGTTCAAGGTCTCCGCTCCGGTCTTATATATATTAATGAAAATTGCACAAAATGGAGTTCACGCAGAGCGTGGCATTTTGGTGGTTTTGCGAATAGAGTTTTTCTGAGTCTCTTGTTAGAATAGAATGTGCATATACCTCAAATCATTAATGCTGTACGTTGTTGTTACATTGTATTGACGACAGCGGAAGCGGAGAATATAATAGGAAATAGAAGAGAGGTGATATGCATGGCAAATACAACGATAACTATGAGAATGGATGAAACGTTAAAGGCACAGTTACAGGAGCTTATGGCTGATCTCGGTATGGATATGACGACGTTCTTTACGATGGCTGCCAAACAGGCAGTAAGGGAACAGGCATTGCCGTTTCTTCCTGATATGAATGCAGGAATGTATGGGTTGAAAGCATATAAATTGGCAATGCAACACACAAAATATGATAAAAATGGGAAAGCAATGATAGCTTCGGATGATGACTGGGTTGATGAAACAGCATGGGATGACCTGTATGAACAGATGAAAAAAGGGAGGGGTATTACTGATGAATAAAGGGGAAGTATGGTTTGTTGAATTTCCTTTAGAAGAAGAGCCAACAAGATTTCTAAATAGGCCGGTTGTTGTGCTTGATGAAAATTTACTTGGAGTTTTGTCTGTAAAGATTACAAAGCACAAGGCAAGGAAAGAAGATCCGTACGACATTCCCATTATCTATTGGGAAGAAGCTAATTTGCGATTGGCATCAACAGCTAGAGTTTCCAAGGTAATGCTTCTTTCCAAAGATAGTTTTATCTTTAAAATAGGTGACTTACACAAAGATGATTTGGAT
>ERZ1034984.2274-NODE-2274-length-15766-cov-9.238113_pt1 | contig 15766 bp, 14 predicted proteins | sample MGYA00520589_ERZ1034984 | MGnify/ENA primary metagenome ERZ1034984 (study PRJEB33766, sample SAMN09781790) | gut metagenome | biome: gut microbiome | host: Homo sapiens | place: Madagascar | study: EMG produced TPA metagenomics assembly of the PRJNA485056 data... | reverse complement strand
ATAGAATTCAATGTAAAATATAAAATAACGCAGTCAATTGGAAGCATAATTACATTCTTTAAAAGTCTTGCCGGGAGAAGAACCAGAAATGCATTTCCATATAACATGGATAACCAGTAGGTTCCCAGAACGCAGTTTATGAAAAGTTTTACCAAAAATTCGGCAATAAGGATGCGTTTCCAACTTAAGGGTTTACGATACAGAATACTTCCATAAATAATACCGGAAAGCATAGCATTTAAAGTAAATCCAAAGAAGAATGGTCCGGTTGGCTTTAGAAAATATTTTAAAACATCTAATGCACCGCCAAAGAGACAACCTACCACAGGACCAAAGAGAAAGTCTACCATGCGGTTGGGAAGACCGGAAAATCCGATTCGTATGTATTGTCCGATAGGGATGGTTGCTACAGTACCAAGTACGATACCAAGTGCAGCCATAAGACCACAGAATACAATGTTTCTGGTAACGGAAAGCTCCTGTAAAGATGCTTTGTAGAGTTGTAATATCTTTTTCATAAATAAAAAACCTCCTTCATAGCAGTTTTCCAATAACTACATAAAGGAGACACAGACAGCCTATATGCAGCAGCGGGATGCGAACTTTGTACCGCAGGCATTCGCCTTTCGTCCGGGTGACAACTCCCTGTTCACTCAGCACTTAACGCACAAGATTCTACTCTGCTAATTAAAAATAATAATATTTTGGAACAAAACTGTTATATCACAAAATATGGCAATTGTAAAACACAAAATTCCGGATGCTGGTTATAACTTATAACTATAGCGAGTGTAAGTGTCACCAATCGATGAGCAGAAACAAGAAAAATGATAAATATTATCAGCTAATTCGTTTTATTTTAAACATATTTGTAGTATATTTAACAGGTTAGCAAAAACTAACTATTGACAGTAAGAAACAAAAGTGATTAAATAAACATATGAACAATTATTCATATGAAAAAAGAGTTATGAAGGAAGGAATAAGTATGTTTTTGGAAATTAATGATTTGAAAAAAAGTTACGGAAATGATTCCAACCGAGTAGAGGTTCTAAAGGGAATCAGTTTTTCCATTGAACGTGGAGAAATTTGTGTATTGTTAGGACCATCCGGTTCCGGAAAGTCCACACTGCTTAATGTAATCGGAGGAATCGATGCAGCAGATAGTGGATATGTTGCTATTAATGGAGAGAAAACAGTGGATATGAAGGAAAAGGTACTGACCAGATACCGTAGAAAACATCTCGGATATGTATTTCAGATGTACAACCTCATTCCTAATTTAAATGTAAAAGAAAATATAGAAGTAGGTGCATATTTAAGTGATAAGCCATTGGATATTGATGATTTATTGAAAACATTAGGATTATATGAGCACAGACATAAATTACCAAATCAGTTGTCAGGTGGACAGCAGCAAAGAACAGCAATTGGTCGTGCAATTGTGAAAAATCCAGATATTCTTCTTTGCGACGAACCAACAGGAGCCTTAGACTACAATACTTCCAAAGAAATTTTAAAGTTAATCGAAGAAGTAAACCAGAAGTACGGAAACACGGTTATCATGGTAACACATAACGATGCTATTAAGAATATGGCAGACCGGGTAATTAAGCTGCGTGATGGACAGATTCGCAAGGATTATCGAAATGAATCTAAGATTCCTGCAAGTGAATTGGATTGGTAAAGGCGGTGGTAAGATGAAAAATCCATTAAATAAAAGACTGCCTCGAGAATTCAAAGGAGAATTTGCAAAATATTTATCAATTTTTCTGTTTATGACAGCAACCATTGGTTTTGTTTCCGGTTTTCTGGTGGCAGGAAGCAGCATGATTCAGGCGTATGATGAGAGCTTTGAAAAGTACAATATTGAAGATGGACACTTTGTCCTGGATGAAAAGGCAGATGAAGATACACTTACCGAATTAGAAAAAGAAGATGTGACGATTTATCCGCAGTTTTATATAGAAGAAGATGCGGATGTAAATGGAAACGGAAAAACCGACAGTACTCTTCGTATTTTTGAAAAACGTACCGATGTGAATAAGGTATGTGTTATGAAGGGAAAAATGCCAAAGAATGAAAAGGAAATTGCCATAGACCGTATGTATGCGGATAACAACAATCTGAAGACCGGAGATACCATTGAAGTCGATGGAAAAAAGTTAAAGATTAGCGGATTGGTAGCTCTTTCCGATTATAGTGCGTTGTTTTCAGATACCAGCGATTTGATGTTTGATTCCGTAAAATTCGGCGTAGCTGTTATGACAGACGAAGGATTTGACAGTTTTGAAGACAGTAGAATCTATTACAGTTATGCATGGAAATACGATAAAGAGCCAAAGAATGAAATCAAGGAAAAAGAAACTTCCGATGATTTTATGAAAGTATTAGCACAGCATGCAACCATTGAAAAATATGTGCCACGTTATATCAATCAGGCAATTAATTTTACCGGGGATGACATGGGTGGCGATAAAGCAATGATGATAGTATTATTGTATATCTTAATCGTGATACTGGCATTTGTATTTGCAGTAACCATTAATCACACCATTGCAAAAGAAGCAACGGTAATCGGAACCTTGCGTGCATCAGGATATACCAGAGGAGAAATGGTAAGACATTATCTGGCAATTCCTATGCTGGTAACGCTATTGGCGGCAATAATAGGAAATATTTTAGGCTATACCATCTTTAAAAATATGGTAGCAGATATGTATTACGGAAGTTATAGTCTTCCAACCTATAAAACCATATGGAATAGTGAGGCATTTATTTTAACCACAGTCGTACCAATGATTATTATGTTACTTACGAATTTATTCTCCTTGGTACATCGTTTGAAATTATCTCCACTTCGATTTATACGAAGAGATTTAAGCAGTCAGAAGAAGAAAAAAGCAGTACGACTTCCAAAGGTGAAGTTTTTTACCAGATTCCGATTGCGAATTATCATACAGAACCGCTCAAGTTACATAACCTTATTTGTGGGAATGTTATTTGCCAATATTTTACTTTTGTTCGGTATGATGATGTCGCCACTCTTATCCCATTATCAGGATGAAGTGGTAAATAATATGATAGCAGATTATCAGTATGTTTTAAAAGCGCCGGTAGAAGTTGACGATAAGGAAGCAGAAAAATACTGTGTAGTGTCTTTGAAAACCGTAAACGGAGACAAAGAAGGGGAAGAAATCAGCGTATACGGAGTACAAAAGGACAGCGAATATGTAAAGTGGAACTTACCGTCAGACGGAATTTGTATTTCCGATGGTTATGCAGAAAAATATCAATTGAAAAAAGGGGACACAATTGTACTTCGTGAATCATACGGTAATAAAATGTATGGTTTCCAGATTAAGAAGATTGTAGAATATCCATCATCCTTAGCAGTATTTATGCCAGAAAAACAGTTTTGTGAAACTTTTGACAAAGAAGAGGGATATTTTAACGGCTATTTCTCCAATACGAAATTAGGAGAGCTAAAGAAGGAATATGTAGCATCTTGTATTACAGAGGATGATTTAACCAAGATATCCAGACAGTTGGACGTTTCCATGGGAAATATGTTTTATCTGGTAAATGTCTTTTCAGTAGCATTGTCAGCACTGTTAATTTATTTGCTGACGAAATTGATTTTAGAGAAAAATACCAATTCCATTTCTATGGTAAAAATTCTTGGATATGAAAATGGAGAAATTGCCCGACTGTATTTGATGGCAACTACCTGGGTGGTAATTTTATCATTGATTCTGGGTATGTGGATTTCTACGGTAGTAATCGGTGGAATCTATCGAGTTATGATGAGTGATTACAGCGGATGGCTGACCCTGTATATTGATCCAAAGGTGTATGTGGAAATGTTTATCATGAGCATGGCAGCATACTTGGTAGTAGCATTATTGCAGTTTAGAAAGATTCGAAAGATCCCAATGGATGAAGCTTTAAAAAATGTAGAATAAAAACCGTTAGGTGTATTAGGAGGATGAGCATTTGCTTATCCTCCTTTTCTGTGTTATTTTATAGAGGTGCTATTTTTAGATAAGAGGAAATTACCATGAAAAAGAAAATTACATTTTTAATATTAGTACTATGGATGATTGTGATATTTTGTTTTTCCGCCCAAAACGGAACCAGGTCTTCTGGAATCAGCCGTTTTATAGGATATGGGATTGCAGAAAAGCAGAACCAGTTGCATCAGCAGGAAAAAAGCAAGGAGAAAATAGAAGAACAAGTAGAAGGTATGCAATTTCTCATACGAAAATCGGGACATATGGGAGAATATGCGCTACTGGCAATCTTGGTATTAATCCATATGAGCTGTTATGTGAATAAGCCGAAAAAGTATTGGCTGTGGGGATGGGCATTTTGTATTCTGTATGCAATCACAGATGAGATTCATCAGTTATTTGTGCCGGGAAGAAGCGGCAGAATTTTTGATGTAGGTGTGGATGCGGTAGGAAGTTTGGTAGGAGTTGCTGTTTTTACAATTTTCTTACAACTTTTTGCATATTTTCGTAAAAAAAATTGATATAATTTATGCGAGTAGCGAAGAAAAGGTGAGCAGACATGATACAGATATTAATAGTAGAAGACGATCCAAATATAGCAAAATTAATAGAAGCTACGGTTGCCATAGGTGGCTATCAGGGAACCGTATGTGATAACGGAAAAGAAGCATTTGACAAAATGGAAAATCAAAAATACGATTTGGTGTTATTGGATGTGATGCTGCCGGATATGAGTGGCTTTGAAATTATGAAAAATCGAACCAATACGGAAACACCTGTTATTTTTATTACGGCAAAGCAGGAATTAACGGATAAAGTCCGAGGACTTCGTTTAGGGGCAGAAGACTATATTGTAAAACCCTTTGAAGCAATGGAACTTTTAGCAAGAATCGAAGTAATCCTGCGGCGAGTGAAAAAGTCGGAAAATACATATCGTTATGGAGAAATATCCGTAAATGTAGAAGAACATACCTGTAAATGGAATGGACAGGAGGTATATTTAACACCGAAAGAGTTTGAAGTATTGATATTTTTTATGCAGCATAAGGATGTGGCAATTTCCAGAGAGCGTCTATTGACAGCGGTGTGGGGATATGAATACGAAGGAGAGACAAGAACCATAGATATTCATATTCAGCAGCTTCGGAAAAAATTGAATCTAAAGGACAAATTAGTGACGATTCCAAAACTTGGATATCGTCTGGAAAGTATAAAGGAGTAGGGAATGAAGCTTTGGCAAAAGATTTTTCTCTATACATTAATACTGGTGATGCTTGCAGTAGGTGTGACCAGTATTTTGTTATTGGAAAACAGTTATTCATTAGCAATGAACCAGAAGAAACAGAGTGTATACAGTGAACATGAATTCTTTTGTTCCGGTTTTAAAAGCATGGTTATCACAGAGCGTTTGAAACAGAATGCGGTAGTACTTGAAGATACCCAGGTAGAAAAGTTAATGAAAGAAGTGATGGATGAAGAAACAACTGACAGTACAATTTTCCTGGATGAGAATCAAAAGCAGATATGTGCCAATAAAAAAGAAGAAATACCAAAGGAATTATTGGCATTGGTAAAAAAAGAAAAAGATACTTGTATGCAGGCAAGTGGAAAAAAGATTTATACGGTATCTTTAGAGCGAATCGAGGGAGTAGAGTATTATCTGGTTACCGTGCAGGATATTTCAGATGTAATGGAGATTCATCAGGATATGTTGCAACGAATCCAAATAATTAGTATGGGATGTGCAGTAGGAATTTCTGTAATTCTTCTCATCGTGGTAAAGTTATTATTACTTCCATTACAGAAGATGAATGCGGGAACTAAGGCAATTGCGCAGGGAGACTATGAAAAGCGTATACCGGAAAAAGGAAGTGGTGAACTTTCGGAGCTTGCTCATAATATGAATACTATGGCGGCTGCGGTGGAAAAAAATGTAAAAGCATTGGAAGACGTAGCGGAAAATCGCAAACAATTTATAGATAATCTCGCCCACGAAATGAAAACACCCCTTACTTCTATTCTGGGATTTGCAGACCTGTTACAGATCAAAAAGGATATATCAGAAGAAGGAAGAATCGAATATGCAGGAATTATTAAAGAAGAGGCTGCAAGAATGCGTACGTTGTCTGGAAAACTCATGGAATTGATTACCGTAGGAGAAGCAAATATCGAGTGGCAGTCAGAAGATATGAAGGCATTATTTGAAGAAATCGGAACATCTCTAAAAGTAGTGGCACAGAAACAAAGAATGCAGTTCGTATGTGAAGCAGAGTCCGGACAGTTGGTAGTTGATAAGGAATTATTCAAGTCTTTGATTTATAATTTGGTGGATAATGCCATAAAAGCTTCCAATGAAGGTGGAAAAATTCAGGTATCCGGGTATTTTATAAAAGAGGAATTTGTGATTACGGTAGAAGATAATGGAATCGGAATCCCAAAAGAAGAATTAGAAAAGATTACACAGGCATTTTACATGGTAGATAAAGCACGAAGCAGGAAAAAAGGAGGGGCGGGATTAGGACTTGCCCTATGTGCGGAAATTGTAGAAATACATCGGGGAAGTATGCGGTTTGAAAGTGAAGTAAATCAAGGAACTCGTGTTATTATCCGAATGAGAGGGGGCAAAGAAAATGAAGAATAGAAAAGTGGGTTCAATGATACGAACCTTTTTCTGTGCAGGACTGATTCTTGGAGTGGGGTATCTGGGAGTTGTAAAAGGTGGAAAAATGGTACTTGGAAATGAGGAGAAGCCCCAAAAGGCAAATTTTGAAGATACCAGTTCCAACGTATTTTTCGGAAAAATAGAAGAAGACATACAGCTATTTCCATGGAATTATTACGGGAAAAATGAAGTACATGAAGCGTTAGAAGAAACATATTTAGCGGAAACGTTAGCGTTAATGCAGGAAAAAGTATATAGTATGGAAGCGGTACATTGTGGTGTTTCCAGAGAAACCATAGATGCAGCATATGAAAAGAAAGGCAGTAACATCGTAGAGAATGTGCGAGCTTTTGATACAGATTATGGAGAGATATTTTTTTATCAGGATACCTTAGAAGTGCGGGGAGAGGAATATCAGGTAAAAGCCGCATTTTCCGACTATGCTATTTATAACTTTACCTGTATGAAAAATGTGGGAGCGGATGTAAGACAGACAGAAGAGTGGAAAAAGGGGAAGGAAAAACTGAAAAAGATGTTGGATAACTATCAGCATGAAATTGGGATTGTGACGTTTAATGTAGAAGAACTGGAATATTTGAATAGCGATGAGTTATATGTGATAGAGAATCCAAAGAATGCAAACAAGAGTATGGAAAGTTCTTTTGCAGAATCCTATGCCATGCAGATGGAAAACTTGCAGAAAATGCTTAATCCTAACGAAAATGTGGAGGTAGGAGTAGAAAATAATATAGGAGTAGTAAATGAGGCATGGGCAGTAGATAGCGATGATAGTGGTAGTATGTATGATGATATTGAAAACTATTCTTATCAGATAATTGAATTAAATGATGTGATTTTATTATTGGTACAGGGAGATTATATGTGCCAGGGAATATATTATGATCCGATAGAGCAAACGGTTTGCGGATATAACATGTTTATGCAATAAACAAAATATAAATAGAATCTAAAATTTTTCGAAAGCCTTTGAAAAATCAGTTGTACAAAAATACTCCTTGAATTATAATAAAAATAAGATTCTGTTAGAGGAATCGTAGGAAAAGAGGAGAACACAATGAACGATAACGAAAAATTTGACGATACACAGTTACAGGACGAAAATGATACAAGAGATGTAACTGATAGTAATAGTAACGATAATCAGGAAAATAACGATAACAACGAATATGAAGATGTTTGTTATATTTGCCGCAGACCGGAGAGCAAAGCCGGTAAGATGATAAAGATTCCGAATAATATTTGCATTTGTGCAGATTGTATGCAAAAGACTTTTGACAGTATGAATCACTCCGGATTCCCAATGGGTGATTTTAGCAATATGACAGGAATGCCAAATATCAGTCTGGTAAACTTATCTGACATTCAGAATATGAATTCCGTACCAAAGAGTCAGAGACTGAAGAAAAAGAAACCGAAGGAAGAAAAGAAAACAGCTCCGGTATTAGATATTAAATCTATTCCGGCACCACATAAGATAAAAGCAAGTTTGGATGAATATGTGGTAGGACAGGAAAAGGCGAAGAAAGTAATGGCTGTTGCAGTATACAACCATTATAAGAGAATATCCTGTGATAATCTGGATGGTGTTGAGATTGAAAAGTCCAATATGTTAATGATAGGACCTACCGGAAGTGGTAAGACTTATATGGTTAAAACATTGGCAAAGCTTTTGGATGTACCTTTGGCTATTGCAGATGCCACATCTTTAACTGAGGCGGGATATATCGGTGATGATATTGAAAGTGTTGTATCCAAGCTTCTTGCAGCAGCAGATAATGATGTAGAACGTGCAGAACACGGAATTATTTTTATTGACGAAATTGATAAGATTGCCAAAAAGAAAAACACCAATCAGCGTGATGTAAGCGGTGAAAGTGTACAGCAGGGAATGTTGAAACTTTTAGAAGGAGCGGAAATCGAAGTTCCGGTAGGAGCAAACAGTAAAAATGCTATGGTGCCGATGGTGACTGTGAATACCAAGGATATTTTATTTATTTGCGGCGGAGCATTTCCGGATTTGGAAGAAATCATCAAAGAACGTTTGAATAAGCATTCATCTATGGGATTTCAGGCAGATTTAAAAGATAAGTATGACAAGGAAGAGAATTTACTCCATGAGGTTGCAGTAGAGGACATCCGAAAGTATGGTATGATTCCGGAGTTCTTAGGGCGTTTGCCGGTTATCTTTGCATTAGATGCACTGACAGAAGATATGTTGGTAAAAATCTTAGAAGAACCGAAAAATGCAATTATTAAACAGTATAAGAAATTATTGGCAATGGACGAAGTGAAGTTGGAGTTTGAGCCGGAAGCACTTCGTGCTATCGCAAGAAAAGCAAAGAAAAAGGATGTAGGAGCCAGAGCATTGCGTGCCATTATCGAAGATTTTATGCTGGATATTATGTATGAGATTCCAAAGGATGACAATATTGGGGTTGTCACCATCACAGAGGACTACATAGAAAATAAAGGTGGCCCGGTGATTACAATGCGTGGATGCATGGAATTAGAAGACAAAGCAGCACCAAAAGAGGAATCCGTCATATCCTAGTAAAAAAGAAGGATTCCATACATGGACTGTGAAGATGTGGTTTATTCCAATGATTACTTTGATTTTATAGCAGAAAAGTTTAGTGGAACAGCAGGAAATATATATGAGTATTGCACACAAAAGATTAATAATGTGTATACAATTGTGTATGCAGCACGAGAGGGATTGTTGCCGTTAAGTATTGCCAATTATACTTATTCATCCATTCCAAAGTGTTTTACATTAATGGATAAGAGTGCATTAGAGGCGAGTGGGATATTGCGTATGCAAAATTATCCCACTTTGTCATTAAAAGGACAAGGAATATTAATTGGTTTTGTAGATACTGGAATTGATTACAAAAATCCGGTATTTTTAAATGCAGATGGTAGTAGTAGAATTGCCGCTATCTGGGATCAGACAGAGCGAAGCGGAACTCCACCGGAGGGCTTTATTTATGGAAGTGAATACCGGAATGAGATAATCAATGAGGCATTAGAGAGCCAAAGACCGGAAAATATTGTACCATCAAAAGATACAGATGGGCATGGGACATTTTTAGCAAGTGTAGCAGCAGGAAGTGAATTGCCGGAACAGGATTTTATAGGGGCTGCCCCGTATGCTCAAATTGCAATGGTAAAGCTAAAGGAAGCAAAACCATATTTAAGAGAATTTTATTTTATTCCGGAAAGTGCAACAGCCTATCAGGAAAATGACATTATGGCGGGTGTTGCATATTTAAATCAACTTGCAGAAAAAATGAATGTGCCATTGGTGTTATGTACCTCCGTAGGCTCTAATTCGGGAAGTCATGGGACAGGAAGCAATCCGTTACTGTCGGTATTAGAGTCAATCGCATTAAGAAGACCCAGAGGTGTGGTAGTTGCCGCCGGAAATGAAGGAAATCAGAGACATCATTTTGCAGGACAGATACCGGAACAGGAAGAGTATCAGGATGTGGAAATCAGTGTAGGAACCGGAGTAGACGGATTTATTCTGGAAATGTGGGCAAGTGCGCCACAGCTTTTTGCAGTGGAAATCATATCTCCCACCGGAGAGCGAATACCAAAGGAATTTATTCTGTCCGGTGGGAAGGAATATACCTTTTTATTTGAAAATACCACAGTGTCCATAGATTATCGAATTGCAAGAATATCCGCAGGTGATCAGCTTATTTTTATACGGTTTATCAATCCGGTACAGGGCATTTGGAATATTCGTGTGTACCGTCAGGCAGTGTATGCAGAAAGTTATCATATGTGGCTTCCTATACGAGAACTGATGACAGGTGAAGTGTATTTCTTACGTTCTAATCCGGATACCACCATTACCACACCGGGAAATGGTTATACCGTTATGACAGTTACTGCATATGATGCAAGTGATAATAGCATTTTTATCGATGCAAGCAGGGGATTTACCGTTACCGGCATGATTAAGCCGGATTTTGCAGCACCGGGAGTAAATGTATATGGAGCAGGACTGCGTAATCAATTTGTAACCAAAAGCGGAACCAGTGTGGCGGCAGCAGTCACCAGTGGAGCAGTGGCATTGCTGTTAGAGTGGGCGGTAGCCAGAGGAAATAATACATTGATTAATAATTTAGATATGAAGAACATATTGATTCGTGGAGCACAGCGTGATCCGGGCAGAACCTATCCAAGCCGAGAGTGGGGATATGGAAAACTGGATTTGTATCAGGCATTTGAAAATATTCGAGTAAAATAGCCGGAGGATAAGGAGAAAATAAAATGGTATATGGTGTGATAGTGGCAATATTATTTGCAGGAGATTTTTTTTTCAAGAAACAAGTGGAAGAAAAGATAGAGAAGGATCAGCAGCATGAAGTATGTGGTGGAAAAATTGTAATACAAAAATACTATAATAACGGTGCTGCCTTAAATTTTATGGAAAAAAGACCAAAAGTATTAAGAAGTTTTTGTGGTGGAATTGTACTGATTGTGGGAATAATCTGGTACTTATTTTTGCGGGAAAAAAGAAATCCCGGAGTTCTCTTAGGACTAAGTCTGATGTTGGGGGGCGGAGCCAGTAATCTGTATGACCGAATCATAAAAGGGCATGTAGTGGATTATTTTAGTTTTCGTACTCCGTGGAACTGGTTTAACAAAATCGTGTTTAATATATCCGATATGTTTATATTTGCGGGAAGTATCCTAGTTGTATTATTTGGAAAAGGAAAATGATAGATAATAGGAAATTGCGTTCTATTGCACAAAAAAAAGAGGATGTGTTTACATCCTCTTTTCTCTAATCACCTGCGTTTCATCAATATCTTAATCTTAATAAAAAATCGAAATTTCTATATTAGAGACAAAGGTACATTGCGAAAACCTGATTAAATTAGCGAACTACGGTTACGTTTACAGCCTGAGGTCCTTTAGAACCTTCGGTTACTTCGAAATCAACAGTAGCGCCTTCTTCTAAGGATTTGAAACCATCCATATTTAATCCGGAATAGTGAACAAATACGTCGTTTCCAGCTTCATCAGAGATGAAACCATATCCCTTTTGGTTGTTGAACCATTTTACTGTACCCTGCATGTCAAGTACCTCCAAAAAAATAATATATGCTGCCCTGCAACATAGCCTTAGAATAGCACATTACAGTGTAAAAGTAAAGGGAAATTGTAAGAAAGTTTGTAAAATTTTTATAAAATTATGTCAAAGTTTCAAATAAGATTTTGTGATTCTTGAAAAAGCGGATTACCATATCATCCCAGGCTTGATCCAAGGACTTATCCATGGAAAAATTACGGTAGGAAATGCCCGTGGTACAGATGATTTCCCCGGTCTGGTATTTCAAGTTCAGATACATGCCGGAAATGTCTTCCGTAGTAAAAGAACTGTGTAAAGAGGCAAGCGTTTTTTCCTGATTTACCTTTGAAAGTAAAAAAACAAATTTAAAGGAAACAGGAGTACGTTTACCCTTAATAAAATCTAAACAACATGGACGCAACAAGGCAAAGGGAGCATAAGATTCTTCTGCAATCATCTCATATCCTTCGTCCTCAGGACTGAAGAAGTCAGCGTAAGAATGTCCGTCTAAAATCATAGTAGCAAATGTAGTAATGGAGGCTTCAGAAAGTAAAAAATGATCAAAAGTCTCTGAAAGCAAAAGCAGATGCATAAATTCTTTTATATTATCTATTTTCAGTGCAATCATAAAATGCCTCCTTCTAAACATGTTATAAATGTGATTATACCATAACTGCATTTTAAAAATCTACGCCAATATAATGAAAGATTTCTTTGCGCAATAAGTAAAAATAAGTAAAAAAATAGAAAAATATGTAAAGTTTTCAGAAAACGCTTGACAATACAAAAATAAATGTGTACATTTACAGTATGAATAGCATATGTAGAGGATGTGGAGAGATGAATCAGATTTGCAGCAAGCAGAACTATAATATTTACAAAGCTTCCGGAGGTTTTATTATTCATAATACAGCCAAAGAGTTTAAGGACGGACACACCCATCTTAACAGTTTTAAATCGGCAAAATATTTAGTGGATTTAGCCATTCATAAGAGTATCCCATATCATTTGGATCGCTATCGTTTGATTAGCCTGACAAGGATTACAGAGGATGAAGAGTATAAGCGGAAAATCATGGAGTTGCTACAAAACAAAAGATCAAAGTCAAATTACATAAACTGTGGCAGAAAAGTAGGATAAAAGTAAAATAAAAGAGAAAGTGAAGTATTACCTTAATATATTCAAATTAGAAAGGAAGTTTGACAACCAGAAGTGTCAGACTTCTTTTTATGCAATAAGAAATTGCGTTCTATTGCATAAATGCATAAAAAATGCTCCGCCAGAAAAGTGCACCTTGCGGAAATGAAATGAGTCATACTAGAAAAAAAGAACTATTTATAGTATAGTAAGAAAAGAAAAAGAAACGGATGTAAAGCAGGAGGATATTATGACTGAAAAATTATTACAATTATTAAAGGCAGGAACCAGTGCCATTATGGTGGTAAAAGAGGCAGAGCAGCAGTTGAAAGAGGCAGGTTTTGAAGAATTGCGTTTTTCCAATACCTGGGGACTTACTGAGGGTGGAAAATACTATATGAAACATCACGATACAACCTTGTTGGCTTTTACAGTAGGTCAGCAGGTGGAATTTCAAGAAGGATTTAAAATCGCAGCAGCACATACGGATTTTCCATGTCTTAGAATTAAACCAAATCCGGATGTAGCGACCAGCGGATATGCGCAGGTAAATGTAGAAGTGTATGGTGGAGCTATTTTAAATACATGGTTAGACAGACCATTAAGTATATCCGGTCGTATTGCAGTAAAAAGCAATGATGTGATGCATCCGGATATGCGCTATATAGATATAAAACGTCCATTGATGACAATTCCGAATCTTGCAATTCATATGAATCGTGAGGTGAATAAGGGAGTAGAATTGAATCGACAGACAGATATGCTTCCCATTGTAGGACTTTTGGAAAAAGAGTTAAATGAAAAACAGGCATTTTTAAAGTTTTTGGCAAAAGAAGAGAGTGTAGCAGTAGAAGATATCTTAGATTATGAACTGTGGGTATATTGTATGCAAGAGCCGGTAAACTTTGGCATGAATGAGGAATTGATATTGTCCCCACGTTTAGATAATCTTACTTCGGTACAGGCATTATTGACAGGAATTATCGAAGGAAAGCAGAAGAAGGGAATCAATGTAATTGCATTGTTTGACCATGAGGAAATCGGCAGCAAGACAAAGCAGGGAGCAGGTTCCTTATTATTGTTAAATGTATTGGAAAAAATATGTGATAGTTTTGGAAAAACAACGGCACAGACCAAGGAAAGCATTTACGAATCCTTTTTGTTGTCAGTAGACGTAGCCCATGGTTTGCATCCAAATAATGCAGGAAAAATGGATATTACAAACAAACCGGTGTTAGGTGGAGGACTTTGCATAAAAGAGGCTTGTTCTCAGTCTTATGCTACGGATTGTGAAGCAGTTGCAGTGGTGGAACAGATATGTCAGAAGGCAGGGGTTGCATATCAAAAATTTGTAAATCGTTCCGACATGGCAGGCGGAGGAACATTAGGTTCCATTGCATCCAGTATTATACCGATTCCTACGGTCGATGTTGGAATTCCGCTCTTAGCAATGCATTCAGCAGCAGAAACCATGGGAAAGAAAGATATGGAATCATTAACCGGATTGGTGCGAGAATTTTTCAGCCTTTAATATAGGAAGGGAGATATAAGTGAAGGGAACGAAAAACAGGCATTTATGGCGGCTTTGGATACTAGGAGTACTTGCAAGTCAGGTGATAGCTTGTACCTCTGTAAAGAAGGAACAGGTAGAGCCACCGCAGTACCAGACCAATGCAGCCGAGGAAACGGTAGAAGTATCCAAAATCTCAGATGGAAATTATGCGTATGAGAATTTGAAGCAGGAAGAGCAGCAAGTATATGATGAGATGCTGACTGCTATTTTAAGTCATCAGGAAAAAATAATGTTATCCAGTATGGATATAGAAGTGATGCGCAAGGCGTATACGGCAGTATGCGCAGATTATGGTGGACTTTTTTGGATTGACGGTTATGTGTTTACTAAGTACATGCAGGGAGATGAGATGGTAGGCTTAGAGTTTGCTCCCAATTACACCATGACAGAGGAAGAACGAGAGCAAACACAGCAACAGATTGACCAGGTAGTAGAGCAATGGTTAGGAAATATCTCTGTCAACGATAGCAATTATGACAAAGTAAAATATATCTATGAATTACTTAGTACCAATACAGAGTATGTGGAGGGAGCACAAAACAGTCAAAATATTATAAGTGTATTTTTGAATGGACAGACGGTATGTCAGGGGTATGCCTGTGCAGCGCAGTATCTGATGAAGCAACTTGGAATTCAAAGTGTGATTGTGTCAGGAACGGCATTAGGCGATGCACATGCCTGGAATCTTTTTCAGATGAATGGAGCATATTATTACATGGATGCGACCTGGGGAAGAGGAAAGTATGTAGAAGATACAGTGGAAAAATACTTCATAGATTATAAATATATGGCAATGACTACCGAAGAAATGTTGCGTAGCCATTTACCGGATGGTGAGTTGAATTTGCCGGAATGTACAGCAGTAGCGGATAATTATTACCGAAAGGAAGGCGCATATATTGAAGAATGGAATCCTGAGGTGATTGGTGCTTACTTTGCAAAGGCATATGAGGAAAAACAAATAGTTACAGTACGGTTTGCAAACCGGCAATTATATGATGAAGCAATAAAGTATTTTCTGGAAGATGGAAATGTGTCAGAGTACTGTCCGGATGTGCAGGAAATTAATTATATAACGGAGGATGACTGGTTAGAGATAAGTTTTTACTTTTCAGAAGAATAAAGAGTCCGGCAACGGACTCTTTCGTGCCTGAGCGTTGTCATCTATGATGAATTTCATCTCCGTAAGGTGGGTCTCCTTAGCGGAGAGTTTTTTATATTATAGGATTAGGGTGTCAAAAGGGTTATAACCTTTGATATAAATTTGTACCTTG
>ERZ1034984.2271-NODE-2271-length-15775-cov-29.517812_pt1 | contig 15775 bp, 9 predicted proteins | sample MGYA00520589_ERZ1034984 | MGnify/ENA primary metagenome ERZ1034984 (study PRJEB33766, sample SAMN09781790) | gut metagenome | biome: gut microbiome | host: Homo sapiens | place: Madagascar | study: EMG produced TPA metagenomics assembly of the PRJNA485056 data... | reverse complement strand
TTCACATATTATAGCTATACAAAATTGTACACTATCATATATTTCTATTCTATCAGATGTATTTTTATATTCTGTGAAGAATAAAGTTCTGTTTATTAAATGAACAGACATGCTTTCTGTATCAGTATATATAATAAGGTATATACAAAAAAAGGCACAAAAAAAGTATCTTAGAACACTTGGACAAGCGTCCTGAGATACTTTGTGCTATGTATTCTAAAATACTATTAGAAGTATCCTAATCTACAAAAGTGTTTTGAGATTCTGTACTAAAACATCTGTGCCACACGCTTCACTCCTGCTACCAAGGCGTCAACCTCTTCCTTGGTATTATAGAGCGCAAAGCTGGCTCGAACGGTTCCTAAGATGCCATAACGGTCCATCAGAGGCTGAGCACAATGATGACCTGTACGAACTGCAATGCCAAGACGGTCGAGAAGAGTGCCCATATCCATGTGATGAATATCGCCTACAAGGAAACTTACCACAGCATCCTTGCCTTCTTGCTCTCCAAAAAGTCTGATTCCATCGATGGTTCGCATCTGTTCCATACAGTAGCGTGTAAGTTCTTTCTCGTGCTGGGCAATATTGTCCATACCAAGAGCCGACACATAATCGATGGCTTTGGCCAAACCATGAGTAGCCACATAATCGGGAGTTCCTGCCTCAAACTTGAAGGGCAACTTCTCGAAAGTGGTCTTTTCGAAGCTCACACTCTCTATCATCTCGCCACCTCCCTGGTAAGGAGGCATACGGTCAAGCCATTCTTCCTTGCCGTAGAGCACGCCGATACCTGTAGGTCCATATATCTTATGACCACTGAAAGCAAAGAACTCGCAATCCAAATCCTGTACATCGACCTTGAAATGAGGTGTGCTCTGAGCTCCATCCACCATCACGGGCACATCATGCTCATGAGCTATCTTGATAATCTCTTTCACTGGATTCACCGTACCGAGCACATTGCTTACCTGGGTAATACTGACAATCTTGGTACGTTCGTTGAATAAACTGGCGAATTCATCGATGTTTATCTCTCCTTTTTCGTTAATAGGGATAACACGGATGGCAATGCCTTTCTTGGCTGCCTGCAACTGCCAAGGCACAATATTGGAATGGTGCTCCATAGTAGAGATAATGACCTCGTCGCCCTCGCTCATAAACTCATCACAGAAAGAGGAGACAACGAGATTCAGACTCTCGGTAGTACCACGGGTAAAGATGATTTCCTCTACTTTGGGAGCATTGATAAACTTGCGTACTGTCTCGCGGGCAGCCTCATGAAGATCTGTAGCCTGCTGAGAAAGGTAATGCACACCTCTATGCACATTGGCATTGACGTTAAGATATTCGTCACGCATAGCATCAAGCACACATAAAGGCTTCTGTGTAGTAGCAGCATTATCGAGATAAACCAAAGGCTTGTCGTACACCGTTCTCGAAAGTATCGGGAAATCGGCTCTTACTTTGTTAATATCATACATAATTTTAAGGAGTTAAGAAGTTAAGGAGTTAAAGAAGTTAAGACATCTGTAAATCTGTTTTCAAAAGGAATCTCAAACAATATAACAATTGTCTTAACTCCTTTAACTTCTTAACTCCTTTTACTACATATTATTACTTGCAAAGCTTGCATCCCTCACACTTGTTGAGTTCACCACGGAATCGCTTCTCTACGAGATGATGTAGACGGTCGCGCAATGGCTCCAGCTCCATCTTGTCGATGACTTCGTTGATAAATGCAAACTGAAGGAGCAACTTAGCCTCCTCACGGCTCACACCACGCTGCTGCATATAGAACAAGGCAGCATCGTTGAGCTGACCGACAGTGCTGCCATGCGCACACTTCACATCATCGGCATATATCTCCAACATAGGCTGGGTGAACATACGGGCAGTCTTGGTGGCACAAAGATTTTGATTAGTTTCCTGAGATGTTGTCTTCTGAGCACCATGACGTACCAACACACGACCAGCAAAGGCTCCTCGGGCCTCACCATCGAGTACATATTTATAAAGTTCATTGCTGGTACAATGTCCCACCTGATGATCAATGAGTGTATTGTTATCAACCACCTGATTCTTATCGGCAATGACACAACCATTGCAGAAACATTCTGCTCCCTCGCCCTTGAACACCAAGTCGAGACGGTTGCGGGTGATACCATTATGAAGGGTTATCACATTATGGTTCACACGGCTGTTGGCCTGCTGCTCTATATAAACATTGCTGACACGACGGTTCTTGTAATGAGTCTCCTCAAGACAATAAAGATCAAGACTCGCATTCTCGCCTACAAAAGCCTCAATAACCTGTGTGGCAAGGAAATTCTTGTCGTCAGCTGCATGGTCGCAGAAAAGGAACTTTGCCTCAGCACCCTGCTCCAAGACGATGAGAACACGACGATTCACCATCAGGTCGACGTCCGAGCGAAGAATATTGATGACCTGCACAGTACGCTCCACCTTTACATTCTTGGGCACATAGATGAACAAGCCATCCTGAGCCAAGACTGTATTCAGGGCAGTAATGCCATCCTCGTCTGTTTTAGCAATCTTAGCATAGTATTTCCCGATGAATTCAGGGTTTTCTGCAGCAATCTTGCTCAAAGAATCCACAATAACGCCCTCTGGAAGTTCTACCTTTGGAAGAGCTTTGTTATAGAAAGCATCATTAACCACGAAGTAAAGCGAAGTACTGAGATTGGGCACATCACAACGGAAAGCCTGATAAGGGTCTACAGGAATCTCCAGTCGATTCAGGTTCAAACCATAGTCGGGCTCGAAGATGGCACTCATATCTGTGTACTTGTATCTCTCCACCTTGCGAGAAGGAAAGCCCAGGCGACGGAAGTCCTCAAAAGCAGCATCACGCACAGCATTGAGCACCTCGGCACTGTTCTTCTTGATCATTCTCGACGAAGACTGATACAAGTCTAAATATTGTTTTTCTGAATGCATAATATTCTATTTATAATTAATAAACAACAATGAATAAACAGAGGCTTGCCTTTCATGGCAAAGCCTGTTATGATTGAGACATTATCATTTATTCTTTTTCATCTACCTCAGCCTTGATCCAGTCGTAGCCACGAGCCTCAATCTCCTTGGCAAGTTCAGGACCGGCAGTCTTCACGATTCTACCCTTATAGAGTACGTGAACCACACTTGGCTTAATCATATCGAGCAGACGCTCATAGTGAGTAATGACGATGGCAGAAGTCTTGTCGGTATGCATCTTGTTCACACCGTCAGCCACGATACGCATCGCATCCACATCAAGACCAGAGTCTGTCTCATCAAGGATAGAGAGCTTTGGCTCCAACATTGCCATCTGGAAAATCTCATTGCGCTTCTTCTCTCCACCAGAGAAACCTTCGTTTACAGAACGGCGAGCCAACTTGCTGTCAAGTTCTACCAACTCACGCTTCTCGCGCATCAGTTTCATAAACTCACTTGTATTCAAAGGCTCCAAACCCTGATACTCGCGCTTGGCATTGATGGCAGCACGCATGAAGTTGGTCATAGATACGCCAGGAATCTCTACTGGATATTGGAAAGAAAGGAACAAACCTTCGCGGGCACGGTCCTCTGGCTTCATATCCAGCAGATTCTTGCCGTTGAAGATAGCCTCGCCCTCAGTTACTGTATAGAGAGGGTTGCCTGTGAGCACAGCACTCAAGGTTGACTTACCAGAACCATTAGGTCCCATAATCGCATGTATCTCGCCGTCATTAATAGTCAGGTTGATACCTTTCAATATTTCTTTGCCTGCAATAGTTGCATGCAGATTCTTTACCTCTAACATAATTTTAGTCAATTTTTATCGATTTCATCGAGAATTATGATGATTATCCTACGGTTCCTTCGAGTGAAACACTCAGGAGTTTCTGTGCCTCAACGGCAAACTCCATAGGCAACTTGTTGAGCACATCCTTGGCATAGCCATTTACGATCAGGCCGACAGCCTCCTCAGTTGGAATGCCTCGTTGATTGCAATAGAAGAGCTGGTCTTCCGAAATCTTCGAGGTGGTTGCCTCATGCTCGAACACAGCGGTATCGTTTTGCGCATCCATATATGGGAAAGTATGTGCTCCACAATCACTGCCCAACAACAATGAGTCGCAAGAACTGTAGTTACGGGCATTGTCGGCATTAGCTGTGGCACGTACCAGACCTCGATAAGAGTTCTGGCTATGTCCTGCCGAGATACCTTTCGATATAATGGTACTCTTGGTATTCTTACCCATATGAATCATCTTGGTACCTGTATCGGCCTCCTGATAATTGTTGGTAACAGCCACACTGTAAAACTCAGCTACAGAGTTGTCGCCACGCAGGACACAGGAAGGATACTTCCAGGTAATGGCAGAGCCCGTCTCTACCTGAGTCCAACTCAACTTCGAGTTGACACCACGCAAGTCGCCTCGCTTGGTCACAAGATTCAAGACTCCACCCTTTCCATGTTCATCACCAGGATACCAGTTCTGAACGGTAGAATACTTCACCTCGGCATTGTCCTTAACGATAATCTCGACAATAGCTGCATGGAGCTGGTTCTCATCACGCATAGGTGCTGTACATCCCTCTAAGTAAGAAACGTAGGCATCGTCGTCGGCAATAATCAATGTACGCTCAAACTGACCTGTATTGCGGGCATTAATGCGGAAATAGCTGCTCAACTCCATAGGACAGCGAACACCCTTTGGAATATAGACAAAGGAACCGTCACTGAACACACAGCTGTTCAAGGCTGCATAGAAGTTGTCTCGATATGGCACTACTGTTCCCAAATACTCTTTCACCAAATCGGGATGTTCCTTGATGGCCTCACCAATACTGCAGAAAATAACGCCCTTCTCTCGAAGCTTCTCCTTGAAAGTTGTCTTCACCGACACGGAGTCCATGATGGCGTCTACTGCGGTTCCACTCAGAGCCAAGCGCTCCTCCAGAGGAATGCCAAGCTTGTCGAATGTCTTCTCCAACTCAGGGTCTATCTCCTTGTTCTTAGGCTTCTTAGCCAATGGGTCGGCATAGTAAGATATCTCCTGATAGTTGACAGGTGGCACATGTACATGTCCCCACTTTGGTTCCCTAAGTGTCTTCCAGTAATGGTAGGCTTTCAGACGAAATTCGAGCATCCATTCGGGCTCTCCTTTCTTCTGAGAGATAAGGCGCACAACATCCTCGTTGAGTCCTTTCTCTATGATTTCAGTATGCACGTCAGTGGTAAAGCCATACTCATATTTCTGGTCTATCACGTCCTTGACAACCTGATTTTGTTCTTTCTCTTTCTCTGCCATTGTTATTCAGAATAACCTTTCGTTATTTAACCATAAATAGGGATAAACCTCTTGAGGCTCATCCCTACCTTATTATATTATATATATGATAGAGCGAAAGGAAAGGTGATTTGACCGAAACTACGTTTCTTACTCCTCATTTCCAATTCTTCGCTCCTCATTCACTCTTCACTTTATTAAAGTTTCTGCTCTACCTCGATCTCTGTGAAGGTCTCGATAACGTCACCTTCCTGAATATCGTTGTAGTTGACAAGGCTCAAACCGCACTCCATACCGGTAACCACCTCCTTCACATCATCCTTATAACGCTTCAAGGCTCCGATATCTGCTGTACGAATCACGATTCCGTCGCGGATAACACGGGCTTTATCCTTGGCATGTACCTTACCCTCGGTAACGAGACCACCGGCGATAGTACCCACCTTACTGATCTTGAAGGTCTGCTTCACCTCTACCTGACCAGTAACAATCTCCTTCTTCACCTTGTCGAGCATACCGACCATAGCGCTCTTGATATCGTCGATAGCATCGTAGATGATGGAGTAAGTGTTGATTTCCACGCCCTCACGGTCGGCAGCCTTGCGTGCATCAGCAGAAGGACGAACCTGGAAACCAACGATGACTGCATCTGAAGCAGAAGCCAGCATGACGTCGTTCTCAGAAATCTGACCCACAGCCTTGTTGACTACGTTCACCTGAACCTTCTCGGTAGAAAGTTTGATGAATGAGTCGCTCAAAGCCTCAACAGAACCGTCGGTATCACCCTTCACAATGACATTCAACTCATGGAATTCACCACGTGCGATACGGTGAGAAATATCACCAAGAGTCAAGCGTTTCTGAGTACGCAAGCCCTGCTCACGCTGCAACTGCTCACGCTTGTTGGCTATCTCGCGAGCCTCCTGTTCAGTCTCGATAACATGGAACTGATCACCGGCTGTAGGCGCACCATTCAAACCAAGGATGATAGCAGGCTCTGCAGGAGCAGCCGACTTGATGTTGGCATTACGCTCATTGAACATCGCCTTCACACGACCCCAAGAAGTACCGGCGAGAACAATATCACCAACCTTCAAGGTACCATTGGCAACCAATACGGTAGAAACATATCCACGACCCTTGTCGAGAGAAGACTCGATGATGGTACCTGTGGCACGACGGTTAGGGTTAGCCTTCAAGTCGAGCATATCAGCCTCGAGGAGTACCTTGTCGAGCAAATCGTGAACACCGATACCCTTCTTGGCACTGATTTCCTGACACTGGTACTTACCACCCCATTCCTCAACGAGCAGGTTCATGTTAGCCAAGTCCTCACGAATACGGTCTGGGTTGGCACCTGGCTTATCAATCTTGTTGATAGCAAATACCATTGGCACACCTGCAGCCTGAGCATGGGCGATAGCCTCCTTGGTAGTAGGCATCACAGAGTCGTCGGCTGCGATGATGATGATGGCGATATCGGTGGCCTGAGCACCACGGGCACGCATGGCGGTGAACGCCTCGTGACCTGGAGTATCAAGGAATGTCACCTTGCGACCGCTTTTCAGGGTCACACTGTAAGCACCGATATGCTGGGTAATACCACCCGCCTCACCGGCAATCACATTGGTATTGCGGATGTAGTCGAGCAAAGAAGTCTTACCATGGTCTACGTGACCCATCACAGTTACGATTGGAGCACGTGGAACCAAATCGTTCTCATCATCCACTTCCTCGCTGACAGCTTCCTGAACCTCAGCGCTGACATATTCGGTCTTGAAGCCGAACTCCTCAGCCACCATATTGATGGTCTCTGCATCCAGACGCTGGTTGATAGATACCATGATTCCAACACCCATCAAGGTAGAGATAACCTGAGTAACGCTGATATCCATCATCGTAGCCAATTCGCTTACGGTCACGAACTCTGTGAGTTTCAGTATTTTACTCTCCTTCTGCTCCTGACGAACCTGGTCCTGAAGTTTCTCCTGCACAGCCTCGCGCTTTTCCTTACGGTACTTAGCACCCTTCTTGTTCTGGCTCTTGCTTGTAAGACGGGCAAGGGTTTCCTTTACCTGGCGTGCTACAGCCTCGTCATCGACCTCTATCTGACGCTGGTTATTGCCCTTGTTGTTATTGTTGTTATTGTTCTTATTCTTGTTTTTATTCTTTTTCTTGCCGCCACCATTATTGTTATTGTTCTGGTTGCCGCCATTGTTATTGTTGTTCTTGCCGTTATTGCCCTGCGAAGACTCGGCATTGATGTCTACACGCTCCTTATTGATGCGCACACGCTTCTTACGCTCGCTATGCTGCTGGGCAAACTTGTCCTCACGCTCCTTACGGCGCTCCTCCTTGGTCTTCTTCTTAGGACGAGTGCTCTGATTAAGGGTAGAAAGGTCTATCTTTCCGAGCACCTTAGGCTCATTGGCAGCAAACTTCTGCTCGCTCTTCAGTGTGAAGACCGTATTGGTTGCAGCAGGCTGAGCTGCTACAGGCTGACTGGCAGCCTTTTCTTCCTTAGCTTCAGGCTTGCTTTCCTTCACCTCAGGCTTACTTTCCTTAGCTTCTGGCTTGTTGACAGGCTTGACTTCCACCTTTTCAGACTTATTTTCCGCCTTAACTTCTGGCTGCTTGGCAACAGACTCTACATCAGACTTCTGAGTTTTTTCTACTACAGGAGCTGTCTCAACAGGCTTTTCCTCCTTCTTAGGAGCATTGTTTACTGGCGCAGGACTGACGGCAGCAGTCTCTGTTTCCTTCGCCTCTGTCTTTTTAGGAGCAGCAGACTGAGCAGCATTTGCCTTGCCGATTTGGTCCAGGTCAATCTTGCCCAGCGGCTTAAACTGCTGCTGGCGGCTTGACTCGAGGATGCTTTCGGCGCGGTTGTCCTTAGGCTCTGGTGCACGCTTCTTCTCTTTGGTCTTCTTAGTGAAGAGCTTTTCTGCCTGATTACGAACTTCCTTATCCTGACTGAAGGCATCATTGAGCGCCTTATATTGTTCGTCGCTCAACTTGAAGTTCAGTTCGGCTTTCACCTCCCCTAATTCGTTTCTTTTTTCCAGGAATTCAACTGCCGTCTGAAGTCCTATGTTCAATTCACGTAGTGCTTTGTTTAATCTGATGCTCATATTTATACTTTATATCTCCTTCTTTTTTATTTATTAATTTTCGAACTCGGCACGCAATACTTTCAAGACACTGTCAACAGTTTCCTCTTCGAGGTCTGCCTTCTCAATCAGCATGTTGCGTGGAGCCTTCAGCACCTGCTTGGCGGTATCAAGACCAATACCCTTGATGGCATCAATCACCCACTGGTCAATTTCGTCAGAGAACTCGTCCAGATAGATATCCTCATCAGCATCTGCCTCATTGATTTCACGGAATACATCGATGGTGTACTCGGTGAGCATGGAAGCCAACTTGATGTTCATACCACCACGACCAATAGCCAAACTTACCTCCTCTGGCTGCAAATACACCTCTGCCTTGTGATTTTCCTCGTCGATATTGACAGAGGTAATCTGGGCAGGAGCCAACGCACGCTGGATGAAGAGCTTGATGTTGCTTGAGTAATTGATAACGTCGAGGTTCTCGTTGCAAAGCTCGCGCACGATACCATGTACACGGCTTCCCTTTACACCTACACAGGCTCCTACTGGATCTATGCGCTCATCAAAAGACTCTACTGCTATCTTGGCACGCTCGCCAGGCATACGTGCTATGCGACGGATGGCAATAAGACCATCATTGATCTCAGGCACTTCGGCCTCGAGGAGTCGCTGCAAGAAGATGGGAGCTGTACGGCTGAGGATAATCTTTGGATTGTTGTTCTCGTTGTCCACTCTCAGGATGACGGCACGCACGGTCTCACCTTTACGATATACGTCGGCAGGAATCTGCTCTGACTTAGGCAGGATCAACTCATTGTTCTCATCGTCTACAATGAGCACTTCGCGCTTCCATACCTGATATACCTCACCAGAGATAACCTGACCCACACGGTCCTTGTACTTGTTGTACAATGAGTCATGCTCCAGCTCGAGAATCTTGGACGCCAATGTCTGACGAAGGTTCAGGATGGCACGACGGCCAAACTTATTGAAATCAACCTTCTCGCTCACATCCTCGCCAACCTCGTAGTCAGCCTGGATCTTGCGTGCCTCAGCCAATGGGATCTCTTTGTTCTCATCCTCCACCTCGCCATCTGCTACAACCACACGGTTGCGGTAGATTTCGAAGTCACCCTTGTCTGGGTTTACGATGACGTCGAAGTTTTCATCACTACCGAAAATCTTGGCAAGCACATTGCGGAAGCTTTCCTCCAACACGCTCACCAATGTAGTACGGTCGATATTCTTGGTTTCTTTAAACTCGCGGAATGTATCAATCATACTCGCAGTTTCTTCTTGCATTTTCTTTACTGCCATAGCTTATTTGAAACTTATTACGTATTTTGTATATTTTACCTTATCCATCTGATAGGTATGCAGCACGTCCTGCTTCACAGGGCGCTTCTTGCCTTCTACCTTTACTTTCTCCTCAACACTCACACTGAAGTCGTTGCCATCTACAGAATGCAGAATGCCCTTCACCTTCTTGCCATCAGCATCGAGCACCTCCACCTCCTTACCGATGAAGTTGACGTACTGCTGTGGTACCTTGAAAGGCTGTCCAAGTCCTGCTGAACCAACTTCCAACTCATAGTCCTCCTCATCACGATTCAAGTGGTCCTCTATAAATCTGCTCAGGGCCACACAGTCCTCTATCCACACACCATCGGCATGATCTATTTCAACGACAATCTTGTCGTCAGGACTGATTTCAATGCTTACCAAGAAATATTCCTTGTCTTGGAGCCATTCGTCAACTAATTTTTTTACGACGTTTTTATCTATCATATATTTCTTATTAAAATAAAATGAGGAACTCTTTGTGAGCCCCTCATTCCACTGAACGTTGCAAAATTACGATTTTTTTTGGTTCTGACCAAAGTTTTTTGAATATTTTATTCTACAACATGCACATTTTTAATCATTTGTGTACCTTTTCGCCCTCTTTTTCGCTGGGCCTCAGGAGTTTTTTATATTCTTCGGGTGTATTGAGTAATCTGACAGCTTCCTTCACCTGCTTGTCATAACGTAAGGAATTTCTGATGGCTCCACCCTGATAATAGTAGGCTGCCACAATATCATTTTCGAGCAAGCGCTTGATGTACTGCTTGTTATAGTCGAGATCCTTGGCCACATTGTGACTCAGTTTCTTGGCAAGGGCATCGAATTCTGGCTTCGCATCATCATAATAACCTTCAAAACGGGCCAGTTTCATCAGGTCTTTCAGATACTTCTCCGTCTCTCTGTCATACTTGAAGTCGGCTTTCAGTACACGAGCCTTAAACTCCTCGTAATCAGCATCGGTAAGAGCAAAATCCTTGGCCGGAGCTATCGTAGGATGCTTGGCTATATAATCCACCTCGTAGTTGAGCATCAGCTCGTTACTGTCGCGTGCTCCTGCCAGATAGTAAGCGATATTGGGCAGCGAGTCGGGCTTCACCTCTACATCCGGCTTCACGCCACCGCCATCACGTACCTCACGTCCTCCTGCTGTATAGAACACCTTGGTAAGCGAATCGGGCACATGCTCCACATATCCACCCTTGGCATGCTTGTAGTTGAGAGCCTGCACACATCGCCCGCTGGGAATGTAATACTTGCTCGTGGTAAGTTTCATCTGTCCATTGTAAGGCAAATCCATCGTAGCCTGAACAAGTCCCTTTCCATACGTGCGCGTACCTAATATAATAGCACGGTCATAATCCTGCAGGCTTCCACTCAATATCTCGGCTGCGCTGGCAGTATTTCCGCTCACAAGCACCACGATAGGCATCAGCGTATCAATAGGCTCCACCGTGGTTTTGTATTCATTGTTGGCACGCTGCAGCTTACCCTTCATCGTTAGCACGACCTTATCCTTGGGCAAGAACATATTCACAATGCTCACCGCCTCGCTTACAGAGCCTCCGCCATTGTTACGCAAGTCGAAGACAAGTTTCTTGGCTCCCTGCTTCTTCAAGTCGATAAAAGCACGGCGCACATCCTTGGCACACTGGTCGGTAAAGGAGTTGAAATTAATATAACCTATTCCACCGTCCAACAACCCATAATAAGGAAGAAATGGCATCTGTATGGTGCGTCGGGTGAGCTTCACCTTCATCACCTTGCCCGTACTTGGACGCTTCACCTTAAGAATAAACGACGTGCCGGGCTCTCCGCGAAGGCGATCGCTCACATAGCTCACCTCCTTGCCCTTCATCGTAGAGTCGTTAATACTCAGAATGATGTCACCCTTCTTAAGTCCTGCCTCCTGGGCTGGCATTCCCTCGTAAGGCTCGTTGATAACTGTATAACCCAACTGATAGTTGTATCTCACTACCGAACCTATACCAGCATACTTGCCCGTAAGCATATTCTTGAGTTCCTTCACTTCCGACTCTGGATAATACTCTGTGTATGGATCAAGGCTCCGCAACATGGCATTGATGCCGTTGCCTATCACCTCATCAGCATCGAGTGTATCCACATACATCATATCCAAATTCTTATAGATAGACGTAAAGACATCCATATTCTTAGCTACCACAAAGTCGTGATTTTTCTCCTTTTGTGCCCATGCAGGCATGGCGAGCACCATGGCGAGCACCATTACATATAATTTATTTATCATCTCGTTTATTTATTTCTAAAAACTACACTATGCGTTAAAGTACGCCTTTCGCCTACAAAAATACTCATTTATATCCTAAAAAGAAGCCTAAATCACAAAAAATGATGTTTTTTTACTGAAAATTCATTTTTTTCTGAAAAAAATTTGGTGGAATAAAAAAAAGTCACTACCTTTGCAACCGCAAATGAGAAATCATTTACCTCTAATGCTTCAATAGCTCAGTTGGTTAGAGCACCTGACTGTTAATCAGGGGGTCGTTGGTTCAAGCCCATCTTGAAGCGCATCAAGCAAAGCCTTGCAAGTCATAAACTTGCGAGGCTTTATTGTTTTTATACATTTCTAAGTTGCACCCTACATGTAAGGGCAAAAGCCTTATAAATTATTAGGAGTTTTAAAGCTTTTGCCCTTACAAGACATCAAGTTTGCGTCCGTAATAACCCAGGGCGATACCCTGGGCTAAGAGCTTCTGCCCCTTCAGGGCGTGTGGGGCAAAAACTTGCGAAACTTCAGTAATGAGCCCACTTCAAAAAGTAGTTTTTGGTTCTTTTCCCCACAAAATGCCATTTGATTATCAGATGGTTACATATGAAGAAATTATCAAAAATGACTTTTTCAAGTGGGTTCAGTAATAATCATGTTCTAATGGAAGAAGTAAAGAATATAGGTAAAGTTGCAGGTTGTTTAATAGTTTTTTTTGAAAGAAAAGTCTCAAAGTATCATTATTAACTTAAAAATCTTTGTAATACATTGATTGACAGGCGTATATAATAAATGATACTTTTTGTGTTTTGTTGCAAAAAGTATCATAAAAGTATCATAAAAGTCTCATTTTAGGCTGATTTTTTTGGCTTTTTCAGCCTTTTCCCAGTCTTCTGCTTTATCTTTTCTTTATCAGATGCTTCATTCCATCGGAGAAACGTTTGTGGATCAATTGCGTCATGTTTGCCAATTTTCGTCCGAATCAAATCAAGCTGCTTACTTTCAACGATGAACCGATCTGCTTTTTCAGAAAGTAGATTATCTCGGCGGCAGGATAGAGATGTGCATCCATGCAAGTATTCTTCATTATGTTTTCTTTGAATGCTTGTTGGAAATAGAAATGATAGCGCCCAAATAAATTTTATTATTTGGGCATTCGTTGCCCACCGTATTGGCAGTGTGTGCCCAAGGCTTGTTCTGTTGATGCCCGCTGGTTGTTCAGCGGATGCCCATCCGTCGGTCCGTAAGGGATCATGTGGTGGGCACGAACTTCTTTAACTTCTTTAACTTCCCATTTGCGTAAGTTGGCTTAATGATTGATTATCTTAATAACGTGGAATAAGGTAAAATGCTGCATCGAAAATGATATTTTTCGCTTAAAATGAGACTTTTATGATACTTTATGTTATATTTCAATAGAAGTCTCATTATTGATAACTGGCATTATGTCAATTAGTTATAACGATATTGAATATCAAAAAATGATACTTTGATACATTTTCATCAAAAAACAAATTAACGTGCATGAACCATATTAATTTAGCCAACCATCTACAAAATCTTATTTATTACAAGGATGAGTATCGCTTATTCTATCCAAGAACACCTGCAGATATCAGGCATAATATAACGGAGCCGAAAAAGGGCACGCTTCTTTTGGAAACGTGCCCTATATATAATAATGTATAATACGGATTATTCTACATCATTGTTGTGGTCGAGAGAATCGTTGAAGTCTCTTGGAGCCTGCTCCTCACCGCGATGCTCATAACGACGAGGCTGACGAGCTGGACGCTCACCACGGCCTTCATGACGGTCGTCGCGACGTGGACGACGCTCACCACGCTCAGGACGTGGACGACGCTCACGCTCTACATAACCCTCTGGCTTCTCCATCAATACACGATGAGAGAGCTTGTACTTACCAGTCTTAGGATCAATCTCCATCAACTTCACCTTGATCTTGTCGCCTTCCTTGATGCCAGCCTCTTCAACTGTCTCAAGACGCTTCCAGTCAATCTCAGAGATGTGGAGCAAACCATCCTTACCTGGAAGAATCTCTACGAAGCAACCGTAAGGCATGATAGAACGAACAGTACCCTCGTAAACCTCACCTACCTCAGGAACAGCAACGATAGCCTTGATCTTAGCCAAAGCTGCATCGATAGAATCCTTGTTAGGAGCAGATACCTGTACGTGACCCTTACCATCAGTCTCCTCGATAGTGATAGTAGCACCAGTATCCTCCTGCATCTGCTGGATAATCTTACCACCAGGGCCGATAACAGCACCGATGAACTCCTTAGGAATATCGAATGCTACGATACGTGGAACCTGTGGCTTCATCTCAGCACGTGGCTCAGAGATAGTCTCCATCATGCAGTTGAGGATGTGCTCACGACCAGCCTTAGCCTGCATCAAAGCCTCCTCGAGAATCTCGAAGCTCAAACCATCACACTTGATATCCATCTGTGTAGCGGTCAAACCATCACGAGTACCAGTGGTCTTGAAGTCCATATCACCCAAGTGGTCCTCATCACCGAGGATATCACTGAGGATAGCGTACTTGTCCTCACCTGGGTTCTTGATAAGACCCATAGCGATACCAGAAACTGGCTTCTTCATAGGAACACCTGCATCCATCAGGGCGAGAGTACCGGCACAAACAGTAGCCATAGAAGAAGAACCGTTAGACTCCAGAATCTGGCTTACCAAACGTACGGTGTAAGGGAAGTCTGCAGGAATCTGACCCTTCAAACCACGCCATGCCAAGTGACCGTGACCAATCTCACGACGGCCTACGCCGCGCTGAGCCTTAGCCTCACCTGTAGAGAATGGAGGGAAGTTATAGTGAAGGAGGAAGCGCTGGTAGCTCTTCTCGAGCACACCGTCGATAAGCTTCTCATCCATCTTTGTACCAAGAGTACATGTAGAGAGAGACATAGTCTCACCACGCTGGAAGATAGCGCTTCCGTGAGGCATTGGGAGTGGAGATACCTCGCACCAGATAGGGCGGATATCTGTAGTAGCACGACCATCAAGACGCAAGCCCTCATCGAGGATGCAACGACGCATAGCATCGCGCAAAACGTCATCATAGTAGCGAGTAGCCTCAGCATGCTTCTCTTCGAGTTCATCCTCAGAAAGATCGGCATGTGCTGCGTCATACTTCTCGAGGAAGTCAGCCAAAATCTTGTCGAAAGCATCCTGACGTGCATGCTTCTCCAAAGCCTGGTGGTTGATATCATAAGCTGGCTTGTAAAGCTCAGACTTGATCTGCTCACGGAGTTCCTCATCGTTGATCTCGTGGTCATACTCACGCTTCACGTCAGTACCCTTCTCCTTAGCCAACTCATACTGGAGCTCGCACATAGGCTTGATAGCCTCGGCAGCCACCTTGAGGGCACCGATAAGATCCTGCTCTGAAACTTCCTTCATCTCGCCTTCCACCATCATGATGTTGTCCTTAGTGGCACCAACCATGATATCCATGTCGGCCTCTTCCATCTGCTGGAAGGTAGGGTTAACAACATACTCGCCATTGATACGAGCCACGCGAACCTCTGAGATATAGTACTCGAAAGGAATATCTGAACAAGCCATGGCAGCTGAAGCAGCAAAACCAGCAAGAGCATCTGGCTGGTCAACACCATCGGCTGAAAGCAACATTACCTGTACATAGACTTCTGCATGGTAGTTAGAAGGGAAAAGTGGACGCAAGGCGCGGTCCACAAGGCGAGAGGTAAGGATTTCCTCATCGCTGGCTTTGCCTTCGCGCTTGGTGAAACCAC
>ERZ1034984.2263-NODE-2263-length-15833-cov-43.772531_pt1 | contig 15833 bp, 14 predicted proteins | sample MGYA00520589_ERZ1034984 | MGnify/ENA primary metagenome ERZ1034984 (study PRJEB33766, sample SAMN09781790) | gut metagenome | biome: gut microbiome | host: Homo sapiens | place: Madagascar | study: EMG produced TPA metagenomics assembly of the PRJNA485056 data... | reverse complement strand
CTAAAAAATATCGTTGAGGTGTAATTTACACCCCAACGAATATTATAGAACCTAATTTAGTTAGTTAATTTTATTACTAACTATTTTTCTTGCCTAAAAGTTGTTGTACTTCTTCCTTTAGGGCACCAATGACGTATCTGTTCGAACTAATAGAACAGATAGATACAAAAATCAATCAGAAAATAAAATCTGGTTGATTTTTTTGGTGTGCCCAGCATGGGCAACAACTTGAGGGTGAGAGCCCCTACAGTGCCTGATAGTGGTGAACTGTTAGCAAATGACAAGGGTGTCCATCGTGAGGTGGAATCTGAAAGAAATCTGGTGGTAGTATAGATATATAGACACAAAATTTTACGAATTGGCAAAAAAATAATATAATATTATGTAAATGTAAAAGGAGTGTCTAAAATATCTATACTAGCACCATAGAGTGGCATCATATTTATTTAATAGTATAAATAGATAGAATGTATAACTTGACTTTTTATGTTAATTGTGGTATACTTATTCTGTCAATTTCTTGATATCCTATTTTACGGGATGACCCAGGCATTTATTATAAAAAATTATTTTAAGGAGGCTTTTTTATGCAAGTGCAAGAAAAAATTTTCTGCCACTGGGATTTGGTTCGGTTTGTTTCAGAAAAAACTCTTCAAAAAGATGATGGAACATTCTGGACACTCTCAGTTACAGATGGAAACAAATTGGAATTTATGATTTTTCTTGGAAAGGATGATTCCAATTCCTGCTATGAAGTAAGGGTCTACAAGAGTGAACCTGGTGACAAATATGTTCCGAATAAGTATGATAAAGTAAGTCGTTATGAAGAAAACGATGAATATGCAACATTCTTTTTCGACAAATATGAAGATGCTAACAGTTTTACAGAAATGGTAGGATGTTTACATCCTGAATACAAAGAAAGACCTGTTCAGGAGATCCCTAAAAAGAATTAACTTGCAAACGATACCCCGCCACACTAATATGTGTGACGGGGTATTTATAAAGATACTGATTATATTTGGGATTAATTTTATATTTTTATGTGTAAATATTAAAATTTTAACATTTACAATTATAGATTTTTATAATTGAAGGGAGAAATGAAAAATGAAAAACTTATGGAGTTAAGAAAAGGTAAGGGAATGTCTCAAGGAGAGTTAGCAGATAAACTTAATGTAACAATACAAACGTTATCAAAGTGGGAATTAGATCAGACTGTACCTGATATGAACAAATTAAAAGAAATTTCAAATTGAAAAAGCAGATTATACAGTCTATTATTCATTGGTTAAACCTATTACATATCTTATATTTTATTATATAGGTGCTGGTGTATTTTTAGTTATTACTTTAATAGCTTTAATCTATTTCCTTTGTACAAGGAAAAAATAAATTTTTTATAATATATAATTAAAGGAACATGAGGTTTTCATATGTGACACATGTTCCTTTTTTATCTATAAAATTTAGTATAAAAATAGATTTAAAGTTATAATAAATTAGCCATATTTATATATTCTAATAATTTTTTACTTGCAAAAGGTAAACTAATTGTTTTGTTTTTAGCTAGGTATACATTTGATGTTGGAATAATTTTATTAATACTTAATTCTTTTAGATTAGGAAAATTTTTATGTGCTAGTTCCAGTATTCCAAAACCAATACCAAATCCTGCATTAGTAAATTCTAAAATTAAATCTTGGCTTACAACTTCTGTTTTAGCAACTAAAGACACATTATTTTTTAATGTAAAAAAGTCTAAAAACTTTCTACTATTTGATTCCTTATTTTGAAGTATTAGAGGATAATTGTTTAGGTCTTCTAGATTTTTAATATTATCTTTAAAATAATTTTCATTATATACAAAGCCATGTCTAAGTCCTTTTATTTTCTCAGTTATAATGTTTTTTTCTTTGACGTCTCCTTCGTTATATATAACAAAATCCAATTTTCCTCTTTGTAAATCTATAATAAGGTCATGGGTTAAATTATTTGTAATATTTATTTCTATATTCGGATAATCAATATGAAATTTTTTTATTGCATCCATTATTACAATTTTCGTTAATGTAGTTGATGCACCGATATTTATTTTTCCCTTTGAAAGATCTTTAAATGATGTAAACTCATTTTCTGCATTATTTATTAATTCAAGTGCAGATTTTATGTAGTTATAGAACATTTTTCCTTCACTTGTTAATTCCATTCCTTTATTACTTCTAATAAATAAAGTTCCACCAAGTTGTGCCTCTAATTTCTTTATTGATTGACTAATTGCTGGTTGTGATATATGCAATTCCTCACTAGCTTTAGTCATATGTTTATTTTTAGCGACTGTATAAAAAACTCTATATAATTCTAAATCTACATTCATTATAACTCCTCCTTATATACATTATAACATAAATATATTTTACTTATCAATAGAAATGGTGTAAAATAACGTTGAAAGGGATGAATAATATGTTTAATAATTTAAATGTTGTTGTAGGAATAGCTGGGGGAATTGCTGCATATAAATCATGTGGCATAGTTAGTTTCTTAAAAAGTCAAGGAGCAAATGTAGACGTAATTATGACAAAAAACGCTTGCGAATTTATTACTCCTTTAACATTGGAAACTTTGTCGGGAAATAAAGTAATAGTTGATATGTTTGATAGACCAGATCATATGGATGTAAAACATATTAGCTTAGCTAAAAAAGCTGATTTATTTTTGGTAGTCCCCGCTACAGCTAATATAATAGGAAAAGTCGCAAATGGCATAGCTGATGATATGCTTTCAACGACCATTATGGCTACTAAGGCACCAGTAGTTTTTGCACCCGCTATGAACAATGGAATGTATGAAAATCCAATTGTACAAAATAACTTGAAAAAATTAAAATCATACGGGTATGAAATTATTGAACCAGCTGTTGGCCATCTAGCTTGTGGATATGAGGCAAAGGGAAAACTTCCAAAAAATGAGGTAATAATAGAATTTGTAAAAAATTTATTAAAGGAGAAAGACTGAGATGAAAAAATTCATTATAACTGCTGGGGGAACTAGTGAAAGAATAGATAATGTAAGAAAAATAACTAATTCATCCAGCGGAAAATTAGGAATGTTAATTGCTGATTGTTTGTTAAAAGAGCGGAATGATATACTAATATATTACGTATGCTCAAAAAATTCATTAAGGCCATCTGATGATAGAGTTCATGTACTTGAAGTAGAGGGAACTCTTGATTTAAAAAATACTTTGGAAGATTTGTTACTTAGTAATGAAATTAATTATTTTATACATTCTATGGCTGTTTCTGATTATATGACTGATTTTGTTACAAATTTAAGTAATATAAAGGAAAGTATTACAAAATCAAATAATATAGATGAAGCTTTTGAAAACATTGAGGCAATCAAAGGAAACAAGATTTCCTCGTATGAGGATAATTTAGTTGTTGTTCTTAAACCTACTCCTAAAATAATATCCATAATAAAAAATTTAAGTCCATCTACTTATTTAGTTGGATTTAAGTTGTTAGATGGAGTATCAAAGTTAGAACTAATTAACACGGCAAAAAAATTAAGAGATAAAAATAGATGTGATCTAGTTGTTGCTAATGATTTATCATCTATAAGAAATGGAGAGCACATTGCATATATTATCGATAATGATAATAATGTTGAAGAGGCCCATGGAAAAATAAAAATAGCAGAATATATAGTTAGGAGACTCAGTTATGTAAAATAAGATTTTATTTGTAGGTGGAAATTGGGATTTAACAGGTGGAAGACGTTCTAAAATCGTTGAAAGTTTTGCAAATTATTTACCAAATGCCGATGTATATAATGGCGGAAATTATAATAATTTAAGCAAAATATTGGAATCTTGTATCAATTACGATATTGTAATTTGGTGGGCTAATGTTTCTAATGATTTACCTAAAATTAGAAATGTTAAAGAAATAAATTACAAGACAATGCTTGTTTCTTCAAAAAGGAATATTGATAATAAATATTCTTTTGAAGATTTACTACAAAGATCGCTTGCTTTAAAGTCAAACCTTGCTATAGAGTTTACTAAAGCTGGCCAATTGTATAATATGAGATTGTTTGATCCACTTGGTAATGTATGGTATGATGGAACAAATATTAAGGAATGTTCGAAAGAAATGTTAAGTAGGCTACATTTTATAAAAAGTATTACAAGGCAATCTACCATTTCAACTGAAGAAAATGCTGGAACTTTGGCACATCTTTTTAATATGTTTAAAGAAGAAATGTATTGCTCATCAAATAATCCTGTTGTTCCAATTAAAAAAGAATTCTTTAATATTGTAAGAGAATATGCATCAAAATTTGCTAAATCTATGTTTGGAACGAAAGATGTTAAAAGATTTTTAGGAAGTGCATCATTTAGATGTCCTAAAGGTTTTCCGTCTTTCAGACAAGGAAAGTACATCTTTGTAAGTAAAAGGAATGTTAATAAGGAATATATTGGAATTGATGAGTTTGTTCCAGTATATTTAGAAAATGATAAGTTATATTATTGTGGAAACAATAAACCATCTGTTGACACTCCAATTCAAGTAAGACTGTATCAAAAGCTTCCAAATATAAATTATATGATACATTCTCATTGCTATATAGATGGCGCGCCATTTACCAAGATTTCTGTGCCTTGTGGAGCAATAGAAGAAATTGGTGAAGTTGTTGAAATAATACATGAGTATTATGGTAATGACTTCAATAAGGATTTTTATTTAATTAATTTAATTGGTCATGGAAGTATTATGATGAGTAAACATCCAAATCAGTTAAAAAATATTAATATTATTGGAAGAAAATTACCAGAAAATATGTATGTAAAGAAATTTATATAAAATAAATAGTGAGTTAGGAAAATATTTTTTCTAATTCACTATTTTTTCTATATTTTAGTAAATTAATATGGTATAATAAAAGAGTGTGAAAAAATACATTTTAAGAAATGATTAAATAATATAATATAATATTAATTATATTTGGGAGGATTAAATGTTAAAAAATGTAAAGGTGCTATATCATGCATCAATTGTGTTGTATGATAATATATATATTGATCCATATAAAATTGAAAATGAGACGCATAATGCAAAGTATTTGTTTATAACACACTCACATTATGACCACTTTTCAATAGAGGATATCGAGAAAGTAAGAAATGAAGATACAATATTTTTTGTTACACCAGATTGTAAGGAAAAATTACTTGAAATTGGTGTAGATGAAAAAAGAATAGTTACTGTTGCACCAGATGAAATGTATAGATTTAATAAAATAGAGGTACAAGTTATACCAGCGTATAATGTTAATAAGGAATACCATAAAAAGGAATATGGCTGGGTTGGATATTTAATAAAAATAAATGGTGTTACGTATTATATAACAGGAGATACTGATGCAAATGAGGATATACAAAATATAAAATGTGATGTGCTATTTGTTCCAATTGGTGGAACTTATACTATGGATTATAAAGAGGCGGCAGACTATACTAATAGTATTAAACCTAAGTATGTAATACCTATTCATTATGGAACAATTGTTGGTAAAAAAGAAGATGGTATTGAATTTGCCAAATTACTTGATACAAAAATTGAATGTTTAATATTTAATAAATAAGAAGGAGAAAAAATGGCTACAAATACAGTATTTTTTTGTAAAGAATGTGGGTATGAATCTGCAAAGTGGCTTGGAAAATGTCCAGGATGTAATAGTTGGAATAGTTTTGTAGAAGAGAAAATTAATAAACAAAGTAAATCAAAGTCATCTTCTAAAGGATTTTCAAACACTTTTAATAATAAATCAGAAGTTAAAAAATTAAATGATATTATAATAAATAAAAGTATAAGAATAGATACTGGTTATGCAGAATTAAATCGTGTTTTTGGTGGAGGAATAGTAGAAGGCTCACTTACATTGATTGGAGGAGAACCTGGAATTGGTAAATCTACTTTAATCATGCAGGTATGTAATAAATTAAGTAATCATGGAAAAGTACTTTATGTTTCAGGAGAAGAGTCAGAAACACAAGTTAAGCTAAGAGCAGATAGGCTTAAGGTATCATCTGATAATATATTATTTTTAAGTGAAACAGACATATCACAAATAGAATATAAAATAGAAGAAACAGAACCGAAATTTTGTATTATAGATTCTATACAAACTATGTATGATGAAGATATATCTTCAGTACCTGGAAGTATTTCTCAGGTAAAAGAGGTAACAGCAAGAATGATGTATCTTGCAAAAAGAAAAAATATTACAGTTATTGTTATAGGTCATGTAACCAAAGATGGTGTCATAGCGGGACCTAGAATACTTGAACATATGGTAGATACAGTGTTATATATTGAGGGTGAAAGATTTTTTACACATAGAATAATTAGAAGTGTAAAAAATAGATTTGGTTCAACTAATGAAATTGGAATATTTGATATGCAAGATGTTGGAATGGTTGAAGTTACAAACATTTCAGAATTATTTTTATCTGATGAAAAAAATAATTTACCAGGAACGGCTATAGTTGCAACTGTTGAGGGAACATCTACTATACTTTTAGAAATACAGGCCTTAACTTCACATTCTTATTATAACAATCCAAGAAGAGTTGCAAATGGAATAGACTTAAATAGGCTAAACATGATTCTTGCTGTACTTGAAAAAAGATGTAATATTGGTCTTGGAACACAAGATATATATGTAAATGTAATTGGTGGTATTAGAGTTGATGAACCTGCGGTAGATTTAGCTGTGGCTATGGCAATTGTTTCCAATTACAAAAATAAAGTTATTAATCCTAAGACTGTATTTATAGGTGAACTTGGACTTACAGGAGAAATAAGAAGTATAAATAACTTTGAAAAAAGAGTAAAAGAAATAGAAAAAATGGGATATGAGAAAATATATGCAAGCAAAAGACAAGTTGAAAGACTTAAGGAAAGTATAAAAGATATAAATATAAAACTTATTGGAATAAATACAATTGATGAAGCAATAAGCTATGTTGTAAATGGGTGATGTTTATGAATGATAAAATGTTAGAAATACTTAAATTAGTTGCACCAGGAACTGAATTAAGGGAAGGATTAGAAAATATATTAAAAGCCAAAACAGGTGCTTTAATTGTAGTATCTGATAGCGAAGATATATTAAAAATAGCTGATGGGGGATTTAAAATAGATGAAGAATTTACATCAACTAATATTTATGAGCTTGCCAAAATGGATGGTGCAATAATATTAAGTAGTGATTTAAAAAGAATAATAAGGGCTAATGTTCAGTTAAATCCGGATTTTAGTATATCAACTCGAGAAACTGGTACAAGGCATAAAACAGCAGAACGTGTTGCAAAACAATTTGGAGAACTTGTTATTAGTATTTCTGAGAGAAGGGGTATAATTACTCTTTTTAAAGGAAATTTTAGATATGTAATAAATGATACACAATCAGTACTTATGCGTGCAAATCAAACTCTACAAGCTCTTGAAAAATATAAAACTGTTTTTGATAATATGCTTAGTATTTTAAGTGAACATGAATTTGACGATATAGTAACACTAGATACTGTAATAAATTGTATTTATAGAAGCGAAACTATCATGAGAATGGAGACAGATGTAAAAAGAAGTATAATTGAACTTGGTGATGAGGGAAGAATTGTTAATATGCAACTTGAGGAACTTATGGCTAATGTTGAGGATGAAGAAAAATTGATTATACAAGATTATAACATAAACAAGGAAATATCAACTCAAAGTATTTTAGAGGAAATAAGGAAGATAGATAAGAAAAATTTGATAGTCTCAGAAAAAATAGTTAAATTACTTGGATATGAAGTTTCATCTGATATATTAGATACTAATGTTTCTCCAAAAGGATATAGAATACTTTCTAAAGTTCCTAAAATGCCTTCATCTATAATTGAGAAAACTGTTGAAGCATTTGGATCATTACAACATATTTGTTCTGCTTCTATTGATGAATTAGACGATGTAGAGGGTATAGGTGAGATAAGAGCAAGAATAATTAATCAGTCTTTAAAGAGGTTACAAGAACAGTATATATTAAAATCTTACAATATATAGTTTTAAAGTATATCAAATAGCAATGTTTACATAATTTAATATGAATTTAAATTTATTTTACCTAAATTTTCTTTACTTTTTGCTTAAATTATGGTATAATATAGATGTACTTAAAGTTATATCTTGCAAGGAGGGATGTATTGTGTTTAAAGTAGGAGACAAAATAGTATATCCAATGCATGGTGCTGGAACTATTGAGGCTATTGAGCAAAAAGAAATGCTAGGAGACGAGAAAGATTATTATATCATTCGTATGCCAATCGGTGGTATGAAACTTATGGTTCCAACAGATAAAGCTGATGATATTGGAGTAAGAGAAGTATCAAGCAAAAGTATCTCAGATGAAGTATTCGATGTACTTGAAAAACCACAAGATAACTATGTTCATGATGTAAACTGGAGTAAAAGATACAACATGAATGTTGAAAAGATAAAATCTGGAGACATTTTAGAAGTCGCTGAAGTTGTAAGAGATCTTTCACATAGACATATGGAAAGAGGTCTTTCAATTGGTGAGAAAAAAATGTTATCTACAGCAAAAGACATTCTTATAAGTGAAATGGTATTATCAGAAGGAATGTCACATGATGTACTTGACGAAAAGATTGAGGATGCTATAAAGGATTCATATAAATTAAGTGAAAATCAAAATAATGATGGTAATGGTACAGTTAGTTTATAATAAAAAGAATAAGAGATGTAAAAATTTCTTATTCTTTTTTCTTTTAATTTCTATTGTATTTCATAACGCATAATGGTAAAATATATAAGTAATATAGAAGTATAAATATTAAGGTTTGGTGAAAAATATGCTTAAGGTATATAATATAAAAGATAAAATAGAATATTTAAGGGAAGTTGCTATTTTAGAGCATAATGAATGGGCAAAGGATCCTCAAGAGTCTTTTGAAGATAGAATAAATAAAAAAATAGAAAAGGTAAAAAATAATTTAAATAAGAATGATTTTTGCAAATTAATATTACTAAATGAGGATGAACTAATTGGATTTATATCATTATTTCCAAATGATAGCGATGAAAGACGTGATTTAGGTCCATGGTATGCTACAATGTATGTAAAAAAAGAATATAGAAATAAAGGTTATTCAAAAATATTAAATAGAGAAATACTAAGTGAAGCACAAAAAAGAGGATATAAGAGAATATATTTAAAAACTGATTTAAATAATTATTATGAAAAATTTGGCGCAAAGTATATGGGAAAATTAAGTAATGGTGAAAAACTATATTATATAGATTTAAAGGAGAATTCATGAAAAAATATAAAGTTAGAGAATATATAAATAAATTAAAAGAAGATAATGAAATAGAAAGCTTAAATATGTGTGATGACATTCTTGACATAGAAATAAATTATATGACATATAATTCAAATAATGTAGATTTTGATACTATGTTTATATGTAAAGGTGATAATTTTAAGGAAGAATATTTAAATTCTGCAATAAAAAATGGAGCAATTGTATATGTAAGTGAAAAGAAATATAACGTGAATATTCCTGGGATTATTGTAAAAAACATTAGAAACTCTTTATCACTTCTATCAGATATGTATTTTGATTTTCCAGAAAAATATTTAACTAAAATTGGTATAACTGGTACAAAAGGAAAAACTACCACTTCTTTTTATACTAAATATATTTTAGATGAATATGCAAAAGAAAATTTGAAAAAGGATACCGCAATAATTTCTTCTCTTACAACATATGACGGTATTGAGAATTTTGAGTCACATATAACAACACCAGAATCTTATGAAATACATAAACATTTCAGAAATGCTGTAGATTCAGAAATTAAAAATGTTGTAATGGAGGTTTCATCACAAGCTTATACTAAAAAATATGGAAGACTTTATGGATTAAATTTTGATATAGGAGTATTTTTAAATATTTCAGAAGATCATGTAAGTCCAATAGAACATCCAACTTTTGAAGATTATTTTAGTTGCAAATTAAAGTTATTTGAGAATACAAAAAGAGCTTGTGTAAATCTTGATTCTGATTATAGCGATAGAATATTAAAATGTGCAAAGAAATATACAAATGACATCATTACTTTTTCTACTAAAGATAGTAATGCAGATGTTTATGCATATGATATAATGGTAGAAAATGATGGAACACATTTTAAGGTAAAAACTGATAAGTTTGATAGAGAATTTGTCATTCCTATGCCTGGTAAATTTAATGTAGAAAATGCACTTGCAGCTATTGCAATAACATATACATTAGGAATTGATAGTAAATATATGTATTTAGGTCTTAAAAGTGCTAAAACTGCGGGTAGGATGGAGTTATTTAAAACTAAAGATAATAAAATGGTATCTATTGTTGATTTTGCACATAATAAATTAAGTTTTGAAAAAATATATGAAACAGTACAAAATGAGTATAAAGATAGATATGTAATAACAGTATTTGGATGTCCTGGTGGAAAAGCTCAAATAAGGAGAAAAAATTTGGGAGAGGTTGCAGGAAAAAACTCAGATATGGTATATATTACTGCTGATGATCCAGGTGTTGAAGAAGTATCTAAAATTTCTAATGAGATTGAAAAATATTTAAAAGAATATACTAATAATTATGAAAAAATAGATGATAGAGAGGAAGCAATAAAAAAAGCAGTAGAGTATGCAAAAAGTTTAAATAAAAAGTCAATACTTTTAATTCTTGGTAAGGGAAATGATAATACTCAAAAAGTCTTAAATGGATATGAACCATATAAATCAGATGTAAAACAAATTGAAGAATATATTAAAGAATATGATAAAGTTAATAAAAAAACAAAGGATGATAAATATGAATAAAAAAGGTATATCTCTTATTATATTAATAATAACAATTATTGTAATAATAATTTTAGCTGTAGCAGTAATTTTAACAATAACAAAAAATAATCCGATAGAGAGTGCTAAAGAGGCAGTATTTAAAGAAGATGTAAGAGGGCTTCAAGATGATTTAGCCATGACAATATCTAAAGAGTATACTAAAAATGGTGGTCAAAGAGATTATAAGATAACAGCAAATAGTGATGAAATAAAAGAATACATAATTAGCTATACGGATAAATATAAAGGTAAATTTAGAATTTTAAATGATGAATTAGTAGGAACAGATAAGTTAACACAAAAAGAAAAAAGCTGGGCATCTGAATTAGGAATCAGAGTATTAGATGGATTGATAGCTTCAGATATTTCTGATGAACCAAAGAAATATTATGGTAAAAAAGTAAGTTATGTCCCAATTAATAATAGCACAAAAAATTGGAAAATTTTTTATGCAGATAGTAATAATGTTTATATAATATCAGATAATTATATCTTAGTGGATATGTTACCTGAAAACAGTGCGGGCCATAGACCACAAAAAGGTAGCTATGAAAGAGCAGCAACTTTTAATGCTATTATAGGAGATTATAGTGGCTCTAATGATATTACAAATTTAACTTTAAAATCTTTAAATAATGATTATTTTAGCAAAAATTATATAAGCTATAACAATAATATGAAAGCAGTAGCTTATATGCTGGATATAAATACATGGAGTGTATTTAAAGATGAAAATTTAAAAGCAGATTATGCTATAGGTGGTCCTACTTTGGAGATGTTTATAAAATCATATACTAGCACTCATAATAAAGATTATTGCTTTGAAGCTAAAAGTGAAATAGGATATCAAGTAAGTAAAGATGGAGGAAAAAATTGGGAAAATTATTATTATAATTTTTTAGATAGTAATTCATATAATAATTTATATGTTGTTTCAAGTAGTAAAATACAAGCATATGGCATGTGGTTGGCATCTCCATCATATTGTGATAAAAATAAAGTATTTCATACTGGAGATCAGAGAAAAGATATTAATACTAGTACTTATAACAATCTATATATTGGCTTTCGACCTGTAGTATGTATAAAATCTAATGTTATTTTTAAAGAAAACTCTAGTGGTGTTTTTGAGTTAGAGTAAAAAGTGTTCTTAAACATATAAAATATATAATTTATAGTTATAAACTAATACAAATAAAAGTAATTAGAAAATTTGATTCTTTTTCAATAGTTTTTGTGTAAATTTCGAAAAAATACTTATAATCTGTAAAATTGTGCTATATTGTAGAAGGAAGAATCAAATATTTTAAATTTAATTATATAAAAGACCCCCTCATTAAACGTGAGGGGGTTAGCATATTTAAAATTATCAATTATTAGAATTTTCAGCATACTTTCTTAATTTTTTTTGAACTAAATAGTTTATAGAATTTTTTTCGTATTCACCAGTTTCAAGTAATTTACCAGATTTCATACCAGTTAATACTTCAATGCCTTCATCAATTGAAGAAATAGGGTATATATGAAATTTTCCATCTTCTACAGCTTTTATAATCTCATCACTAAGATTTAAATTTTTAACATTTTGGATAGGAATTATTACTCCATTCTCACCATTTAAACCTTTAGATTTACATACCCTAAAGAAACCTTCTATTTTATCAGTAACACCACCAACTGGTTGGATTTCACCTTTTTGATTTACAGAACCTGTAACAGCAAGACTCTGTTTTATAGGTATACCTGAAAGACTTGATAATATTGCATAAAGTTCAGTAGAAGAGGCACTATCACCATCAACACCATTATATAGTTGTTCAAAACAAATACTTGCAGTAAGTGATAATGGATTATCTTGAGCATATTTTTCACCAATATATGCAGATAAAATATATACACCTTTTGAATGAGTATTTCCACTCATAGAAACCTCACGTTCGATATTAATAACTCCAGATTTTCCAATAAACGTATTTGCAGTAACTCTAACAACATGACCAAATGATAGATCTCCATTCATCATTATTGTAAGTCCATTTATTTGACCTACTTTCTCTCCACTTGTTGATATCATTATATCTCCATCAGTAATCATTTGATTTAAATTATCGTTATATTTTCCAAAACGTTCAGCTCTTGTAACACATGCTTGTTTTACTTCTTTATCAGATACAGATTTCCTTTTACCTTGTTTAGCAATAAAGTTTGACTCAATTGCAATATCTGAAATATCTTGTAGTACAGCAGTTAATTTATTTTTATCATTTGCACATCTTGAACTATATTCAACTATTTCCTTAACAGCACTTGCTAAGAATGGAAGTAACTTATGTTTCTTTTCAACAAAGGCAATATATCTAGCTAATTTTTCTATATTTTCATTGTTTCTAGGATAAGTATCTTCAAAATCAGCCTTTACTTTAAATAATTTTTTAAAATCGGCATCCATAGCAGCAAGTTGTTGATAATGCATTTCAGAACCAATTAAAATTACTTGCATATTAATAGCTATAGGTTCTGGTTTTAGACTTGCAATAGTTATTGGTTGGGCAATATCACGTGAACTATCTATTGATAATTCTTGATTTCTAATTACTCTTTTAAAAGCTTCCCAAGTTGGTTGATTTGAAAGTACATCTCTTACATTTACAATTAAATATCCACCATTTGCTTTATGGACAAGACCTGGTTTTAATAACATATAATTAGTTCTTGTTCCAGCAGGGGATGTTTCAAATTCAAGTTTACCAAATAAATCATAATAATTTGGATTTTTACATTGAATAACAGGAGCATGCATTAACTTGTCATTATCAACAAGTAAATTTACTCTGTAATTATCCCATGGCTTGTTTATAGTCATTCTTGACATTTGCATCATCATTTGTTGTGGAACCTGTTGATTATTTTTGCTTTGAGACTCCTCATATTGTTTTATATAATCAATATTTTTTATAACATCACTTTGAATAGAGTATAGGAAATTTTGAATTTTTAAATTATTTTTGTATTTTATTTTTAAATCGCTCATACACTGAGTAACAGCAAAAGTAGTTAAATTTGATTCCCATTCTTCAATAACTGATTTAGCTTCTTTATCTAAATTATCAAGTTTTTTTAATACTTGTAATGTTTGTTCTTGAATTTTAGGACCTTTTTCTTCAAAATATTTTTTTGATTTTTCATCTAGAACTTTGTATGCATCTTCATTTAAAACTACTCCGTTATGAACAGGAGAGAAGTATATTCCATCTTTGGTATTTCTTACTTTAAAACCTTGTTCAAAAGTAGATTTATCAAATTCTTTCATTATTTTTTCTTTTGCGTGTTCATATCTATCCAGAATATTTTTCTTTTCCTTTTCATACATATCACCAGTTAAATCCTTAGAAAGTCTATTTAGAAGGGAAGAGATAAATCTATTCATATCTCTCTTAAATTCAAGTCCCATTCCAGGTTCCAAAACTATTGAAATAGGTTCATTTGGATTTTCAAAATTATATACGTAGCAAATATCATTTGGAACAGGTTGATCTTTTGCAAGATTATTTACAACAGATAAGGCATATGCTGTTTTACCTATTCCAATACTTCCACAAAGATATAAATTAAATCCTTTTTGTGGTATTTGCATTGCAGTTTTTATAGCATTCATAGCTCTTTCTTGACCAATTATTCCATTAAATGGTTCAAGTTCAGTAGTTTTTTTAAATTTAAAATCTTCAATTTCACATTCGTTTTTTAAATCTTTAACATTTAATTCTTTAAATTTTTTCATATGTCCCCCTCAGATCTTTTGTAATCATATATCATATATATTGTATTATAAAGGAAAAAAATATTCAAGGGAATTTCGAAAATATTCGTAATAAAAAATTAAGTTGAAAATAACGTTAAAAATGAATTATATGATAAAGAATATTTTAAAAAATGATATATATTGTGGTAATCTTAAAATTCATAAAAAAAGGATAAGTACTAAAAATATAACGAGAACATGAAAAAGAAATTATTATTTTTCTGGACGATGGAGATATGGTGATTGTGGCTTAGGAGTGAGACAATTGCCAAACAAAAAAATAATGTAAAAATTTCAATTACTGTTGACAAAATTATGTAAAGATAGTAAAATATTTTTGTAAATTTTTTCAATCCTGTTTTTAAGGTTTAATATATATTAAATCTCAAATAAAATAATTATTTTAAGGAGGAAACAAATGAAAGTTTTAATTTTAGCCCAGAATTTGATTGACGTCTGGCTTGATGGTTTTGAGGCTCTTACTGATGATCGCATTTCGTTTTACACATTTTTTACAGTAATTTTGGCTGAATGTGCTTATCTTTGGGGATTTCATGAAGCTTCAGTTGCTATTCCAATAACAGTTATTCTTTTTGGATACATGTTAAATGTTATAGTATTTTCTCGGCTTAAGTGGAAATTACGAGGTCCAAAGTCCGAAAAAGTAGTTTCAATTCTTTATGTAAGTTTTTTTGTTACACTTTTTGTAATTGGGTGCTTCTTTAATTTGGCTATAAGCGTTATAACTACTGCAATTCTTTTTGGAATTACAGCACTTTGGATAGTATTAAAATATTACCAATATTATCTTTTTGATCCGCCAATGATTTTGCTTTATTATTTTTTTTGGATATTAGTACAAATTATAATAATTGGAAGTTCTTTTGTTGTATTTGTGATTTTCTTTGCTAAAATTTCTTTCATACCAACAGAACTAAAGGTTATTATTCCGTTGGTGTACTTAATTTTTTCTCCACTTATTGCATTTTTTGAAGATGAGGTAGCATCATATAATATATTTGGATTAGCTTATAGTTATACTTTGAGTAGAGAATTTGAAGAATAT
>ERZ1034984.2262-NODE-2262-length-15841-cov-6.504118_pt1 | contig 15841 bp, 14 predicted proteins | sample MGYA00520589_ERZ1034984 | MGnify/ENA primary metagenome ERZ1034984 (study PRJEB33766, sample SAMN09781790) | gut metagenome | biome: gut microbiome | host: Homo sapiens | place: Madagascar | study: EMG produced TPA metagenomics assembly of the PRJNA485056 data... | reverse complement strand
CCCTCTCGACCGATGATGCGTCCCTTCACCTCGTCATTGTCGATGTGGAAGACGCTTACAGAGTTTTCGATAGCCGTCTCAGTGGCTACACGCTGTATGGTCTGGATGACGATTTTCTTAGCCTGAGTGTTGGCGTTGAGCTTTGCCTCGTCCATAATCTCATTGATGTATGAAGCGGCGTTGGTGCGTGCCTCGTCCTTGAGGCTTTCAACGAGTCGGTTGCGAGCCTCGTCAGCGCTAAGACCAGAGAGTTCCTCCAGCTTCTCGCGCTCCTTGGTCTGCATCTTGTCGAGTTCCTCCTGCTTGAGGGCGATGAGCTTCTTCTCGTTCTCGATGCGCAGCTGTCCCTGCTCCACCTCCTGCTTGCGGCGTCCGATTTCTTCCATACGCTGGTTGAGCGAAATCTCGCGCTGCTTCAGTCGGTTCTCGTTCTGCTGAATCTTCTGGTTGCGCTGCTGCACCTCCTTCTCCAGCTCCGACTTCTTGTTGAGGAACTTCTCCTTTACTTCAAGGAGCTTCTTTTCCTTTACTACTTCAGCCTCCTTGTTGGCGGCTGCTATCATTTCGTTATACTTTCCCTTTATTACATATCGGAAAATGCCATATCCCGCTGCTCCGCCTACGACGATGGCAACAATGGCTGTGATTAATATACCTGTTAACATATATATTTATGTAAAAATGTGATCGTTAGAATGATGTTGATGTGAATGCTTCTTCCATTAAAGATGTTACAATGCTTCTTCAATTTCGGATTTCAGCTTGCCTATAATGTCCATGAACGGTGCCGTGTCGTTGCGTTTCGCCTCCATTACATAACGCAGGGCTATCTCGATGAGCGCCATGTAGAGAATTTCCTTCTCGTTCTTGGGGCCCTTGTATCTGGATGCGTATGCGTTGACAGTCTGCGTGATAAGGCTTGCCGCGTCGCGATAGAGCGGCTCGTCCTCTGGGCGGACGTTTACGGGGATGTCCGTGTCGTAGACGTGTAGGCGTATACGTAGTTTCTCGTTGTTTTCTTCTGCCATTATCGTGGTAATAACTTTAAGGTGTCACTTATTCGTCGTGCTTCTCGCTGATAAGCGCAATGCACTTGTTGACGTCGCGTATGAGTTGAGAGACTCGCTTCTGCGCCGTCTCCATATCGCCATCCGTTATTGCCACCATTCTCGCCAACTTCAGGTTAGTGTATTCCTCACGTTGCTTCCTGAGCTGTTCCTCGAGGCTGCTGACATCAGCTTTGAGAGCGTCAACGGCGGAACACAGTTGGGCGTTCTGCAGCTTGAGTTCCTTATACTGCAGTATCATCTGTCTCACTCTGGTGGTAAAGACGTCAATAGCTGTCTCGTCTGCGTCCATAATGCTACGTTTGGGTTACAAAATTATATGATTTTGGCGAATGTCGCAAATTATTATTGCGATTTTATGCACTGACAGTCACGATTTTTACGCACTGTAATGCCTCCTTATTACTTCTTGTCTTCGGCAGCGTCAGCAGGCTTAGGCTCTTTCTTTGCGAGCATCACCACCTGATAGACGAAGTCGGTTATCCATTTCTGTGAGAAACCAAGGCGATGGTTATACTGGCGGATAGCCACGACGGTCTTAAGAGTAGCGGCGTCGCTGTAGTCGTTCTTGGTGAAGATTTCGCCCACGGTCTTCTCCGTCATCTTGTAGAGCGCGTTCTTGAAGAAAGAGGGAAGGCGGAGCTTAAACTTCATGAGGTTGCCCATAAGCATCATCAGATCCTGCGTGAATCCCTGGAACTGCACAAGGTAAGTCTGAACGTCCTGCATCTTGCGGCAGTTCTTGCGGATGCTCTGGTCGATTTCCTTGAAGAACAGATCGTCCGTGCCGTATATCTCCTTGAGCATCTTACGGCAAGCTGTCTTCTCTCCCACTCCGAGCTTGTTGTTGACGGTCGGAACGTGGAGCGTGGTCTTGAATACGCGAAGGTCAGGCAGAGCGGCAAGGTTTGCGATACCCACATTGGCAGCTATAGATGCCTGGAAATACACACGCACAAGCTGCATGTAGTCTTCCATTCCTCCTGTCTTGTTATTGTCGTCTTTCTTTCCGAAAAGTTTTGATAGAAATCCCATTTGTTTTCTGTTTTAATATTTTGATTTTAAACGCATATTTCTGCAAAATTACAAAAAAATCCTAATTTGCCCAAAACATTTACCATACATTATAATACTAAGACATGATATTATAAAAATAACACTATAGGAAATCAAAAAAGGGATAAAAGGGTTTCGTGTGTCGGTCTTTATTAGTAACTTTGCAAATCAATAATATATTATTTTTGTTAGTTAACTATAATAGACAAAACTCAAACACTGTAACGACATGAAAGGTATAGTTTTAGCAGGAGGGTCGGGCACACGTCTTTACCCCATCACTAAGGGCATCAGCAAACAGCTCATCCCTATTTTCGACAAGCCCATGATATATTACCCCATCTCCGTCCTTATGCTTGCAGACATAAGAGAAATCCTTATCATATCCACACCTACCGACTTACCGATGTTTAAGCGTCTGCTTGGCGACGGCAGCGACATAGGCGTAAGGTTTGAGTATGCCGAGCAGCCTTATCCCGGCGGACTGGCACAGGCATTCATCATCGGCGAGGAATTTATCGGAGACGACAGCGCCTGCCTCGTACTCGGCGACAACATCTTCTACGGTGCAGGCTTCACACAGCTGCTGAAAGAGAGCGTGGAGAACGTGGAGAAGGAAGGAAAGGCCACTGTCTTCGGCTATTACGTCAACGATCCTGAGCGCTACGGCGTGGCAGAGTTCGACGCAGATGGCAACTGCCTCAGCATAGAGGAAAAACCGGAGCATCCGAAGAGCAACTATGCCGTTGTGGGACTGTATTTCTATCCGAACAGCGTAGTTGAAATAGCTAAGAACATAAAGCCCAGTGCTCGTGGCGAACTGGAAATAACCACCGTCAATCAGGAATATCTGAAGCGTGGCGAGCTGAAGGTGCAGACATTGCAGCGCGGCTTCGCTTGGCTCGACACCGGCACACACGACAGCCTCTCGGAGGCCAGCACATTCATTGAGGTGATAGAGAAACGACAGGGTCTGAAGGTGGCATGCCTGGAAGAGATAGCCTACAAGAAGGGCTGGATAGACAGCGAGCGTCTCCGTGAGGTGGCGAAGCCGATGGCAAAGAACGAATACGGAAAGTATCTCATCAGACTTGCTGACGGAAAGTAAAAGAGGAAAAAACAATACGAACAAGATAGGTAAACAGATAAGATTTAAAAAAATCCCCAAAAGGTAACAAAAAAAGAAATGGAAGTAAATAACCAAGATTTGTACAACACGCAGCAAGAAACCGAAGAGTCGTCGTCCCTTAATTTCGGGATGATATATAAAATGGTGGTCCTTAACTGGAAATGGTTCGTCCTGTCTATAGCACTGTGCTTGGGAGTAGCTTACACCTACCTCAGGTACAAAACCCCCATTTTCCAGTCAACCGCCAAATTGCTTATCAAGGACGACGACAACACGAACAAATCCAACGGAGTGAACGCACTCCTCAACACGCAGACGCTCGGTCTCGTATCCAACTCAACGGGTATCGACAACGAGATGGTGCTCCTCAAGTCGTCTCGACTTGCCGGACAGACCATCTCAGACCTCAAGCTTTATGTGTCATACAAGATGAAGGGTCGTGTGGCTGATCACCTTCTTTATAAGAACCAGCCCATCACTGTCGATATCGACAGCAGCAGTCTGTCTAACCTCAAGGCGCCGATAAAGCTCGAAATCACACGCGAGGAAGGATCGTTCCACATCACGGGCGAGTATACGTATGTACCCTCTGACCCGGACAAGTTGCCGAGCGAATACACCATCGACCGTACCGTTAAGGATCTGCCTTTCACGCTCAACACCAGCGTCGGCAGACTCACCTTCTCGCACAACGGCGTCAGCATGCTTCCTGAAGACAAAAAGCTGAAGGTAACCATCCTTCCTGTACAGATGGCAGCTGCCAAGTACGTAGCAGCGCTTGACGTAGCGGAAGACGGCAAGAAGACCACCATCGTGAACCTGACATTGGCTGACGAGGTGCCGGCACGCTCATGCGACTATCTCAAGCAGCTCGCAGTCTGCTACAACCGTCAGGCCAACGAAGACAAGAACGAAATTGCTATACGTACAGAGCGATTCATCAACAGCCGTCTGGAGAAGATCAACCACGAACTGGGACAGACAGAAGGCAACTTAGAGACGACAAAGCGTCAGTACGGCATTGTTAGCACAACGGCAAACTCAGCATTGTCGCTCAGCAACTCAGACGAGTTTGCAAAGCAGATAGCTGACATGAGCACACAGTTGGAGCTGCTCAGAAGCATCTCAGACTACATCAACGACCCTGCCAACAAATACCAGTTGCTGCCCTCTAACGTAGGACTGGCAGACGCTTCCGCCAGCTCGTTCATCACCAAGTACAACGAGGTGGCACTTGAGCGCACGCATCTGCTTCGCACGTCAAGCGAGAACAGTCCCGTGGTTACACCTTTGACAGCACAGTTGGACGAGCTGCTCACAAGCATCCGCCGCGCCATCAAGCAGGCCCACCACGCAGCAGAGATACAGCGCAACGACCTGCAGCGCCAGTACAGCCTCTACAACCAGCAGATACAGTCAACACCGCAGCAGGAGCGCATCCTCACTCAGATAGGACGTCAGCAGGAAGTGAAGTCAGGACTCTACCTCATGCTTCTCCAGAAGCGCGAGGAGAACTCTATCTCTCTTGCTGCCACTGCCGACAAGGGAAAGCTTATCGACGACCCGCAGTTCATTGGAAAGGTTAGCCCCAAAGGGTCAATGATTATGCTCATCGCTCTCGTCCTCGGTCTTGCCATCCCCGCAGGCATCCTCTTCCTCATCGAGTTCTTCCGTTACAAGATTGAGGGACATGACGACGTTGCTGCTCTTACCAAGTTGCCCATCATCGGCGACGTGGCTATTGCCAGCGACCAGGCAAAGACAAAGGCGGACATCGTGGTGCACGCCAACCAGAACAACCTCATGGAGGAGGTGTTCCGTTCCATCCGTGCCAACATCCAGTTTATGCTCAAGGAGGGAGAGAACACCATCATGTTCACGTCTACGATATCAGGCGAGGGCAAGACGTTCACCGCAGCCAACCTTGCCGTAAGCTTCGCATTGCTGGACAAGAAGGTGGTAATCGTAGGTCTGGACATCCGTAAGCCGCGTCTCGCCGAACTCTTCGAGATACCTAACCATCATCAGGGCATCACCAACCTTCTCGTGAAGGAGAACCCGACAATGGAGGACATCAAGAAGCAGATTCTGCCTTCAGGCGTAAACGAAAACCTCGACGTGCTCATGGCAGGTCCTATCCCGCCCAACCCGTCAGAGCTTGTTTCGCGCCAGTCGCTGGACATCATCATAGGTCAGCTTAAGGAGCATTACGACTACGTCATTATCGACACCGCTCCTATCGGCTTGGTTACCGATACACAGCAGATAGCCCGCGTAGCCGACCTTACTGTCTATATGTGTCGTGCCGACTACACACCGAAGTCAAGCTTCGCATTCATCAACTCTCTAAACGCGGAAAACAAGATGCCGAATATGACCATCGTTATCAACGGCATCGATATGAAGAAGAAGTATGGCTACTATTACGGTTATGGCAAGTACGGCAAGTATGGTAAGTACGGACATTACGGCAAGTATGGTAGCTACGGCAGCAGCTATGGCAGCTATGGCGCCAACTACGGCAGCTACGGCAACTATGCCAACAGCGGCTACGGCAACCGTAACGACAACTCGATAAAGGTGTAAGTCTATAGAAACAGACTTCATATAAACATTAACGAACAAGAGAATTTAGAGAAGTTCTTGCCAAGGCAGGAGCTTCTCTAATTTCTTAAAGTAACACCCCTATATTTACATTATATTATTACAGGAGAAAAACTATCATGGTAATAGCAGTAGATTTTGACGGAACAATAGTGGAGCACGAATATCCCAAGATAGGCGAAGAGATACCGTTTGCCACCGAAACACTGCGCATGCTCATAAACGACCACCACAAGCTCATCCTCTGGAGCGTACGCGAAGGCAAGCTGCTGGACGAAGCCGTGGAATGGTGTCGTGAGCGCGGTGTGGAGTTCTATGCCATCAACCGCGACTATCCCGAAGAGACCACACAAAACAACAACCATTTCTCCCGCAAGCTGAAGGCAGACCTCTTCATCGACGACCGCAACTTGGGCGGACTGCCTGACTGGGGCATGATTTATCGCATGGTTCGTGAGCATCTTACATGGGCTGACCTTATGAGAAGCGCAAGGTCAGGACTTAATTCGCAGGACGCACCGAAGCGCAAGAAGAAGTGGGGACTGTTCTAAAAAAATACGGAGACAGATAATATATGATTGATCGCGCCACCGTAGAACGCATCAAGGACGCCGCCAACATTGTGGACGTGGTGTCCGAGTTTGTAACGCTGCGACGCAGCGGAGCAAACTATAAGGGACTGTGTCCGTTCCATGACGAAAAGACACCGTCCTTCATCGTGTCGCCGGCACGCGGCACCTGCCATTGCTTCGGATGCGGAAAGGGAGGCAATCCCATCAGCTTCATCATGGAGCACGAGCAGATGACCTATGTGGAGGCACTGAGATGGCTGGCAAAGAAATACCACATCGAGATACATGAGCGCGAGCTTTCCGAAGAGGAGAAGCGAGAGCAGAGCGACCGTGAGAGCATGTTCATCGTCAACGAATGGGCGATGGGATATTTCAGCGACAAGCTGCATAACGACCCTGACGGCGTTGCCATCGGCATGCAGTATTTCCGCAGCAGAGGCTTCAGAGACGACATCATCAAGAAGTTCAAGCTCGGCTACGACCTGCAGAACGCACGGGCTCTTGCCACGGAAGCGTTAAGCAAAGGCTATAAAGAGGAGTTCATCCTCAAGACCGGCATCTGCTATAAGACAGACCGCGGCGACCTTATCGACCGCTATGCAGGACGCGTCATCTTCCCGTGGATAGGCATCAGCGGAAAGGTGGTGGGATTCGGAGGACGACTGCTCGACTCGCGCACCAAGGGCGTAAACCAGAAGTACGTCAACTCGCCCGACTCGGAGATTTACCACAAGGACCGCGAGCTATACGGCATCTATCAGGCTAAGAAAGCCATTGCCAAGGAAGACCGCGTGTTTATGGTGGAGGGTTATACGGACGTCATCTCAATGCACCAGTGTGGCATTGAGAACGTTGTGGCAAACTCGGGTACGGCTCTTTCCGTACACCAGATTCACATCCTTCACCGCTTTACGTCGAACATCACCCTGCTGTACGACGGCGATGCTGCCGGCATCCATGCCGCCATGCGAGGCACCGACATGCTGCTTGCCGAGGGAATGAACCTCAAGGTGCTGCTTCTTCCCGACGGCGACGATCCCGACTCGTTCTCACGCAAACATACGGCAGCCGACTTCCGCAAGTATATAGAGGAACATCAGACCGACTTCATACAGTTCAAGACTGACCTCCTGCTCAAGAACGAGCGCGACCCGCTGAAACGGTCAGAAGCCATCAACTCCGTAGTACGAAGCATATCGTTCGTCACCAATCAGGTGTTGCGCGACACTTACCTCCACGACTGCTCCGTAAGAATGGGCATCAACGAGGCTACGCTCATCAACACCCTGAACAATTTCATACGCAATAACCGCGAGAACCGCTTCCCAGATGCGGCACGCGACCCGCAAGCAAAGCAGCAACCGACAGCACAACCACAAGTGGTGCAGGACGTCACTCCCGTGCAGCAGGCATCGAAGGTGGAGCGTATGCTCGCCGAACTGATCATCCGTCATGGCGAAACCGTCATATTCGACAATGTGGAGACGGAGGACGGCAAAACCGTCAGCCTCAACATCGCCCAATACATCGACTATAACCTCAGCATTGACGGCCTCAGCTTTCAGAATCCTCTCTTTGCCCGCGTACTGAAAGACGCCGTGGAGCACAGTCAGGACCAAGGGTTCTCAGCCGAACAGTTCTTCCTAAATCACGAGGACATCGAGATTTCGCGCATGGCAACGTCCATCTGTATGGACCAGTACCGCCTGCTTGAGGAACGCAAGAAGACATCTCAGGACGAGGAGAAGAGCAATGAGGAGAAGCGAGAGGAGGCAGAAAACCGCATCACGGACCTTCGCAAGCAGACCGAACACCTGCTCAACGACTTCCGCATGGACTACGTGGAGCAGCGCATGAAGCAGCTTCAGAGTCAGATAACACAAGCCGCAGCTGACCCTGTCAGTCTGCAGCAGTTGCTTGAGGAATACAAGATGATGCACGAATTGAGGTCGAAGGTGGCTAAGCTGCTCGGCAACAACATCATCGTCTGATGGGAAAGGCTATTAAAAGCCGGATAATAAAGACTATAAAAAAGCATACACTTGGCGGCGCAGGTCGGAGTAATCCTGCGCTGCCATGAATATCAAACCAAAACAACACGTATTTATATGTATTACATCGAAAAGACCATGGAGATTTCGGCATGTCACTGCCTGAAACTCTCATACGAAAGCAAGTGCCAGAACTTGCATGGTCACAACTGGATTATCACAGTCTACTGTAAGTCAAGTGAACTCAACAAGGACGGAATGGTTGTCGACTTCACGCACATCAAGCGCCTTGTCAGCGACCGCCTCGACCACGCCAACCTCAACGAAGTGCTGCCCTTCAACCCCACGGCAGAGAACATCGCACGCTGGGTGACGGAGCAGATTCCGCAATGTTACCGCTGCATGGTGCAGGAGAGCAGGGGCAACAAAGCCATTTATGACGCAACAGAATAGACGGAGGAACGAAAAGATGAACAAAAAGAGAGTTAACGACATCTTCTACTCGCTGCAAGGCGAAGGCCACAACACAGGACGCGCCGCCATCTTCATACGCTTCTCGGGATGTAATCTCAGATGTCCGTTCTGCGACACCGACTTCTCCCGATACGACGAACTGACCGATGACGACATCATCGAACGCATCAAGGACTTCCCCTCTCGCTTCGTGGTTCTCACCGGAGGCGAACCGTCGCTGCAAGCAGACAAGCCCCTCATTGACAAGCTGCATGCCCACGGGTACGAAATAGCCATGGAAACCAACGGCACACATCCCGTCCCCGCAGGCATCGACTGGACAACATGCTCCCCGAAAGGCGTCACCAACATTAAAAGTTGCGACGAGCTGAAGGTGATATTCGAGGAGAACACCTCTACCCCCGACGACCACGGCATACAGTCGCGCTATCGTTACCTGCAGCCATGCGACGTCGGCGACGCGGAGCGCAACGCACGCATCATACAGCGCTGCCTCGACTACATCCTGCAACACCCAGAATGGCGTCTGTCACTACAGACACATAAGCTTGCCGGATTCAAGTAAAAAACAAAAGAAATGCTCGCCGGAAAGAAGTAAAGGAAAAGGATATGATATACATCCACTGGATATTCCTGCTTATCTATATCATGGTTATCGTAAGCATCATTGTTACGATACTCATGGACAACCGTCAACCAGCCAAGACGATGGCTTGGGTGATGGTGCTACTTTTCGTCCCTGTTGCGGGCATCATTCTCTACATCTTCTTCGGACAGAACACGCGGAAGATGCGATTTATCTCACAGCGGTCGCTCGACCAGTTGTCGAAGCGGCAGATGCTGGAATTTGTCGAGCAGCGCGAATTGCGTATGCCCGACAAATTCCAGTCGCTTGTCCGACTCTTCACCAACCAAAGCCTCGCCTTACCCTTCAAGGACAACGAAGCGGAATTCTATACCGACGGCTACCAATTCTTCCCTGCGCTGCTGCAATCCATCAGCCGCGCCCGACATCACATCCATCTTGAGACCTACATCTTCGACGACGACCCGTTGGGCCGCCTCATCGCCGACGCACTCATACAGAAGGCAAAGGAAGGCGTCGAGATACGCGTCATCTACGACGACGTGGGCTGCTGGCGTGTGCCGAGTGCCTTCTTCGAACGCATGAAGAAGGCTGGCATTGACGTCTGCGCCTTCATGCCTGTGAAATTCCCTGCCTTCACCAGCAAAGTGAACTATCGCAACCACCGCAAGGTTTGCGTCATCGACGGCATAGAGGGATTCACCGGAGGCATAAACATAGCCCTGCGCTACGTGAAAGGAATGCGTAACGGCACGCTGCCATGGCGCGACACGCACATGCGACTCAGGGGCAGCATCGTCTACGCCCTGCAACGCGCCTTCCTCGTCGACTGGTATTTCGTCGACCGCACACTTGTCACAAACCGCAAGTATTATCCCCCGATGCCGTGGAAAATCAGCAACGACTGCCTGGCACAGATGGTGACGAGCAGCCCCATTGCGCCCTGGCCCGACATCATGCAGGGCTACGTGCGCATCCTGCTTGAGGCAAAGAGCTACGTCTACATGGAGTCGCCTTACTTCCTGCCCACCGAGCCCGTGCTCTTCGCCATGCGCACCGCCGCTCTCGCCGGCGTGGACGTCCGCCTCATGGTGCCGCGCCACAGCGACTCCCACCTCCTTGAATGGGCAAGCCTGTCGTATGTGGTGGAGACGCTTGCAGCGGGAGTGAAGATAAAGCTCTACGAGGGTGGATTCAATCACAGCAAGCTGCTCGTAGCCGACGACGAAGTCAGCACGTGCGGTTCCACCAACATCGACTTCCGCAGCTTCGAGAACAATTTCGAGTCGAACGTCTTCTTTTACGACCGCCAAATGGCATTGCGCATAAAAGAGCTGTATATGGCAGACGAGGCACAATCCGTAGACTTCAACGACGTAGACACCCTAAGACACCGCCCATACCTCCACCGCTTAACCGAATCGCTCTTCCGCCTGCTGGCGCCGCTGCTGTAACTGTGAATACATACCTTTTTACATTTGGAAACATTATTATATTTGGCAATGTCGCGAATAATGCTTAACTTTGACAACACAGACAATAAAGCTCACCATTATGGCAAGAAAATTATATCCGATAGGCATTCAGACATTTGAGGAGATACGCAGAAACGACAACCTCTACATCGACAAGACGGAATACGTCTACCGTATAACCCATACGGACGGCAAGTATTTTTTCCTGTGCAGGCCGCGCCGTTTTGGCAAGTCGCTTCTTGTCTCCACCATAAAGAGTTATTTTGAGGGCAAGCGCGAATTGTTCGAAGATCTTGCCATCGAGAAACTGGAGAAAGAATGGAAAGAATATCCTGTTCTTCTCTTTAGTTTTGCAGGTGGCAAGCACATGGAGAAAGAACAACTTGAACGCTATCTCTTATTCCTCTTACACAACAACGAGGAACGATTTGGCATTACATGCGATTCGCCGGACCCAAACGTACGCCTCCTAAATCTTATAAATAAGGTGTACGAGATTACGGGCAAACAGGTGGTGGTATTGATTGACGAATACGACGCTCCATTGCTTGACGTGGTACACGAAGACAACTGCCTCGAAATATTGAGAAGCGTGATGCGTAATTTCTTCAGTCCGCTGAAAGACTGCGACCCTAAATTGCGTTTTGTATTACTTACCGGCATTACCAAATTCTCACAACTTAGCATATTCAGCGAATTAAACAATATCGCAAACATAAGTATGGACACTCCATATTCAGGCATTTGCGGCATCACAAAAGACGAGTTGCTCACACAGATGAGCGACGACATCGACAGACTGGCTGAGACTATGGGAGCTGACCGAGAATCGACAATAGCCAAGCTGAAAGAATATTATGATGGCTATCACTTCACGTGGCCTTCGCCTGACGTATTCAATCCGTTCAGCCTGTTAAGCTGTTTCGCCAAGCAGAACATCGAAGCGTTCTGGTTTGCCTCAGGAACTCCTACTTACCTACTGGAAATGCTCCGTAAATATGATGTGGCACCATCTAAAATAGGCGACTTCTATGCTCCTAAGACAGCATTTGATGCTCCTACGGAACGAATGGCCACCATCACACCATTGCTTTACCAAAGCGGATATGTGACAATCAAGGACTATGACAAGGAAACCGAGCTTTACCATCTCGACATTCCTAACATGGAAATAAGAATAGGATTGTACGAAAACCTCTTACCTTATTATCTTGACCGCGATACAGACGCGGGCAGGGTGGTTATTGCCAGAATGTCATCTCTTATAAAGCGTGGAATGATTGACGACGCGATGCAGCTTCTCAAGACTTTCTGGGAGACAGTTCCTTATTGTGCCAACACTGACTACGAAGGCCACTATCAGCAAGCCATGTATATAATCTTTGCCCTGCTCTCACACTTTCGCATTCAGGTGGAACAACATACATTCAACGGCAGGACTGACATAACAATGGAAACGTCCGACACCATATATATTATGGAACTGAAGTTCGGAAAGTCTGCACAGGACGCTCTTGACCAAATAAACGCTAAGCATTATGACAAGGCTTTTGCTATGAGTGGCAAGAAGGTGGTGAAGATGGGCATCAGCTTCGAAGTGGACACCAATAAGAAGATCATGATGGAATGGATAAGATAACAACTGCTATGGATATCGAACAAGTCAGAGACTTCACGCTGTCGTTATTCGGCGTGACAGAAGACCAGCCTTTTGGCGACGACAACGTCACCTTCCGCGTTGAAGACAAGATCTTTCTTTGCCTTTGGCTGGGAAGCGGACGATATGAGATGCGGGACGGGATGAGGAGATTCGCATGCAAGCTGAGTCCTGAGAGAAACGAGGAACTGCGCGAACAGTACGAAGCCGTCACTCCAGCCTTTCATTGGAACAAGAAACACTGGAGCGACGTCTTCTATGAGCAGCTTGAGCCAGAACTCGTGATGACATTAATAAAAGAGTCGTACGAACTCATTATCAGCAAGCTGACCAAAGCCGTAAGAGAAAAAAAATTCAAAAATCCTAATGCGGATGGTGGTTCTGACAAAGACAATATTTGCATTTCTAATGCTCAATACTATTAGCCCGGCGCACAACAAAATCTTTGGTGCGAAATTCTTGAGTTTTGAGCGTTTATAGGCAATACACTCATACACAGTGGGTTATGCGATTTTATGACAAAACTTTATGAAATCAGACTCGCAAATGAGCCGTTTTATCCTGCAATAGTGCCACTTTTACACTGCAATAGTGCCACTTTTATCATGCAATAGCGCCACTTTTACTGTCTAATAGTGGCACTATTAGAGTGTAAAAGAGGCTCTATCGTTAAGCACTGGTGCTGTTTGCACAACAAAACACCGTAAAAACAGCAAATCGGAACTCTAGAATCAATTTTTATTTTGTAACAGCTTTTTACCGTTTAGACGATATTTGCATAGTGTCATTTTCTTGATATTTTGTTTGTTTTAGTATTCCCTATTTCAGCTTTATAATGTCCGTCCACCTTGTTGTCGGGCATTGGCTTTTACGCTCCCTTCTTATTGCATCCGCAAACTTCTGCCCTTTGCCATACTGCTGCGAACTGAGCACCACCGTCTCCGTACCCTCCACCTTGTTAAGTCTGTCAACGGCACTGTCAAGGCTCTGCATCTGCCTGTGACGGTCAGCATCGAAGGTGAAGAGATCGGTCTGTATGGCGTTGTCCGGAACCACTCCCATCAGTATCACGCCCGCCTTCTTATACATTACGTCAGCGCGATAGATGCGCTTTAGGCATGCCGTGGCAGCTTTCACGATTTCGATGGTTGACGCTGACGGCATGCGAAGCGTCTGTTCCGTCATGTTCCAGTATTGCGTCAGGTCAGTACGGAAATGGTTGGTGTCCACAAAGACGCCCACCACCGTAGCCACCGACCGCTGCCGACGCGCCTTCTCCGCACAACGTGCGGCAAAGTTGGCGATGTGAGTGTGAAGAGTGTCGAAGTCGGAGGTCATGTCACGGAAACTCCTGCTCGTGCATACGCTCTTCTTCTTGGCTGGAATGTCGTCCGGAATGCAGTCAACACCGTTAAGCTCCGCCCACGTGCGCTCCATTATTACGGTACGGAACGTGGCGCTCACCCACGATCGGGCATGAGAGGCAAAGTCGTACGCCGTCCTTATGCCCATGCTCTCGAGCCGTGCCTGATAACGTCTGCCGATGCCCCACACCTCCCCGATGGGATAGAGTTGCTCCGCCTTTATGCGCCGTTCCTCGGTGTCGATGACGCAGCAATGACCGTATCCGGCGTATTTCTTGGCATAGTGTGACGCCATCTTCGCCATTGTCTTCGTTGGCGCGATGCCGATGCTCACCGGCATGCCCACCGACTGCATCACACGGTCGTGCAGCGCGACGCCCCATTCATGCAGTTCGTCCACGATAAACCCGTCGAGCACGGCGAAAGCCTCGTCTATGGAATAGCGGAAACACTCCGGCGCCATATCGCGTATGATGGTCATCACGCGCCCCGTCATCTCTCCGTAGAGTTCGTAATTGGACGAGAACGCCTCAATCTTCACACCTGGAAACATCCTTCCGAGCTGGTAGTAAGGCGTGCCAGCCTTGATGCCCAACCGCTTCGCCTCAGCACTACGCGCGACAACGCAGCCGTCGTTATTGGAGAGAACGACGACCGGCTTGCCTTCAAGGTCGGGACGAAAGACGCGCTCACAACTGACATAGCAGTTGTCGCAGTCGCAAATGGCGTAATATTTCATGCTGGTTATACGTATATATTAATAACGTATAGTGAGGGTGATTTATTGCAATAAAATCAAAAGTCTCACGTGTTTCGTTTTGTAATGCGCACGGTTTTCACTACCTTTGCATTACAACATTCTTGTAACAACATTAATGCAATCACGTTATGACACACATACTCAGACCATTGACCAATCCGTTTGTGTCGCAGGGATACGAAAGTCCTGAATATTTCTGCGACCGTAAGGAAGAGACAGCTGAAATCCAAAGAAATGGTATATAGGGATTTTCCCCCGTTTTTTAGGGCATATCCTTTTGCTGGCTAAAGGATAAATACTAATTTTGCAGCTCAAAGAGAGATGTATAAACATTCCCACAAACAGTAAAAAAACGCTTATGAAAAAGATTTTCCTAATCGCAATGGCGATTATCACCCTCACCCTGTCAGCACAGGCACAAGCCTATCGCGACAGCCGCTATTACAACAATAGCACAGGCAGACTGGAGTATACCTATCATCATCATGACGGCGTAATCGGCACGGGCGACGTCTATTACGGACTGCGTCTCGGACCTGCCTTCTCTACGGTCAACTCAGACGACCAGGCTCTTGACGGAGGCGACTCGCAGACGGGTCTTAATCTTGGAGCCGTGATAGGATTCGGACTGTCCGACACCACTCCCCTCTTCCTCGAAACCGGACTCTTCTACGTTGAGAAGGGCGGAAAGAACGTCTTCGAGGGCAAGAAGATGACGTACGACCTCAACTATCTCCAGATTCCTATCGTGGCAAAGTATGTCATTGACATTGACGGCGACTTCTCCGTACAGCCTTTCTTCGGCGGCTACCTTGCCTGTGGCGTTGGAGGAAAGATCAAGAACTATGGCGACCGCCTTTCCGAAAGCTCGTTCTCACACAAGTATTTCCAGCGCTTCGACGGTGGTCTGCGCATCGGTTGCGGTGCCGCATACGACATGTTCTACTTGGATCTCGGCTACGACATCGGACTCTCCAACATCACTCACGACGAGTTCGACGCATCACACAATAGATGCTGGACACTCAGCTTAGGAGTAAACTTCTAAGAGTTAGGAGTTAGGAATTAGGAGTTTTGAATTGTTCTCGGCTTCGCCTGCGATTAGA
>ERZ1034984.2259-NODE-2259-length-15856-cov-29.025758_pt1 | contig 15856 bp, 9 predicted proteins | sample MGYA00520589_ERZ1034984 | MGnify/ENA primary metagenome ERZ1034984 (study PRJEB33766, sample SAMN09781790) | gut metagenome | biome: gut microbiome | host: Homo sapiens | place: Madagascar | study: EMG produced TPA metagenomics assembly of the PRJNA485056 data... | reverse complement strand
TCGCTTCTACAATTTGAACGGATTTTTTGTTAAAAAACTTGCACACGGCGTAAATGTGTTTTTCATGATATAAATTCTTTTCACAGAATCCTCAGCGGGTCAAACGGATCACCAGCGGCAAGTGATAGGAAACCGCGCCGGTATAGCGCAACGTCAGAATGCCGCCGGCCAACTCCAGCGTCAGCGACGCATCGGTCTGCCAATTGCCGTGTCCGTCCAGACAATGGGCCTGCGGCAACGCGCCGGGCCACGCCAACTGGAACTCGACTTCGTTCCAGTCATCGAGGCTGAGGTTGAAACCGCCGATGATTTCCGTGTCGGCTCCGGCGCTCTTGCGCCACACCAGCGGAAACGCGCCATCGCAGTCGAACAACAATTCAAGCGCCCCCGCCGATAGCCAGCGCACCACCCCGTGCAACTGTTCGCGCCGGAACGGATGGCAGTAATCGACGCCGAACGCGCTGGCATAATCCATACCATGCACCACCACGCGCCCCCCCAGGCTGTTTTCACTGGCCGTCATCGCAGGAGCGACCCGCTTGGTGTCCGGATCCACCCAGCTCGACAACACTTCGCACCCCTCTGCCGGCGTCAGGATCGAAAACTTCCCGGCTGTACCAAGGTTCGGCAACGTCGCCGACAGATACTTGCGCCTGGCTCCGCCGAATTGCGGATGATGAAATTCCTCGGCGCTCAGCACCCACGGCAGTTCACGACGATGCACCGACTTTGTCACCTCCCGCATGCCGATCAGGCCGCCGAAGCCGCGCTCAAGTAGGACTGCGGCCGCCGCGGCGTCCAACAGCACCGCGCCCGCCAGCAGCTGTCGGAGCTCCGCGTCGCTGTAGCTGCGCAGGGTCTGCCCGGCGGCCGCGGTCACCGCCGCTGGATCATAGGTCGTCGAAATTCCGTGGCTTTCCAACGCTTGCATCATCGCATAGCCATCCTCCGCCAGATCCTGATAATCGCAGCCGACCGGCAGTTGCTTCGACATGCTCGCAGATGGATGATGCAGCAGACGGACGCCCCGGAAAGGCCCATCCGGCTGTGTCGCCATAGCAAGTGCATTCAGATACGGCTTCTTCGCCGCCATCATTTTGCCGAATTCGGTCTCCTTCGCCAATGGTGTGCCGACATGGTCGAAGAAATTCAATGTCACCCCGCGCGAACCGTAAGCGAACGAAACCGCCATTTCTATAAAGGTGCAGTTGAGGCTCTTTGGAATAGCGGGTATATGGTATATTTTCCACTTCGGTCTGCTCGATCGCTCCCTTCGGCATCACATGCCGGGTCAACTTGATCGAATCGTGCGAATAGTAATTATCACGCATCGACACCTCGTTGTAACCCCCCATCGGCGGACGGCTGTACAACGGTTTCCCGTCGGCCAAGGCCTCGCCGAAACGGATCCAATCGCGCCCCTCCAGACAGTGCTGGCGCGGCCCGCTCGACATCAGCCCCATGCAGGTGTCCGGCGAAGTCCGGTGCACCAGCTTGCCCAGCCACCCGGCGGTTTCGATCATGATCTCACGCTGCATGGCCATATATTCGGCGCGCCACGGATGCGGGTCACCCGGACGGAGCATCGCTTCGACCAGAGTTTCCCGGTCGACCTTTTCGCCCACGCGCTGCGAAAACAGCTCCATGTGCCGGTCGCAGAAGCAGCCGAAACGCACCGGTTCATGATTGAACGTCCGGATATCATCCTCAATCCACATGATATGCGGTTTGGTTTCCGCATAAATCGTCCACAACTTTGTCACCCGTTCACGCCACACCGTGGAAAGCGGACAAGCGCAATGTTTGGTTTCGGAGCCGTCATGGCCGACGATAATACCAAGCCCCGGCATCTTTTCGCGGTCATCGCGGCCGCGGTCACAGTGGCCGACAGTGATCCAGGGGTTGAGCGAATAGACGATGCCGAGCTTGTCCAAAGTCTGCTTCACTTGCATCAGCTGCACCTGGTAGGCTTCGGCCCAGGCGACATCGGGGTGCCCGTGGGAAAAGTCTTGTCGATCTTGATAATCACTTCGTCGATTTTGAACTGCGGCGCCAATTCGGCCAGTTCGGTCAGCAGTTCGTCAAAACGCCACGGCGGCAGCGTGCGCTGCAACGCATACCAGGCGGCAGGAGTCGTCGAATCCATAAGTACAGTTCTTTCTATGTTAGGTTTTGTCAAGTATCTTGGCAGTGGCATCTCAAAACAGGTGATCCTGATAGAACCGGAATGCTGCCGGGTAGACCGCATTACAGGGCGCCGCGCAACCGGCATATAGATTTTGAGCTGTGATCGCCGCGTCGTTGACAATCAACTCTTTCAGCTGGACATACGCTGGCAGATAGCCCGTGTTCAGCGCGTTGAACTGAATGAAATCGGTCTCCGTGAAATCATCGGCAATAGACTTTTTCAGCTGCGGATCCGATTCCGGAATCTCATGCTTCGTGCCGTTCACTGTGACCGCCAGATCGCATTTCCCCCGCTCGGCGTTCCATTCGATCCGCACGTCATGCCACCGATCAGGACTCAGGCGCACCATCAGGCTGCGCCGGGCGAACTGCCGGTTCCAGGTGGTGACGGATAGATACTGACCATACAGAAACGCCTGGATGGAATTGTTGTTCGCGGTTTCCGGGTAACGGCGGTTCACGGTCGCCGCATGGAAGACCGCTTTCGAGCGCGCCTCCGGCCGGGTATACCGCATCTTGAACGCCACGCTTCCCTGCTTCAGGTCGATCCGCCGCGGATGCCACGCCGCGAACGTGCCGTCTGCCAGTTCCGGACACAACTTGCGGAATTCCTCCGCCCGAATCTTGCCTGCGGGGAAGTACGCAGTCGCAATGCAGTCTTTTCCGTCGAGCTGATATTGCACGGTGATCTTGATGACCGCCGCTTTTTGAATGGTATCCGTCAGCACGGAAACTCCAGTTGGCACATGCATGGCCGATACAAACGCTTCGTTTGCAACTGCACTCTTCTTAAGAAGCGATCCGTTCAAATCCAACACTTCGGCATACGCCTGAAGCGATTTTACGGGGCGGGTGCACTCGATCACCGGTTTGAATGCGATCATGGTTCCCGTACCGCTGGCATGGAGCGCATCCTTCAATTCCACAGGCTGGCTCAGATACACGCTGACGCAGCCCTGTGATTCCGCCTCGGCGGTTTTCTCCGCGAACTTACGGTAATTCTTCGCGTTGAAGAACGAACCATTCCCCGCCGGAGACGTGGCGAAATAAATGCCTGCCGTTTCACCTTTTTCAGGCGCCATTTCATAGGCGAACAACGCCGTCTCCGGCTTGCCGCCCAATTCCGCAAACGAAAGCTTCAGCTCAAAACTCCATTGCGTCGTCCCGACAAACGTTTTACACTCCGCCGTGATCGGAACTGCGGTGATGGAGATCTTCTGACTCTCCGGCATCGTTTTACCTGCGTGCGATAGAATCTTGCCATTGGGGAATACCATCACCTGCCGGGTCATACCATCTTTCGCCGGAAAAAACAGCTGGAAACATTCGCTGCCGCAGGTCTTGGTCTCCTGACACCCCTGCAGCCCGGAGCGTTCCGCCGTGCCGGACACATAAAGATGATCGTTGTCATAGAGCACGCGAACCGACACCGGCACACGACTCAGCCGGCAGCCGGAGTTGTCGATAAAGTGTTCCACCGGAAGTGCTTTCTTCCAGGCCGCCTCCGTCGCTTCGCCGTCCACTTTGATCGGCTCCGAGGTGCGGCTGCACGGCAGAGGACTCTTGAAAGATTTCTGAAGCCAGAGCGGCAGATTCGTCTCCGTAAAAAGCTTCTGTTTCTGTTTTTCCAGCGACTGAATGCTCCGGATCTCCTGATTGACGTCCGGGCGCATGGCCTGTTCAAAGAGATACGCCGTCGTGGTGATCCGGTCCAGCGGCATCAGCAGATCGTCCGCCTTGAATTTCCTGGTCAGCTGTTCAAATTCCGAAGCACTTTTCCGCAGGGACGCGACCGCGTCCTCCGCAATGGCGGTGACTTCTTTCATCTTTCCCGCCTGGATCGCTTTCATCATGCGGAGGCGGGCATACCGCCCGTCCACAAAAATACGGCAGCCGTAGAGCATCACCCGATACTGGTTGAAGACCGGTTTCGCCGGATACCCGAGCGCGTAATGTTCAAAACCGCCCTCGGCATCCAGTTTTTTCTGCGCGGCATCGAACACCTTGATCGCGGTGTGAAGTTTCTGCCGCGCCTGTTCACAAAGCGGCAGCGCATCCTTGACGTTCCAGGCGCGGTCGACCTCTTCCGGGCGGATCAGATACTGAAAACTCAGCCCGGAGCTGAAAGCCGGCGCCACGATCTTTCCGATCTCCGCCCCCCAGGTCGCCGTGCAGGTGTATTCCGACAGGAACGGCAGACGCCGCGGATCGTCGGACAGTTTCTTTTCCCACTCCGTATAATGCGGCGCGTGCACATTCCACAGATATTCCGCGGTGGCGGGAATGAACGGCTCGTAATACTGTGCCCCGTTGGCACGTCCCACCTCAGCGGCATACGGCTGCATCGTCGTCACCGCAGTCACATACGGCGAAAGCAGCGGATGGTCGTCGTGCAGGAAACGGAACACGCTCGTCTCAAAATAAAATTTGAACTTATGTCCGGGAAACATACTCGTAAATGCCTTGAGTTCAGTTGCCGTTCCCTCACGCAAAGAGATCACCGTATCCGCCGGAATCAGCCCATTCAGCTTACATCCCCATTGCAGAATCGAATTCCAATATTTGTCCACCAGCGGCGAATTCGGTTTCAGGCTCAGGATTTCCGCCACGCCCTCCCGGGTCGCGTGGGAGCCGAAGTAAGGATACGGACATAAAACAAGTTCCACGCCGCTGCCGGCAAAGACTTTCCGATAGAGATCAAGCTGCGCCGCATCCGCTTTCGCGCGGTCGCTGTCCTGCGGATACATTTTTTTCGACGCCGCGTCGCGCGTGCTCCACAACTCCGGATCAATGACGCTTCCCCCGTCCACCGGGTGCAGCGTAATGCGGTTGATCCCGGCAGCTTTCGCCCAGTTCAGCATCTTCTGCGCGGCGATCGTCTGCAACTCCGGATGTCCCCAGGAAAAATACGCATCATGCCACGGGATCAGCGTCAAGTCCTTGACCGCCGGATTCTTTCCGTTCTGCGCCAGTTTGCCCAGCTGGATCGACATGGTGACGGAGCGCTTGATCCCGAAACGGTCGGCGTATTTGTTCAGCTCCCCGATAAGCTTCAGATATTTCTCCGGCACGTCCGGCTCCTGCCGGAACGGCGAAAAGCAGTCCTGGAACGGTGTGTAGGTATGGTGCCCCATGCTGTTGACTTTGTAACGGAACAGATTTTTGACCCATGGCACGGACGCCTCGAAAAAGCGTTTGGAATCCTCCCGATACAATTCCCGATAATACGTGCGCTCCCCGCCGTTGACCCGCCGGTTCACGATATCCGGCCAGTCCGTGACTTCTGCGGCATGATAGATCACGCCGTCTTTATTTTTGCAGAACAGGCCACGCGCAGTAACCGCTGCGTAAAGCAGTCCCATCCGGTCCGCCCCGACCAGGCGCACGCCCGTCTTTTCCCGGATCAGCTGATAGCCCTGCGCCGGCAGTTTCCGGACGCTGAACTCCGGATCAACGATCAGATTGTATTTGCCGGGAACCGCCTTGGAATTGACCGCCAGCCTGCCGCCGCCCAGCTCCGCGATCCGGGAATTGAGTTCATCCACGGCAATGTCCGTGTATTCCGTTGTTTTCAACACCACCAGCGCCAGTTGCTCCAGTTTCAGCGGAGCCTGATAAAAATTGAGGTGTTTCGGAATCGGCGAAACCAGAATGTTCCGGGTTACCATCGCCCGGTAATTCGTCATCAGGCGTTCGGACGCCTGTTGGGGTGTTTCGCCGCGCCCGGTCGCCGGCAAGGCCATCAATCCGGCAAGCGCGCAGGCCCGTAACACAAACTTAGCTTTTTGCAACATGCTATATTCCTTTTCTTAATTGGGGTTTTGTCAAACACTTCCTCTTTCTCATGGAGCGTGTTTGAGCTCGTTTTGTTGTTATTTGAACGGGAGCCGACCGATGGAATCGGTTCTCCCCCGATTGAACTGCGAATTACGCAGAGTTATCCATAGTGGCTGCTCCGGCGAGAATGGGTCGTCCAACTCGTCGGAGCCGGAGCGGGCACTGTGGATAACTCGGTGCCCGAATGAATACGCCTCTGAATATCCGTTTCAACTTGTTCGTCATCTATGACTGTCCACCGTCATTTTTGCCGTCATATTTTTCAGTTTAACTCAAACTGCCCCGTCATATTTCTTTCATATTCTTTCATGTCGAATTTGACACTACCTTAATTGGTTCTGATTCTGAAACTCACCGCCAATTGTCCATCGTATCTGGGCGGAACAAGTGAAAACCCGGACTGGTGATGAAGGTTCGCTTCAGCATCCCGAATGCGGGGAAGTTGGTATCGACTCCCCTGGTGCCGGTTTTGAATTCGCCCGTTTCCACATGACCGTCCAGAAACTGTACATTGCCTTTTTTGTTGTGCGGCAGCCAGATCGTCATATTGTTCCCGCAGCTCGCGCCGTCGCCCCAGCCGACGATGTATGTGGAATCCTTCACCCATTCCGCGGCATAGCCTTTGTCGGAGGGGCGTTTCACCATAGAAGTTTTGACCCGGCGAACCCATTCACCGTCGATTCGCTGAGAGTAGCCGTAATAGCGCGGGCCTCCGCTCCCCTCGCCGGCATCGTAATATGTCCCCGTAATGCAGTAAGTCAGATTGATTTCCTTGCCGTTCTTGGTGTTCGTCGGCATCGCGGGACACCGGTAGACTTTATATGCCGAGACCGCCGCCGAATATTCCTTGTACTCCAGATTTTTATTGACATAGGGCCACAGTTCACTGCGCCACGTTCCCCCGGAATACCATTCCTGATTATCATCCGCATACAGCGCCGCGATCAGGTGAAACTGCTTCAACAGGCTGGCGCAAGATACTGCGCGGGTCTTCTCTTTCGCCTTGTTCAGCGCGGGCAGCAGCAGCCCCGCCAGAATCGCGATTATTGCGATTACGACGAGGAGCTCGATAAGGGTAAACGAGCGATAAAACAACGGTAAATGTCCGCACTTCTTGTTTTTGGAATCAGTCATTTCAACTTCCTCCTCCTTAAGGTTTATTTTATAAAATTGCAAATGAAAACGGCTTGATCTGTTCGTAAGGAGCATCCCCGAAATTGGCGACGACCGTCCTGCCGTCGCTGAAAACGGTTTTTTCCACTTTTTCCGAGATGAATTCATGAGTGAGCATTTCCGCACCGCAGGTCTGCCGCATTTCTCTTGAAATCCGCAGCGAATCCGCGCTGAAATCCCAGGGCAGCATACCGTAAAGCGCCACGCGGTTGACATACTCATATCCATGCACGCCGGAAACGCCCTGTCCGGCAAAACTGTACAGGGAATCATGATAGACCAGTTGAAAAAACGGAATCGGTATGCCGCTGAAACGTTGATATCCCTGAATGCGCGGATAAGCGCCGAGGTCGATATAAGGAACGGCGAAATCATGCGGCGCGCCCTCCGTCGCCACGGCGCCGATGTGTTCCTTCGCCAGCTGGAAAACTTTGATTCTTCCCAAGGCATCGTCCCCGCGGCTTCCGGGATGATCCGGATGATAGCAATTCAGATGGGGCACACATCCCTGTACGTCCAGATAAATCGCACCGCGTCCACACATCCGGGCAATCTCCGGCAGATCGCGCTCGGCATATTTGCATGCGCACTGTGAACACATGAGATAGCAGCGTCCGCCGCGCCAGATGCCGCCTTTTACTTGAGCTCCGTCAGAATTGACGAAAAGCTCTTCGCGCTTGAATTCCGGAGAATTCGGATAAACGTCCCTGTAGTTGTCATGAACGGAAAAGATATAATCAGTGGAGAGTGAACGCCCATATTCCGCCGCGCACGTGAAATCCTGCTCGATCCCCCGCTGCGGATTCACGGGAAAGCGTGTAGGGTAGCCGCTGTCGAACCCCTTGTTGTTCCAGCCGGTATTGAGGACGCAGACCCGGTCGAAGCCCGCCTCATGTGCAGTGTCGAACACTTCCTTCGCGGTCCAGTTGCCGGGCTTGCCTTCCGCCTCCGCCGCGGCGAGGTCGCGGACATACAAACTGTAATCGCGCGCGACTCCTTCCGGGAGAGTCTCTTTCGGATACACATTGTGTTTCCAGATGACCGCTCCCGCGAGTCTGGCGACTTCCGGCGCGGCGGCGATCTTCTCCGCAAGGGAAACGAACCGCCCTTCCCGTTTTACGATGGAGCGGTACCATTTCGCCAGGGAAACATAGTCGGATCCCCGTTCGAATAACTTAATCCTCGTTTCGCGGCGGTATTCCGATTTTCCTTTTGCAAATTCAGTCTGAAATCCGCATTCTCCCGCGCCCGGGATCTGGTTGACCGCCGTCAAGAGAGTGCAATCGAAGAATCCGCGATGATAGACTCCGACGCCTCCTTCCTCATTGAAATATCCGGCAATCGGCAAAACGGCATCGGCGCCGAACTCATACTTCTTGCCGTCCGGGAAACGGAACAGCGAACCGAGGCCGCTGAAAGTTCCCGCAAGATGACCACTTTTCGCCGTATTCCAGTTTGCCAGGCCTTTCGGGAATTGCACGCTCAGAAGTTCGTCGTCCAGATTTTCAGGGACATCGGTAATGAAGACGGCCTCCTCTTCTTCCAGACGGATCCGGAAGGTGAAACGCAAATCGGGGCCGGGATCCGGTTTGCGGTAGCCGTGCCCGGGAAAGCGGGCATACCAGACGATCTCTTTTACCGTAATGACAAGTTCCCTCTGTTCCCGCCGCACCGCGACTTTGCCGAAAGAGGGCAGGTCAAGAGGAATCATGCCGCCGTAACAGGCGGAGGCGACAGGACCGCTTTCATAAGATTGCCCATGTCCGCGGAGCACCATGGCGGAGCCGTCCACGGCCACACCGATCTTTAAAAATTGATTTTCAAGTTCAACGAATTCCATAATTTCACTCTTTCCCCGATGTGCTGCCGCGCAGGATCAACTCCGGTTGCAATACGACGGATTCGGTTTTTATTCCCCGGATCATATCCATGATTTTCAGCCCCGCAACGTGGCCAGCTTCCCGCATGGGCAAGCGCACGGTGGTCAGCGGCGGCACGGTCATTTTCGCAACACGGGAAGTATCGTTGCAGCCGGTAAGTTGGATATCCTCCGGGATGCGAATGCCTTTTTTCGCGAAGACTTCCAGCAGCATGCTCGCCGTGGTGTCGGACGCCGCAATCACGCCGTGGGGGCGGTCCGCATCGGCGGCAAGGATTTCAGCCGCTTGCGTGACCGCGTCGCATACATAACTGCCCGTTGTGAAAATATGTTCTTTTCTGAGCTGGACGCCTTGGTCGAGAGCGGCGGCGCACACGCCGTCGAAGAAATCCGAGGCGATCGGGATCTGTCTGCCGGGGTAGACCACCCCCAGAGTCCGGCAGCCGCAATCGATCAAGTGGCACGCCGCCAGAAAACCAGCCCGGGCGAAATCCACCCTTACGGACGTGTCATGCATATGCGGCAGATAGTTTTTAACAAAAATATGGGGAATCGCCAATTTCCCCAACTCTCCGATCGTGAGCGCATCCAGGTGAGACGTCCCAATCACAAAACCGCCGTAATTTACCGCCAGTCTGGTAATATTCTCCTTCTGGAACGTGCGGTGACTGGCAAGGATATCCAGCAGAAAACCCGCTTCTTCCAAAGTCTCGCTCAGTCCGGCGATCATCTTCATCGTTACGGAAGACTGAAGCTCCGCCGTATCGTAAATAAGCAATGCTATCTTTTGTGAATTCACGCTGGAGCAGGTTCGTATAAACGTTCCCTTCCCCCGGGCCCGATAGATATAACCCTCATTTTCCAATTCCTTCAAGGCCTGGCGAATCGTATTGCGGGAAGCATGATAGGCGACAGACAATTCCGCTTCCGAAAGCAATGGATCATCCTCGGAGTAAGCACCCGCCCGAATACGGGTGATCAATGCCTCTTTTACCGTGACATATTTGGGATTTTTCATAAATGTACCTACAAATTATTTTGTTTTAAATTATAATTATTCCAATGTATTTCAAGTGCTTTTAAAAAAAATATTAAAAAAACATTGGAACAATATAATCTTTCAATCTTTGCGCCGCTGCGTCTGCAAAGCGCCTTCTGCAAAAGACATTCTTTGTCGGACATGTCCGACGAGTCCGGCAACGTTGCGAAAAGACGGAGGGATTACGAAACAAGATGTATTGCCCAGAAGAACATACCATCACCATTTCTATTTCTATGGCACCATTTCTAATGCCGGACTACAGTAAAATGACGAATGTCACAATCCACATCATTGACGCATTGACGGCAAAAAAGAAATCCCCGTCAAAAACGCCTCTTTCCGTATCGGCGCAAAAGAATATTCCATTTCCTCCATCACACAAAATGGAGACCACCTCATCTTCCGTTGATTTCCACGCGAGAAATTCCTTTCATGCCAATAAGCGATCATTCATATACCGGGAATCGACAAGATTTTCATGATTCGGTTTGAAAGATCAAGTGATGGTCTATGAATGCAAGCGAATTGATATTACTCCTTGGGCATGGACGCTGTGGCCGCCCGGGAATTGACCTGTTTCACAAGATAATACTTTGGAATCCATTCAACGATTGGAAAGACACGGCGGGATGTGGTTGTTTGTCCGCTCCCCGGCATCGCCGCCGAAGATTGCAAGAGTTGCGGCGCGGTCAGGCAAACAGAATTTACCTGCTTTTTTCTTTAAGCCATTCGCGTTGGATCTCTTCCGGAGATTTGTTCAGCAGTTCATCCAAGGATGATGGAGTGGATGCGCTTTCGCTTTTTCGCGGGAGGCTGGAATCGGAATGCGGATCGGGACGGTTCCTTCTGCGTTTGATGAAGCGGGAAAGTGCGGACAGGGAAATTTCGACGTTTTGTTCCAGCAGCCAGCTCTGGATTATTTTCAGGGTTGATCGTTGTTTGAACCATTTTTCCAGGATTGTTTTCTGGTATGGAATGAGGCGGCTTTGATATGGCGGGGTACGTTTTTCTGTTGGCATAATGTTCTCCTGATTGTTGGGAGAAAATCTATCACGGGAAATGCTCGAAACCAAGCTGGCGGAGCGAACGTTAATATTGTCGTTCGCTGGATTTGCTTCTTTTTGCTTCTTATCGGTAAAAATGCCCGAAAACGGGCTGAAAAGCTCCCCGGCGCGCAAAAAGAGGCAATTTGTTTGTCTCTTTTTGCTTCTTTTTGCGCCGCAGGGAGATGGCCTATCGAAGATAGGGGTATTGCGTTTTTACTTCTGCTTTTTTGAGCTGAAGCGTGCATTTATGTAAGTGCTCGCTTGATGGGATTTTCTTTGCTTGCAAGTCTTCGTCAGTCCGTTTAGATTGAATTCATACAATTCGGAGGTATTGATGTTCAACATGACGAAGATACGTGCAAGCAATGCTTCGGGGAAAAGTTTCTATGCGAATCATCTGTCTTCGAATGATTATTATTCGGAGCATGAGCAGATCACAGGGCATTGGCGCGGAGAACTTGCCGATGTGTTCGGTTTGCGTGATGAGGAAGTTACCGGGGATGTGTTCAGTCTGTTTCAGAAGAACATCAATCCGAAGACTTTCGGGAGATTGACGCAGAAGACGATGAAAAAAGGCCCGAGGTTCTTTGACTTTCAGGTGGCGGCGCCGAAATCGGTATCCGTGATGAGCCTGTTCGATGAACGTCTGGCATCTGCACACCAGGTGGCGGCGCGTGAGGCAATGGCGGAACTGGAAAAGTTGGCGGCGGTCCGGGTGCGTGATGGTGAGAATGTCCGGACAAACAATTATGAAACGACCGGGAAACTGGTTTACGCGGAGTTCATGCACGATACGAGCCGTGAACTTGATCCTCAGCTGCATACGCATCATGTGGTGTGCAATGTGACACGTTCGCATGATGGAAAATTCAAGGCGCTGGAAACATTGGAAATGTGCCGTGCGATCCGCTATGCGGGAAAAGTGTATCACAATGCGCTTGCGCGCCACTGCCGCAAGCTCGGTTATGAGATTGTCCCTTCGTATGACCGGAAAGGAAACATTACGTGGTTTGATTTGAAATGTGTGTCCCGGAAAATCCTGGAACGCTACTCAAAACGTCGGAAACAGATCGAAGAAGCGGAAGCGCGGTTCGTCGCGGAGCACGGGCGCAAGCCAACACTTCCGGAGAACAATGCGATCTCGAATTCGACACGTTCCGCCAAGCTGCTGAACTCCAGCAGAGCGGCCGTTCTGGAGTATCAGCTTGGTCAGCTGAGTTCTCAGGAGGAAGAAGCTCTCGCGTCAGCAGTTCATGCGGCGGAAACACGCGGCAAGAGAGCTTTCCTGCTTGATCAGGAACGTCTTTCTCATGAGATCCGTCAGGTCATGGATGAGTTGTTCGAGCGTGAAAGCGTGTTGAAACGTGACAAGCTTCTTGCGGAGATTCTGAATCGCAATCTCGGCTCGGTGGATCTTACGGAACTGAAGTCCGCATTGACTTCCATTCGGGAGCTGGTGAATCTCGGCGGAGAAGCTGCAAATCCGTATTATTCCCCGCGGGAAGTGATCGAACGTGAAAATTCTGCGATTGATTCGGTCGAAGATCAGCGCGGTCTCTTTGAAGCAATCGCACCGGAGTTCGTCGCGTTTGCGGGGGATGAGTCCCGTAAGAAACAGGCGGAACTGATCCACGGACTGCTGTCCAGCAAAGACCGTTTTCTTTTATTTCGGGGTGTTGCGGGATCTGGGAAGACTTCGACCTTGCAGGAATTCTGCAAAGGTTTGAAATCCGGCGGGATTGAAAATATCGTGCTGGTTGCGCCGACGAATTCGGCGGCGGATGTGCTGAAGCAGGAAGGATTTGAGCAAAGTCATACAGTTGCCGCTTTTCTGTTGAATCCGCGGAAGCCGCCGGAAAACTCTTACCTTATCATTGACGAATCGGGCTTGAATTCGCTGCGCGAAGGCGTGGAGATTCTGAAGCTGGCGCGGAAGAACAACTACCGGGTGTTGTTCGTGGGCGATGCGCGGCAGCATACCGCCGTCGAATCAGGCGACTTTTTCCGGCTGCTGGAGGATTATTCGCAGATTCAGAAGTTCAGCTTGACGGAGATTCACCGTCAGCGGAATGAAGAGTATCGCCGTGGAATTTTCGAGTGTGCGATGGGGCAGTTTGAAGAGGCGTTTGAACGGTTCGAACAACAGCATTTCATTCATGAGGGCAAGCAGAAATACTTGGAGGAAGCCGCCGGGAAGTATATGGAGTATACGGAACAGGGGCGATTCCTGAATCGTGCGCTTTTGGTAGCGCCGACGCATGAGGAGTGCGACAAGCTGACGGTAGCGGTTCGTGAGAAGCTGAAGGAAAGACAGGCGATTCATGGTGCGGGTCGTGAAATGGAAGTGTTCCGTTCGTGGAACAAGCCGAAGGCGTGGCTGAAACAGGAGAAGAATTTTCATCCCGGCATGGCGGTCAGTTTCATCCGGAACATGAAAGGCGTGGGGAAAGCTGGAGAACTTGCGAGGATTGAGGCTGTGGAGGGAAAGAGTCTGGTTCTTGACAATGGCAAACGGATCTTTGCGAAAAATGCGTCGGATTTCATTGACGTCGGGGAAACGCGCAAGATAGAACTTTGCGCGGGTGATCTGATCCAGTTTCGCGCGAACCGCAAGGATTTGAAAATCTACAACGGGACGCTGGCGCGGATTTCCCGGAAGCATGGTTATATTGATCTTCTTGATGCAGGCGGAAAGGTTCGCCGGAGCATTCCGTTTCCAGAACACTATGCTGCGTTCGATTACGGCTGGGTGACGACGTCGCACAAGTCGCAGGGGCGGACGGCGGAACATGTGGTGGTCGCGGCGGAGTCGCTGGATAGAAAAGCGTTCTATGTGGCGTTGAGCCGGGGAAGAAAAGAGATGTCGCTGCATTGTCCGGACAAGGAGCATTTGAGGCGGAGTCTTGCGAGGCGAACCGGCGAACGGACAAGCATTCATGATCTGATCCGTGACCGTGAGATTCCACCGAATGCGCTTCTGCCGCTTTCGGAGAAAATCCGTGCTCAAAAAGCGAAGATTCTGCCGGATTTCAGCTACAAGGAGATTGCAAAGCGGCTGAAACGCACAGCGGATGCTCTGAAGCGTCTTGTTTCCGACAGGGCGACAGTCCGGAAGATGCGGCAATACCGGGAACGCCTTGCGGCAGGATACCGTGCCGAACAGGAAAAGAAAGCCGAAAATCTGTTCGGCAGAATCGCAAAACTTTTCAGGAAGTCTGTTCCGGCTCCTGAAGTTGCACAGGAGTTTGTTCCTGAAGAAATAATTCCTGCTCCACGCAGCCGCAATGCGGAACTCTGGAAAATCTGCGATTGCGCATGGCGCGAATATGAGTCGAAACGCCGGGAGTATCATGCTCTTTTCGGCAGAGGCGGATTCGAGTTGACGGAGATGGAGATATCTTATCTGGAACATCAGGAACATTTGCGCGGTCTCGGCAAAGCTCCGGCGCAGATCCCTGACTGGATGGCAAACTGGAAAACGGTGGCGGAACGTGAGGCGAAACGTTCGCTTGAGGCGCATCTCAGGAGAATGTTTGAAAAACGCTGGCAGGCGGCGGAACAGGAACTTTCCGCCATGAAAAACATGCGGGAAGCGTGGTGGAAGTCGCGGGAACAGAAGTTCGAGTTGCCGGAATGGAAGGAATATATACAGTTTCGCAAAACGCAGGAAGAACGGAAGTTCTCCGGTCTGGAGCCGCTGGAGCTTCCTGACGGCATAGCCAATTGGCATGATTCTGCGGAAATTTCCTATCGGAATCTCTGTGAGGCAAAGCTCCGCAAGCTGAAATCTGAACTGGAAATTTTTGTGAAGAAAGGTTTTCTTGAAAAACTTCCGGAACAGCTCCGTCTCTCCGAAGCGGAAAAGCTGCTGTTGCGGTGCCGCAAGGCTGAGGCGGAAGCGAAGCGTCTTGCCGAAGAACACGCTCTTGGAGTTCTGGAAGAGGAGCGGAAACGCGATCCTTGGACGGAAGACCAGAAGGAAGAGATTCTGGAGCTTGCCCGCAAGGGAGCCAAAGTTCCCGGTGCATATATGATTTCCCGCCGGGAAGCGGAAGAGTTCATCGAATCCGTCATCGGACCGAAAGCCGCGGCAGTGCGTCGTGAAGAACACCGTCTCCGTGATCCGGCGGTATTCACCGGGACAAAGGAACCGAAGAAGCAACAGGCGATTTTGCGTTTCCATACAGCCGCCCTGATTGCCGCCGGGAAAATTGCAAATCAGGATTATGCCGCATGGAAGCGTATGCCTGTGGAAGAACAGATACGGCTGATTCTTGCCGTTCCGAAAGAGGAGCGTGAGCCGATTATTGAGAAAGTCTTACAGGAACAGCAGGCAAGAGAAGTCAGGCAAAGAACCCGTTCCCGTCGTTTGAGGCCGGAACGTTAAACAAAGGGGGTTTTTATGAATACGGACACCGAAGAAAAGCCGTGGAAAAGCAGCAGAAGCGTTCCTCCGGAACCGCGTGTCTGGCTGATCACAGAAGAAAAGAATCGTCTGCTTTCATGGGCGATGATTCAGAAAATCGAGGCGGCGGAAGATTTTCTGTCGCTCCGGTTTCTCTGTGAATACGGTTTGGTCACGCTGGCGTCGCAGGAATCAATGAAGGAATTATTTGAGCTCATGCGTCTGGAGCGTGTCGTCTGCATTGACGGGCGCATTCTCCACTGCAGGATTCAGGAGAGTGGAGAGGA